>OLPS01002507.1_pt1 | contig 16396 bp, 9 predicted proteins | sample 1673071 | NCBI WGS metagenome assembly OLPS01 (sample SAMEA3136752, study PRJEB25190) | human gut metagenome | reverse complement strand
TCCCGGATTTTGACTTGCTTACTTTTGATTACTTTTTCCCATAAAGTAATCAAATTTTTCTTAAAATGCAGCTTTTTCAAGAATTTCTTTTTTCTTTTCAAATTCCATAACATCGTAGGTATAAAACTTTGTGTTTACTTCTGGTGTATTTCCAAGAATAGAAGCCGCCACCGTATCAGGAACTCCATTACAGCGCATGTTAGAATTGACTGTTCTTCTGATTGCATGAATACTTTTCACATCAATATTTAACTGAATACATTTATTCCTTGCACAATCAGAAATAACTCTAGCCTTTATACGCCCCTTCTCATTGGCAAATACATACTCCTGTTTGTATCCGTATTTTTCTTCGATTTGCTCAAGATTTCTAAAAAAGGCTATCAACTCATCTGTAAGCGGTAACTTTCGCGTTTCCCTATTTTTCGTGGTTGAGATACTTACTGTTTTAGATATTCTTCCTGACACTTCGGCTTTAGATACTATCAGCACATGATTTTCAATATCTATATCAGACCACTTCAGCGCTACCAGCTCCCCAACTCTCATTCCTGTCATTGTTGCCAGTTCTACCGCATAGGACGGAATATACTGTGGTCTGTCAACATGATCTTTTTGTAACTGTCTGAGTAATTTTCCTGATTCATCACGATTAAAAATTCTATGTGCATCTGGAACCTTTGTTTTATCATAATGTCTTCTAAACATTTGAGTATCTACATAATCACATGGATTTTCCTTAACTTTTCTATTTATAAACGCACTCTTGAATGTTCCATGAATATATCCCCACAAGGCTACCCCGGCTTTCTGTTTTAGCTGCTTATTTTTAATCGTATTTATCATAAAAATCGTTATGTCTTCACTGGTGATATTACGTATATCCTTTTTTCCGAAATCTGTTTTTTCAAAGAAACGCTTATAATCACACTTATATTTATATAACGTATTTTCAGATATTCCATAAGCTGCTTTCACATCCAACCATCTGTTAAAATACTCATTAAATGTATACTTCTCTAACTTTTCCGACCAGTATGCTATTACTTCTGTTTTAATCGCAGCTTCTGTTGTCTTCTTAATTTGTCTTCTTCCAGTCGTCTTTGATTCATCCGGGATATATGTTCTCCACAAACCATCCTTTCCACACGATATTTTATATGGATGTTTCTTTAAAATTTCGTTTCGTTTTGCCATTTCTATCTGTTCTTGTACATATGACAAGTCAATGATATCATTGTCTTTAATATATTTCAAGATGCTCTCTGCGCTTTCAACGCTTGTTTCTTTTAATGTTTCTCTTAATTTTCTAGCCATAATTTTATTTCTCCATTTCTTCCATATATCAAAAAGGAGAGCCAAAACTGACTCTCCCGTATCATTTCTTTCTATATAAATCATCCTGCTGCCTGCACAGGTTCTTCTGTTTTTTTTATCAGACCAATCAGATTTTCACTTTCTGAATTCATGTCCGTTAAGTACGGCGGTCTTTCACATTTTTCCCACTTACCTTTACCCACCTGAATCTTCCATTCAAGATCATCCTCTTTGGGATATTTTCTGGATAACATTTCATTACATTCTTTCATAAGCCGTTTTTTCTCTCGTTTGTTGCAAGTAAAGAAGAGATATTTAAACTGTTTACCTTTATAATGTTGGATTCCTGCTTCTTGCTGCTGCTCAAAAGTCGGTCTACAAGTTAATCTTTTGTCTTTGGAATCCTGTGAAAAAAACTGTTTTGTCTGTCTTGGATGTAACTTTATTCCATTTTTCATATACATATCTGTCCAGATATATCCCAAATAATAAAAATTACTTCCCTGGTATACATATCCGGGCTTTCCAACCATTCCATCCGCCCAAGTGAACAACACTTTTATATCCGGGCAATTACTTTTTATCCATTTAATGGTTTGTGATAACATTTGTGATTCACTGTTTCTTGGCATATCTTCCGACATACACATCCTGCCAATCTCGTAATAATCCTCTGTTTTTAATGACGGGAATATCTTTTGTATTGTATGTAATGGTCTAGTCCCCCAGCCCAAAGTGACAACTCCGACCAATCTTTCATCCAGATAAAATCCTAAGAAATGTTTATTCAGACGTGGTAATATATTTGAATAATGATATTTCTGGATCATTTTTAGCGCATCCGCCTTCAATATTTCTCGTATTTCATATGTATAAATAATCTTAGCCTTTCTTTAAATTTCGTCAAACTTCCAGTTAATCATAGCCTGATACAGCTTATCTGGAATCACATCTTTATAACAGTCTGCTATGTATATGATTTCAGCCATTTTATGTGCCTTGTATACTTCATAAGCTTCTTCTGGCGTATCGAAAAATCCAAGTTTGACAGACTTCTTCTTTTTCCCGACTTCATCATCTTTGCAGCTTTCTCTGACCGTAGCCTGATACTTTCCGGTCTTCTTTGAATAAATTACTCCTGTCGGTAGTCCATTCTTTTTTCTTCCATGAATATGTACAAACAGATCATTGATCCGCTTCGGCACGAAGATACAGGTATCAGGACTGTATACTTTATTTCCCGGAACCAGAATGTCCTTATCCAGTTCCACTGTTGATTCACCTTCGATTTCATAAAAGTTATGGTCTACCCATTCATAGAATAACTTCTTATTATCAAGCCATTCGTCACATACCGTACATTCCTCATAATCTGGTTTTGTCTTATGATAATTCTCGTTATAACATCTTGTCTTCATATTACTCTTTAGATTATATTTCTGTTCTTTACTCGGTTTCTTATAATTCACCATATCCACTTTGCTGTGCCGCCACCATAGCAGACACACACATATCAGATACAAACATAACAACCAGTAAATTCTCATTATTTCGTCACTTATAAGCACTGCCAACACGGCACGCTCCTTTCGTCTTTTCGATTACCCATGATTTATTCATGCGTTTTTTCTCCTTGTATTCCCTGATTTTTCCAATAAAATAAGTCTGTACCTCACTGTCCATCAGTAAAGTACAGACTTCCTCTGTTTATTCCTTATATCACTTTTTTCCAGTCACGTTTATTCCGTTTTGTACGGTCATCCATTGCCTTCTCAATCAGTTTCCGAACATCTTCTTCACTCTTTATGACTGGATTATTAAAGGTGAAATGATATTCATTCGCCACTTCTGTAGTCTGATTCTGTACAGCAGCACTTGGCTCTGTAATTGGTTTCGCCATTCTAGCATTAAATTCATTCAGAGTAGCAACTGTAGGTTTCAGTTGATCTGTGAATTCTTTTGTCAGAACAGTTTCACCCGGATTTGCACCGATCAGCATAGAATCTCCACGCGGTATTAAAGCGTCTCCGCCGATCATATCAAGTATGCTGGCAGGAATACCTTTCCGTACAACACCACCTTTAGAGAATCCGTAGGATTTATATGCCTTCAGGATTTTATTTTTCAGAGTAGATCCCCAAGAATCATAATTCTTAACACCCGGAGTATTGATCTGAAGAATATCTGCAAGCTGTTGCATTTCTTTTGGTCCGACTTTCTTACCTTTAGCATTAAAATATCCTATCAAAGGACTCACTCCGGCAGGAACGTCTGTTGCACCATCTGGACGATTACTCAGAGAATTTGTCCAGTCTTTCAGATATGCTTTCTTAAATCCCTCAACTGCGGTATATGATTGATTGCTATGGTTTGCGCCGTTTTTATAAGCATATTCCATGGCATCTCTCAGATTATTACCTGAAGTCTCTTTGATTCCAGCTCTATCTGCATAATCCTTGATCTTCTCATAATGAGAATCCGGCATTACATGAACGGTACAAGTAGCTTTAGCAAGACCACCACCGCCAATAGCAGTAATGATACATTTTCTTGTTTTAGACTCATCACGCGCCATTAAACCGTTCTTATCAAGACCTGAAGACACACCACGAACTGTACCATCAGAAGAAACTTTCGCAATAGATTCATCAGAACTTTTCCACTCAATATCAGAGTGTTCCGGTTTCTTTGGTGACCATGTTGCTTTAAGCTGTTTCTTGATATGACTGTATGTCAGATAAATATCTGTATCACTCAACTTCAGAGTGTAATTCTTATCTGTCATTGTGCCCGGTGTTACATTTCCAGCCCCATCTGAAGTATCGTTCTTCTTTAAAGTATCATCCAATACTTTATCTGCTGATCCATTGGTACCGCCCTGTCCATTGCTGGCTCCCGGTACTTTGGAAGTGTCCATCTTATAAACGCCTTCCCATGCTTTTGTTGCATTTACAGCAGCGGTATTAAAGTCAGCTGCTTTTGTAATCATCTGATTGAATGTCTGAGAAACTTTCATGCCATACTGATCCATTACCTCGCCCAGATGTTTATAGGTGCTGTCGTAATTTGTTTTTACATTTGAAAGCATATTATTGATAACAGCTTCTTGAAAACTGGTATTCTTCTTCAGTGCATCCAATGTATTATCCAATGCATTCTCTGCATCCTTCTGAAGATTTTCGTATCCGGTCTTCTTCATTTCAGTCTCATGGTTATGAACAGTATCCTGCATATCCTCTTCTGCGTCTGCAAGTTCTGCTTTTAACTTTTCCAGACGCGCTTTTGCTGCGGCATTCGACGTCCCTTCAAGGGCAGAGATGGAAGCCTTCAAAGCATTGATATCCTTGGACTTTTTCCTGATTGTCTTATCAAATTCATAATATTTTTCTTTCGCATCCAAGGCTTCCAGACGTTTATCAATATTCTTTTGCAGCAGGTCGTTCTCCGTCTTGACCTGTGTCTCATATACAGATAATATCTGCTGCCTGTACTCTGCCATTGAAGAGGATGCATCCTGTATTCCTTTTAACAGTTCTTCTGTCTTTTCTTTGTATTCTTCTGCACTGTAGCATCCATTCTGATACTGCTCTTCCAACTTATCCAGCGCAACCCTGTAATTCGCAAGCTTATCCTTAATCGCATCTATGGATTCCTGTAACAGCAGAACATTTGTAAGACCATTCTGTGTCAGGGAACCATCATCATTATAGAAGCTGTCCTCATCGCCCAACAGCTTCTGCATAGTCTGGTACTCATTAATCACACTGTCCAGCTCATCCTGAAAATCATTAAACGGCTTCCAGCGAAGTTCCATGATCTTATTTTTCAGTTCTTCCGTACTGCTGCCAAGATTTAATATCTGTTCGTCAATCTTAGTGATCGAATCGAGATACTTCTGCGCTTCTTCATTGTTCCAACTGCTAAAATGTGTATCATAATATTCCGCTTTTTCCTGTCTCAGCTTTTGCAATGCCAGAATCTGTCGGTTATTCGTCTTGATACGTTCGGTATAATCTTTCTCAGCTATCTGACGATCCGGGTTATCTGATACGATTTTATAATTAATAGCTGCATCCTGCTTGGAACCTGCACGATCCCAGCGATCCACTGACCATTGCTTCACATTCTCTCTTGCGTCTTGAATCGCCTGTGTCAATTCCTGAATATGCGTATCTGCTTTTGCATAGGTTGTCTTCAGTTCTGTATACTGTTTTAACATCTCCTGATATGCTTTATCCTTACGGTTATTGCCATTCGTCTTGAGATATTCAGACATTCTCTTCTGGACAGCCTTCATCTCCTTTGCAGTCCAGTCCTTCTGATACTGTGCATAATCATGCTGCTTCTCAAGATCCTGATAATAAACAGAGCCGATCTTCTGGGACTTGCCATGTGCAATTCTATTCTCTGCCAAAGCTGCATAATAATCTTCTTTCGCTTCTCTCTTACCAATAATCACATCGTAAGAATCATATGTATTGTCAACTTTTGCCCTAGCAAGTTTTAATTTCTGTGCTCTCTTCTCCCGGTTCGTATCTTTGGCATCCAGATACTTGTCCATCCATTCTTTATAAGCGTCAACCGCAGCTTTCTGACTGGCAGATAAAGACTCAATATCAATTGTCTTGCCCTCATCAATCTTTTTCTTCAGAGTTGGAGTAAGATACTGACTGACCGTAGAGTCTGCTGCTACTTTCTGTGCATAACTCCAATATTTCTGCATTGCCTGCTTAGAAGCATCAATCTCTTCCTGTGTACTTTTAATTGCTTTGTCATAGTTCTTCTGAGCCTTCGTATAATGACTGGTATCGCTTTCCGCATAGTCCGTATATTTGGAAGTCGCCCGATCCAGACGGTTCATGGTTGTTTCTATCCAATCCATTGCATTGTCATTCAGTTTCTTAATGGCATTCTGAAGAGCTTCGTCTACTTTATCCGCAGCTTCACTGGCAGCTTTGCCTGAACTTTGTACTGCTTTTGTATTATTATTAACGGCAGCCGTATTCGCTGTTGATGCAGAACCGTTACCTGTACCTGATCCACGATTTCCAGAAGCGATATTTGCCTGACTGACAGAAATCCCACCTCTGACCATAGCAGTACCAGACGCTCTCGCCATTCCACGACTGTTCACGAATCCCTGTTCCAACAAAGATTCGGTCTGTAAATGATTGAATACTATACTTCCTGCCGGGATGTACTGGAATTCCGCACCATTGTCACCAACTGTATGCCATGTTCCAGTCATTGGATCAACGACGATCTCTCTTCCCAGCTCTCCAACCAGCGTCATTCCTCCGGTTTTTGTTCCCCAGTTACCTTTTGCATCTGCATGACCAACCAAATGCGGATAATGTGCCGTACCAAAAGCATGAGCAGTACCACTCGCACCGCCTGATCCTTTGGATGGTGCGTTTGCATTTGTCCAGTTGACTGTACCTGTCGCAGTAAAACTGGTCTTTACATTTGCCGTATTGTTCGTCCAGTTCACCGTACCATTGGAAGTGTGCATCTGCGCAGCCCATGCATCCACTTTTCCTGTATTATTGTCCCAGTCTACCGTACCATTGGATTTTTTCTCTTCTGCTGCATACGCGTCTACAACAGAAGAATCCACACCTGCTTCTACCATAATTTTCGGTGATAATGCTTGAATGGATGCTGTGATTGTAGCTTCAGAAGCTCCGTCAATTCCCAGTGTTGCCTTAATCTCTGGGGAAAGTCCCTGAATTTCACTGACCAGACCATCCACTTTACCCTGTGCTTCGGAAGTGTCAGCTCCCACCGAAGCCTGCAATTCTACATTGTTCTGCGCTTCCTGAAACTGCTGCAATAAAGATAATGCATTCCCAAGCTCTCCATCTACCTGTGAAGTATCTACAGACATAACAGCCGGAGCTTCCAGCATCTGTTTTTGTGTCACACAGTACTGGATCACGGTATTTGCATCATCCACCTGAGAAGAATCCACTTCCAGAGTGCCTTTATACTCCTGCATCTGTGAAATCGTATTATCAAGAGTCTTGATCTTATCTTCTGTACTCTCAATATCTGAAACGTCGATCTGAATATCAAGATCTTTGTCCCCGGACAGTTCTTCAATCCTGCCCTTGGCTTCACCTGCTGCCATACCCAGATCCCCCAATGTCTTGACAGCTTCGTCAGCCCAGTCAAATTCACCGCCGAACTCTTCCATCTCTCCGAACATTGCCTGCACCATCGGAAGTGACAAATTTAATCCGTCTGCAAAGTCCTGCATAGTACGCTGACCTGCAATCTTATACTCACCACTTGCTTCATCCAGTTCCATCAGTCCGGCTTTTGTCGCCTTTGCACAGAACTCCGCAACATCCAGTCCGGTTCTGTTCCCGTCTGAATCATGGTTAAAATAATGCTCAATACTATCTATATAAGAAGAAACTGCTTCTGCATCTTCTGTATCTACAGAATCCGGGACGATAAAATCCACTGCTGCTTTATAAGAATTTGTTCCTATCCTTCCATAATCCTCAGAATCCGTATTCTGTGTTACATCCTCAATGTGATCCAACGCTCCCATAGCATCGTCAAACATATCTCCTGACTCAGAAGTGTTCTGTTTATCCAGCCAATTCTGATATGCCCCTGTTGCTTCTCTGAGTGATGCAGACAACAGATCAAGCTGGTTACACTGATTCACTAATCCATCATTCTCAGATAACAGTGCATCTATACTACTCTGGATGGTCTGTGCATTCTGACTTTTTGCATCAGATAAATTTCTCAGTTCATCCTGAAGCCGCTCGATTTCTGCAATGTTCTGCATATATTGCGCCTGTTTTTCCAGTTTCTGATTCTCATTCGTCTGGATTGCTTCCTCTGCTTTTGCTTTTTGCAGTTCCCGGACTTTCTCGGCATTCAGATGTAGTGCGCCATTGTTATATTCCAATGCAGAGGTGTAATCTGAAAGCTCATCTGAATTAAAATCATCCAAAGATATAGACTTCCCTGTTGACTGTGAAGTAAGAACTGAAGTTGCTTTCTCAATCCCGGATAACGCTTCCTGTGCATTTATGATCTGGTCTGCCAAATCTGAGACAGCTTCGGTTGTTGTGTCCACAGAAGCTCCTGCACTGGATGAAATGACTCCTAACTGTGTAAGCATATTCACCAACTTCGCCACTTCACCGCTGGATGTATCAGAAATCAGTCCACACTCCACTGCCGCATCCACAAGAGCATTAATCTGATCTTCACCTTCCTGTACACCTTCTGTCTCGAAAGCATACTTGAAGTCCGTATCTGTCAAGCCAAGTTCTTTCAGAGAATCTGCATTCTTCTTTATCTCTTTTCCGAACTTTGAAGTGTCTTTTCCCGATAAAGCATCACTAAACTGATTTGCAGCGATAGCCGTATCATTTAACTGATCTCTTACCTCCGAGAACTGATCCGCAAACTGAGACATATCAGAATTCTTTAATAAAGACTGTACCGCCGTATCTACCGTTTCAAACTCTCCTGCTGCCTGTGTGATCTTATCAGAATCGCCTTCTGTCAGTGCATCATTGTAATTCTTTACTGCTTTTGTATAATCATTCAGCCATTTCAGAGCTGTCTGGTCTTTCCCATCAGCTTTAAATGTCTGTTCTTCTGCAACCAGCTTCGCTTCCTGTGCCTGTTCATAAAGATCACCATATTTTCCAAGTATTTCATTGGCTTCTGATAATCCTCCTGATGCATTATCCAGCATCACGCTTAATGTATCAGATTCTCCATACTGTTTCTCAATGGATTTGGCATCATCCATAAAGTCATTCAATGCCTGTTTTGCCGTTACAGAATCCGCTTTAAAATGGACATCCATTGTAATTCCGTCCATTTCCGGTTCTATCGTAAATACTTCATCCCCGTATTCTTTCTTCAGATCATTAATAGATTTTTTGATTGCTTCAGATTCTTTGGAACCATTATCAAGGAATTGTCCAAGATAAGTGTGACGTTTCTTCTCTACTTTTTTCTCTGCTTCCTCAATCCCTTTTTTGTTCTCGTTCTGGAACTGGCTGGCTTCTTTTTGTGAAACCTTATCCAAAAGCGCAATCTGTTCTTCCAGACTTCCATTAATCAGGTCAATCCCGGCTACCTGACTGTGGTAGGAATCTGTCAGTGACTCCTGAATAGATAACAGTTCGCTCTTTGCGCTGGCAGCTTCCTGTTCGGTCAAAGTCCCAGAAGATAATGCAGTACGAAGTTCTGTGATTCTCTCAATGTTATCCTGCAAGGATGTATTATTTTCCTGCCATTCGGTACCTGCCTGTTTTGCGGAAGATACCGCTTCCTCAACAGAATGTTGATATGCACTAAACGCAGATACGGCAGCCGTTACCCCAGCAGCCACCAGAATAAGTGGATTCGCCATTAATGTAGCCCACAAACCAGATAATGCACCAGATAAAGAGAATGTTGATGCCGCTGCTGCACCTTCTGCGGTTGACAAGCCCATTGCTGCTACCGATGCCTGTGCTTCTGCACTGCTCATTCCCTGATTTGTCAGAATTGCTGCCCTCTGTGCATCCGTTAAAGCAGTACTGGACAGAACAAGTCTGGTCTGTGATTCCGATAATCCCTGTGTCAACGTCAATAATCTCTGGAAAGAATCATCCGGGATATTTACTGCCCTGCTCAGATTCAAAGCATTTCCAAGATTTGAAAGCTCCCGGAATGCCGCTACAATCTGCTGAATTGCATACACTCCACCTGCTGCACCAAGCCCTGCAATGGCAGACTGAACCAGATTAATGTTATTTGCAAAATCCACAAGACTCTTGGAACCGTCCAGAAAACCTGAATACAAGTCGCTGGATACGGTAGATGTAGCCAAATTTTCAAGACTTGCTTTCAGTGCGTTGGTCTTTGCTTCCAGTGAAGTCAGGTAATTATCCTCAAATTTTTTCTGTGCGGTGCCGTCTGCATTTAACGCGGTTTCTGTTAAAGACTGCACTTTATCCCAGTTGTCAAACATGGCAATCAGTTTGTTATACTGGTAGGTACCTGCCATAGCTGTTGCAACTGCTTTCTTTGTATTTCCATCAAAGGTTGACCACTTGCCTGCAACTTCATCAATGATCGGTTCCGATTCTTTGAACTGTCCATTCACGTCACGCATAGAGATTCCTACTTTATTCAGGACTTTCTCCACATCATTCAGGCTCTCGCCAGTTTCAGAATCTACAAATTTACCAGCCTTAATCTGGTTCATTCTGGAAAGAATACTCTTCAAGCCTGTACCAATCGAATCATCACTGTCCTGTGTTACGTCCTTGATTGTTGCAATCATGGCAGCAGTTTTCTCCAGACTGACACCTGCATTATTCGCCTGTGATGCAACTTTTGTCAGTGCCTGTCCGATTCCTCCGGCATCTGAAGCAGATTCCAAGTCGATACTCGTCAGTACATCATTAATATGCCCTGCCTGATCCGCATTCATCTGGAAACCGTTCAGAGTTGCAGTCAATACCTCTGACGCATTCTCCGAATCCATCTGTGCATCTTTGGATAGCACCATACTGTCCTTGATAAGCTGATTAGTCTCAGACATGGAACGTCCCTGTCTTAACCAGCTGTCCGCAGATTTCGCTACATCCGAAGTGATACTTCCAAGTTCCTGTCCCAATGCATTGTAACTCTGTGTCAGATCACTTGCATAAGAACGGCTCTCACCTGTAGCCATTGCAAGGTCAGTCTCCAGATCATTAAATTCCTTCACTGTAGAAAGAGCTTCTTTTCCTGCATCCGTAATCTTATACAATCCATCCTGCATCAGATTCGCCAGACTGTATGCACTGAAAGCTTCCCTGAAACTGCTTCCCAGAGAAGAAAAGATACTCTGACTTCTCTGTCCTGCTGTATTTACACTTCCAAGTGCCTGCTGCAACTGTGTAAGCCCGGAAGTATCTGTCTGTGGAGCCGTGACCGGAACTTCTGCCTGTATATTCCCGGTATTTGCCGCCTGAGCTGTAGCATCCGTGACCGGATCAGTGTTCACTCTCAGATCAATCTGAATATCCGTAATGCTCTCTACTGCTGCCCGGAGCTGGCTTTCGATCTCTTCCGCATCCACTTTAAAATGCACCGGAAGTTCCAGATCATTCAATGTAAGGTTCAGATCAGACTGTAAGGATTCCCGATCAACCTGAAGATTTACTTTTACAGGTTCTTCCCCGGTTCCAAGCTGTCCCACGGCACTTCTAAGCTCTGATATCAGTTGTTCGTCATTGATCTTCAGGTCAACATTGAGAGCTTCCCCTGCTTCTGTCCCTGCGCTCTGTACTGCGGAACGAATATCTGAAGCAATTTTCTCAGTATTCACCTCAACATCAAGGTCGATCATTGTTTTCGCTGCTTCTGTTGCAGACATAAGATTTGTCTGTAAAGCATCTTTCAGCTGTGTACCTGCTGCTAACACCTGCTCCGCTATCGAATCTGTCATAGCTGTAAAGTCTGCACCTTTCAGATCACTCACGGAAAAACTCTGTGTCATATCAGCTCTTGCCTGCTTCATCAGATCAAAGGCATGAGTGATCTGATCCACCTGATTCATCATATCTGTAGAAAAGTGTTCCGGGAATAAGCTGGTCATTTCTCCCCAGATGGAATCTATAGATACGCCCTTTGCGGAATCCCTGACAATCTTTCCGATATTATTTTGCAGCAGTTCCTTATAGGCATCACCACCCATTGCTTTTTTCAGTTCATGTCTCACTTCCGAACGCTGCATCTGCTCCGGTGTGTAATCTGTCAAGTCTGTTCTTGTGTCCGGTGCTGTGTGTCAGTTCATGGAATGTCGTGCTGTAATATTCATTGATGTGCTTATACTGTTCTTTCATCGGAACTACAACTCTGTCACGGGATGGACTGTAAAACGCTTCATTACTTGCGCATTCCTCGAATGTGATGTGCTCACGTTCTACATACTCTGTGATAATCTTGTCTGCTGCTTCTATCGGTTCCACTTCTGCGAATGGTAGCGTCAGAGGTTTAACACCATCAACCTGCGAGATGTGAAAGACGTTGTAATATCTCAGCATTGGGATTTTCCTGACTTCTTTCTCTCCTGTGTCTTCGTTTGTTTCTTCTTTTTCTAATATCTTCCAGAAGACTACAAACTCTGATTTTTCACCTTTACGAATGTGACCACCTAAATCTGTCCACTGTTTAAATGTAGCATATTCTCCGGTGTGCTGTAAAAGCATCTGATTAATAATACTGTATGGTTTCTTGCTGATCCGGTTATATGCTCCTGATCTAACTCCTGTCCAAGGTTTCTCCCATGGAATGTTACCTTTTTCAAGTTCTGCAATAATTCTTGCTGTTACCATTTCATATACATTTACTTTTGCTGCTGCCATAGTTCATAACCTCCATAAAACTTTTTATTTGTTATTTCGTTTGTTCTGTTGCTTTATGAGGTTATTATATATTGGTACTAATATATTTTCAATTCGCTTTTTTCACAAATATATCAGATTTTAATTGTGCAGAATATATAATAGTACCAATATATTTAACTATAAAAAAACAGACCGTATACAATACAGCCTGTTCATCTCATATTATTACTTATATCTCTTTCAATTTTTTCTTTTATTGCGTCCCGAATAAATCCTGCTTTAGTATATTGAAATCTTTTACAATGTTCTTCTAACTCTTCTGCTTCTTTAATAGGCATTGACAATTTTACCTGTTTATAGTTGTTATCAAAATATTTCTTATTTGCTTTTTTCTGCGCATCAGATACAGTCATCCGTTCACCTTCTTTCTTTATTATGTATATATTAGCACTAATATAGTTTTGCGTCAACAGCAGAAAAAGCGTAATATATTGGTACCATTGTATATTATTTACATATTTGTACCAATATATTTGTGCATCATTCCATCTTGATTTTATATTGGTACCAATATATAATTGAGTCATCAAATGAAACACAGCAACAAAGAAAGCAGGAAAGACCGGATGAAGCGATAGGGCGGTTCACAAGTAACATGGTAGTTATGCTGATAGATGTGTCAGATGGAGTGAATGCAGAATAAACATGATCCGGCAAAACAGTTGAAGAAAGCAGGAACAACAGGGCAAGAAAGCACAGTGTTCATACTACTTGAAGAAAATGAACAGTCTGAACCAATCAGAACTTTACCCCTCAACCAAGAAGTTGTTAAGCGGAAGAATCAACGAGCGAGAGGACACAGTACTTTGTTGCTGAGTATCATTTAAGCAACCGGATCAGCCGAAAGCATCCACAAACTTCAAGCCATATATCTGTGAGTGAACAGTATCGTAACAATAGTCAGGAAGATGCTTATCGCAGCTCAGAAGATTATTGAAGAGAGGGAGAAAGAAATTGCTCTTCTGAATGGTCGCTGCGGATTACTGACTCAGGCAGTAGATGAGAAACCCTTGAATTGACATCTGCTTCACATCAACTCAAGGGACATCTAGTTTTTACATAATTAATCTTATCTTACTTTTTCTCTTCATATAAAACTTCAAGTCCATTATCAGGATGATACGTCCAGCTAACCGTAATATTATCATATGTCTCACTTATTCTTCCATCCATTGATCTTGTCGAACCCATTTTAGCATTTACAGAATCCGGTAGTCCTAACATTTTATTAATATCTAAAATATCGTTCCATGTATATGAATTATTGCGATCTTCTATATCATATGGATTTGTATCCACTGTCAAATAGCTGCCATCTTCACCTAATTTAATAGAAGAATCATCTGGATACATTTCACCAATTTCTTTTAATGTAGGTATCTTTTTTTCTGCATTTTCATCAACTTTTATCTGAAAGTCCGTATCATATTCTGACGGTGCAAACCACAGAAACTCATATTTTAAATCAGGTGCATCTGATATTTCTGTTATATCCCAATCTCCCCAATACAATTCTCCTTCTCCATCAACAACTTTACAGTACTGTGTTTTAGAATCTTTGTCATTCGCTGTAATTGAACACCATAGAATCCCCGATTCTTTTGATTCCAATGTTACTTTTTGTCTTGCTTCATAACGTGCATCCGAATCGTTGTTAATTTTCTCATTAAACTCTCCTAAATCTGCCTTGAAATTATCTGTTACATTAAACTTTACTATTCCATCAATAGCAAACATATATTCTGTATCATCTTCTAATGGTACATCCCATATATAATCTGTAATGGTAGTTTTACTATCTGTAATCATTTTACAATGATTTTCATCATTATTAATTATTTTGTTCTCAATTCGATTACCTTCATTATCTTCAAAATGATAATATAATAAAAATGGTTTATCATAAGAAGTCTGAATCTCTTCCTCTAAATCTACAGATTTTTCCCCTAAAGATTCATATTCCGTAATTTCTGTTTTTACTTTGCTTGTATCAATCTTTATATCTGCATCTTTTTCATCTTTTATTTCATATATTCCAATTATTTTGTCTGTATTTTTCTCTTCTCCATTTTCAACATGTAGCTTTATTGTCCCCTTACCATCTTTGATTAAAAATCCATCGCTATCTTCTGTAAATACAATAAAATTCTTTTTAGAGTTCACTGTTACAATATCTGTATAATTCTTCCCATCAGAATTTTCAGTATACGTCCATTTACCATCAGATATTTTTACTTTTTCACTACTTCCATTAGATAATATAACAGCTCCACAAATTACACCAATTCCAACTAGAATCCCTGCCGCAATTACTATATTTCTGGACGATTTCTTCTTTGATTTTTCTAAATATGCAACACTCATTTGTTCTTGATCTCGTTTGTTCGTATTTTCAACATTTTCATCTCCAATATTAGGTGCAAATTTATTTATAGGATAACCACAATTGGGACAACTTTCTGCTTTATCACTAATCTCTTTTCCACATTCAGGACATTTAATAAGTGCCATCTTTACATACCTCCGTGCATTTATTTTTTCTCTAATTCCGTTTCTAACTGAATAATCAACTCATCATCAATCATTCCATCCTCTGGCTCATACCCATACATTTGCTGAAATCTTTTAATAGATTTTACAGTACGTTTTCCAGATATGCCATCTGCATTACCGCAATAAAATCCAATATCATTCAATAACTGTTGTGTTTTTTGAACAGTTGCACTGTCTACCGCTTTATTTCTTGTTTCTGCTTCATTTAAAGAATCCATTGCAGCGGTATCTGTTCTCATACCCTCCACATCACCAAACGGTAAACTATAATAATCAGATAATTCTACAATTACGTAAGCTCTATTATAGTATCCTGACTGATATTCATTTAAAAACTGATTAATATCTTGTGTATCATCCCAAATTTTTTGAGCATTATACTGTTTCTCCAGTCCTCCTACATATTGGCTACAAAGATACTGTATATTTAAATCATCAAATACTGCATTTTCATATTTTTCATAAAATTCTCTCTCCGCTTCTGCACATTGTTCGTCATATTCAACTGTTTCTTTTGATGTCATAGTATTTAATTCTGCAACAGTATATTTATTTGCAATAATGCTCCGACCATTATATGAATTTACAATATCTGTTTTAAATACTTCCGTGTCCATCTGTACCTCATTTTTATTAATTTCTTCTTGAGAATCCGCGTTTTCATTTGAAATAGATGCATCATCTACTGTATCATCATTCACCAAATCCTTTAATTTTTCATACTCAAGTTGTAATTTCAGATATTCAACTTTAAGTTCTTCCAAAGTCATATCATCAATATCTTTTGTTGATGCAGCTGGAACATTAACAGCTAATCCACAGCTTAACACTACAGCTAATATAGTCATTTTTTTCTTCATACCCAATCCCCCATATCTTATTAGTATTAAAAAAAGACATTACCTCTCCATAAGAAAAAGCAATGCCTTAATTATCATAGTTGCAACTGGCTGTCATACATTCGCTTAGACTCTGTAGTTTTGCGTCACCGGATTTCCCCGGCTATGCCGTATTCAGTTCGATTATATGTGATACATTTTACTTAGTTTTCACAAAATGTTCACACACATTATTGTACTACATTTCTGTAAAATGTCCAC
>OLPS01002505.1_pt1 | contig 16415 bp, 13 predicted proteins | sample 1673071 | NCBI WGS metagenome assembly OLPS01 (sample SAMEA3136752, study PRJEB25190) | human gut metagenome | reverse complement strand
GGACCGGGCAGACATGTTAGACCCGCATAGCGGAAGCGAGTATGGTGCGGCGCGCGTTGCTGCCATGATTGCCGCCGCCGTTACTATCGTCCTCACTGTTCTTGCGGCCTTCGGCTCTATGGTGCCATATGCGCAAGCTGATTCTTTCGGCGCTCTCACCATCAATGCCGTATGGGGGCGAGACACGGCTTCGCCCAAATTGCTTGCCGGCGACACCTATTCCATCGTGCGCGTCGCCACCGTCACAACGAACAATGATGGTAGCGTCTCCTCATATAAAACTGTCGGCGATTTTTCCGGCCTCACTGCCGATTGGGAACGCCTGACATCAAGTGAATATCACGATGCTGCCAAGAAGCTCGCTACGCACGCGGCGAAAAACAAGCTGTACCAGCATTCCGGCACCACTAACGTAGCTGGTCAGCTCACTTTCCAGAATCTGCCGCTCGGCCTATATCTGGTCTCCCGCACGAACTCGGCGAAAGCCAACAAAGCATACGACTGTGATCCGTTCCTTATCTCGATTCCTGGCAGTGGAGACACATCCGCTGATCTCAACATCACAGTAGAGCCGAAATTTAGCACTGGAACTCCTGTTGTCCCTCCCGAAAATAACCCGAGCGAGGAGCCGGGCAATTCTGGTGAAGTGCCAGAACACCCAAGTATCCGGCAGCCGGTAAAGCCTGGCCTTATCGGTCGTACGGGTGCCGCCGCAGGCAGCATTGCTGCGGCAGCGGGGCTCATGTTACTTGTTGCGTTTATTTTGTTCAGATTGCGCATGAGGCGCCGCATACGGGATGTCAATTCGGCCGGCAAATCCCATACAGATGATTGCACGATGAAGTGAAAAAAGTAAGCATGAGCGACGAACGATTCTCTCCGGAACAAGCACAATATCTGGCTTCGTTGCCTGCAGTCATAAGTATTACTGGTTCATGTATCCGATATGCAGAGTGGTTCAAGCGTGAATGCGTTTCGAGTGCTGAAAATGGTGAATCTCCACGATTCTGAGGTTACTTCCAGTCGCACGAATGAAGGTAACCCTGGAACCGGTGGAAATGATATGCGTGATTTGATTATCCGTCGACAGGCGCTTTATATCAGACGTTTGGAATTAAAAGTCGATGACCTAAAGATGCAGCTCTTGCAGCAATCCCTATCAAATGATGTGCAATGAGTTGTGCTGGATAAGCTGAGAGCGTCATCATTATTGTCTCTGATTCAGTATGAGATTTGTTTGAAACATTGGTGGTTCGTGATTTGCGCGTGTATCTCGAATCGATGGGTGGCGCGAATCGAATCGCATATTATCGGGATGAAAAAGGCCTTGAAGTTGATGTGGTTCTTGAATTGGCGGATGGTCGCTGGGCTGCGGTGGAGATTAAGCTGAGCGACTTGAAAGTCACGGAGAAAAATGTGGACAAACTACATGCTTTCAAAGAAAAAGTGTGTGGAAATCCTCTATCTCAAGTTCGTGAGCCTGAATTCATGGCGTTTATTGTCGGGCGTGGTGATATTGCATACCGTCGTGATGACGGCATTCTGGTGTTGCCGATCGCCACGCTCGGGGCGTAACAAATGAACGCTGCGGCAGGTGGAACAATTGGGGGTGGATTGAACGAAGGAGACGGTGTGCAAGGAGTGCGGGAATCGCGGGAATCGCAAAAAACACGGGAATCGCAGGAGTTGCAGAATTCTCAAGGAACGCAGCCAAAGATCGGCAGAATTCCGGCGCTGATTGCGGCGGTGGTGATTGTGGGAGTGGCCATTGGTGCGGCCGCCGGTCTGCTGACGTTGATGCTGTACGGCGTCGAGCATCTTGCGCTCGGCTATGTTGAGAATTCGCAGGAATCCGGCCCGTTCAACGTTCCTGTGATTCGTCGACTGATTTCCGTGACCGCGGGTGCGGCCATCGCGGCCGTGATTTGGTGGCTGTTGCGTACGCGCAGTACGAAAGTACCGTCCGTTAAAAAGGCAGTAAATGGCGATATTATGCCGATTTGGCAGACCGTCGTGCATGTGCTGCTGCAGATTTTCATTGTCGGTACGGGCATGTCGATCGGTCGAGAAGTGGCGCCGCGCGAGTTGGGTGCGATGTTCGGCCAACGGTTCGCGCGTTGGGCGCATCTTGATGCGAAAGACACCCGTATGCTGGTGGCAATCACGGCTGCGGCTGGCCTTGCTGGTGTGTATAACGCGCCGCTTGCGGGCACGTTTTTCGCGGTCGAGATTCTGCTCGCCGATATAACTCTCGAAACGGTGACGCTCGCATTCGCCTGTTCCGCGCTGGCTTCGTGGGTGGCGTCGCTGGTCAAGGGCACGCATACGTTCTATTTGATCGGTGAAACCGACGGTTTGTTTACCCCCGATTACATGGCGTTCGCACTGGTTGCCGGCATGATTCTCGGCGCTGCTGGCGCGCTGTTCCGTCGCGGCTCGCAGTGGGCTGAGAAATCCAAGCCGTCGGGCGTTGGCATTCTGTGGATGCTGCCGCTCGCTGGCTTGCTGACCGGTGTGGTGGCGATTTGGGTGCCGCAGGTCATGGGCAATGGTCGCGCCACCGCGCAGTTGAGTTTCTCGTCCGACGTTGATTTGGCTGTACTGCCGATTTTGTTGGTTTCATTCCTTGCGAAGGCGATTGTCACGCTGTTGACAATCCGTTCCGGCGCTTCCGGCGGTGTGTTGCAGCCGGGTATTGCGCTCGGCGCTTCGGGAGGTGCGTTGCTTGGTGTTCTGTGGATGCAGGTGTTCCACACGAATTCGATTGGCATGTATGCTCTGCTGGGTGCGTGCGCGCTGTTAGCTGCGTCCCAGCAGGCTCCGCTTATGGCGATTTGTTTGGTGATGGAACTTGCGGATGCTCCGATTAATCTGTTTGTTCCCATTGGCTTCGCGGTTGCGGTCAGTGCGTTCGTCGCAAGCCGTTTGGGCGGACCGCTTGCTGCTGTTCATCTATCGAAAAGTGCGAAAAAAGAGGCTAATTAAGAAGAATGCGCATGTAAGGGTGCATTAGACGATAGGCTAGGGGGTTGGTGTACGGGTGGCCGGTGTTGAGCGCCCGGATAAGGAAGATGACTCAGGCGCGGTTTTCATATGGCCATAAGACCGGTTTTCTTCGGAATGAGCGCGGTCAGTATGAACCAGTGGTCTTCGGTGCGAATCGTCACTTCGCCGCCATACTGTTGCGCGATATGACGAATTGACTTCACGCCGAAACCGTGCCGGTGCTGGTCGTCGCGCTTGGTGGTGCGCAAATTGCCTTCCGCATCTTTCTTCAGCCGGGAATCGTAATAATTTTCCACACGGATGACAATAAAGTGATTTTGCTCGTATAACGCAAGTTTGATTAGTCGCTGTTCGTGTTTCGGCAGTTTCGACGTCGCTTCGATCGCATTGTCGAGCGCGTTGCCGAACAACGATGCGATATCCATCGACGACATGCCGCTTAACAGCGATCCGTCCGCGACCGCGGTGAACGTGATTCCGCGATCGGCACAGGCGCGCTCTTTCGTGGTCAGAATAACGCCAAGCAGAATCGTCGCATACATGCAGGCGAATGCGAGCAGCATGCCGATAATCCAGAACCAGATCGGCATACTGCCGTCAAAATACTGTACTGCAGTCAGCAGCAGCAGTCCGGCCGCGCTGACGATGATCGACCGCTGGAGTGGAACGCGCCGATACAGCACTGCGATATACACCATGCAGGCAGCCCATTCGCAGATCGCTGTATATGAGCGAGGAATGTCGGGCAGGGCGTTGGTGATCGGCGTCATCGACGGCACCGAAAGCACGGTTATCGTGGCCGAAGGTGTTGTAGGGAGTATGTTCGCCAATCCTGCAGTCAATCCGGCCAGCATATTCGGCAATGCTGCGCCGATCACCTGCCACCTCCCATATAATCGGTAAGTGCGGCCATGAACGCCTTCTTGCGTGGGCGGCTCACGCGCAGTTGTTCACCGTTCGACATTATGCAATCCTGGTCGGCAACGCCCGTCACATGCTTGAGATTCACCAGATAGCGGGAATTCGAGCGGAAGAAATGATGGTCGGCAAGCTTGGCTTCCATGTCTTTGAGCGTTCCGTTGATCGACAGTTTGCCTTCCAGCGTGTGGATGACGATGGTGTGCCGAATCGATTCAAGATACAGAATGTCGGCAAGATTCAGGCGCATCTGTCCGTTGCCGGTTTCGATGAGCATGGAATCGTCGCCATTGCGTCGCACCATGTCGATCGATTTCTTGAGCTCCTGCGAAAACGCGAACCACGGTAGAGGTTTAAGCAAGTACGACAACGCACGCACCTCATACCCGCTGATTGCATATTGCGGGGCAGCGGTGATGAACACGATCACGACTTTGTCGTCGCGCTCGCGGATGCGTCTCGCGGCGGCCATGCCGTCCATTTCGCTCATCTCGATGTCGAGCAGTAAGATATCGTAAACGGGGGTATATTTTTCTACGATTCGTGCGCCGTCGTCGAATACGGAAACGGTAAATTGCTCGCCATTTTCCTGTTGATATCGGTTGAGATAGTCAAGTACCAGTTGGCAGCTTGCGGGATCGTCCTCGACCACGCCGATTCGAATATTGCGCATTGCAACCTCCCTGTTCTGTCTTTCGCTCCGCACCATTGTCTTGCATGATGGCGATAAATGCGTGTATTTACTACGCCGTTAATCCCCTTTTGCCAGCGGAGGCAAACAGCGCGACTCGCGACACGCATTGACAGTTTTAGCGTTGTATGTATCATGGAACGTGGCTCGACGAAGAGAACCTTCGCTAAACCAAAGAAATAAATTAACGCTTTGAATTGTGGCTTTGTCGAAGTTGTAAGCCGCAAGGCGAGGCACCGAAAGAAATCCCTTTACAACGGATCGTGAGGCACGTACCTGCCTCTGAAAGGATGACAAATCATGGCAGAAGTCGTATTCGACCATGTTACTCGTATCTACCCGGGCAACGATAAGCCGTCGGTGGATGATTTGAATATGGACATCAAGGACGGCGAGTTCCTGGTGCTGGTTGGCCCGTCTGGCTGCGGCAAGTCCACTACTCTGCGAATGCTCGCTGGCCTTGAAGAGGTCAACAAGGGCCGCATCCTCATCGGTGGCAAGGATGTCACCACGATGCAGCCGAAGGACCGCGACATCGCAATGGTGTTCCAGAACTACGCTCTGTACCCGCACATGACCGTGGCCGACAACATGGGCTTCGCCCTGAAGATCGCCGGCACTCCGAAGGAAGAGATCCGCAAGCGCGTCGAGAAGGCCGCTGAGATCCTCGACCTGACCGAGTACCTTGATCGTAAGCCGAAGGCTCTGTCCGGTGGCCAGCGTCAGCGCGTGGCCATGGGCCGTGCAATCGTCCGTGAGCCGAAGGTCTTCCTCATGGATGAGCCTCTGTCCAACCTCGATGCCAAGCTCCGCGTGCAGACTCGTACCCAGATTGCTGCTCTGCAGCGCCAGCTGGGCGTCACCACCCTGTACGTGACCCACGATCAGACCGAAGCTCTGACCATGGGCGACCGCATCGCCGTCATCAAGCTCGGCGTCCTGCAGCAGGTCGGCGCTCCGACCGAGCTGTACGATCGTCCGGCCAACGTCTTTGTCGCTGGCTTCATCGGCTCTCCGTCGATGAACATCAACACCCACCCGGTGGTCAACGGCAAGGCAAAGATCGGCGAAGACACTGTGGATCTGCCGGCCGAGGCTGTCAACAAGCTCACCGCTGAAGACAACAACCAGATCGTTGTCGGCTTCCGTCCGGAAGACGCTTCTCTGGCTGCCCCGGATGACACCAATGCCTTCTCCCTCAAGGTCATGAACGTTGAGGATCTGGGCTCTGACGGCTACATCTACGGCAACATCATCACCGATGGATCCGCTGCTGAGGCATCCACCATGATGTCCGACCAGAACAAGCTCACCACGATCCGCGTGAACCCGCGTGCTCTCCCGAAGGTCGGCGATACCGTCAAGATCAAGATCGACCCGTCCAAGATGCACCTGTTCGCTCCGTCGACCGAGCTGCGTCTGAACTGAGCTGATACCGAGTAACCAACCGTCGATTGCTGCTTTCGAGAAGCGGCTGGCGGGTGGCTGAATAAAAACTTGGCGGAAGTGCGAGCTTCCGTCAACCATTAAACGAGACGTACTCTTCCTCTCTTACCGTCTCGTTGGAGAAGCCCCGCGTTGGTGCGGGGCTTCTTTTGTTGTATCTGCAATAGTGAGATTTGTTTTCCTGTAGTGAGATTTCATTATTGAGATTGCAATGGTGAGATCTCAAATGAAATGCGATATTGGAATTTCAATGGTGATCATCGCATATCGATGGATGCAATATCGGCAGGTGAAACGGATTCGTCCATACTTGCTTCTTCGGGTAGGTCAACAGGTAGATTGTTGTTTTATGGAATCTCTTGAATTGCCACAGATGGATCCCCGTGTGCTGAAAGCAACTTCCGTGAAGGCCGAAGATCCGGCCGCACCATCTCCGGAGCCGCAGGCGTTGAAAATCACCGCCGCAAGCTCGAATCCGAAGATGTTCACCCTGCCGTGGGAAAAGCCGCTGGCTACTTGGCCGGAAGACCTGCTGGCCAATCTTCCGCGTGGTATTTCCAGGCACGTGGTGCGTTTCGTGCACGTGGGCGACGAAGTGTACGCCATGAAGGAAATCACGCGTAATGTGGCGGAACGAGAATACGAGCTGCTGCGTCGCCTGCAGAAGCTGGAACTGCCGACCGTGCAGCCGATCGCCGTGGTCACGGGCCGTCATAGCCGTGAAGGCGAGCCGCTGGAAGCGATTCTTGTTACCAAGCATTTGAAGTTCTCACTGCCGTATCGTGCGCTGTTCGCGCGTAATCTGCGCCCAGATACCGCGGAACGACTGATCGACGCACTGGCTGTGCTGATAGTGCGCTTGCATTTGGCCGGCTTCTATTGGGGTGATGTGTCGCTGTCGAACGTGTTGTTCCTGCGTGATGCCTACGCGTTCTCCGCATTTTTGGTTGATGCGGAAACCGGTGATCTGCAGATTAATCTGACGGAAGGCCAGCGTGAATACGATGTTGATTTGGCTCGTACGAACATTATTGGCGAATTGATGGATCTTTCATCCGGTTCGCTGCTGCCGAGCGATGTTGATGAGATTGAGATCGGCAACCGTTTGGTGGATCGTTATCATTCGCTGTGGAGTGCGCTGACTGATACCGACAAGTTCGGTCCGGATGAGATGTGGAAGATTGAGAAGCGCGTCAACAAGCTGAATGAGCTTGGTTTTGATGTGGATGAGCTGGAAATGAAGACCGCTGAGGATGGCAAGCGCGTGCTGGTGCGTCCGCGTGTGGTCGATGCCGGTTATGCGAATCGTAAGCTGCTGCGTTTGACTGGTCTTGATGTGCAGGAGAATCAGGCTCGTCGACTTCTCAACGATTTGGATGCCTACCGTGCTTCCACATGGCGTGATGGTGAGGATCTTGAGATTGTTGCTACCGATTGGATGCGTGAAGTGTTCGAACCGACCGTACGCATGATTCCGCGCGAATATCGTTCGCAGATCGAACCGGCGCAGTTCTTCCATGAGGTGCTTGACCACCGTTGGTTCTTGGCTGAGAGTGCTGGTCATGATGTGCCGATGGCCGAGGCTGTGAAAAGCTATGTGGACAAGGTGCTTCCGCAGTACAAGCTCACCACGAAGGATGTGGACGCCCTGAACGCTGAAGCTGATTCCGGTGTGGTCGACGACGAATACACCTATGACGATCCTGACGATGGCTACAACCCCGACGACGATCCCGACGCAGCCGTATGGGCGCACTGAAAAGCTGAGGCTCCAGTGGAGTCTCAGCTAGTGCGCCCTGAGACAAGACGATAGTCGAGTCGAAGGCAATGCTGAGTCTGCGGTAAGCCCAGGATCAATCCAAGTGCAGACTTGCATAACAAATGAGCGGATAATCCGTATGGACTATCCGCTCATAATCATTCCAGACGTGCTGCTTTGCTGTGGTTGCTTCCGCAGTTTCGCTGTGCTTGCTGTTACTTTGCGAGTTATTACTTCGCGTTGGCGGCGGCACCGGCCTCACGACGGGCGCGTGCGACGGAATACAGTGTGATGCCTGCTGCGACGGAAGCGTTCAGTGATTCGACCATGTTCGACATTGGGATGCCGGCGATGGAATCGCATGTCTCGCGTACAAGACGGCTCAGGCCGTTGCCTTCGGAACCAAGCACTACAACCAGCGGATCGGTTTCGAAACCGGTTTCGCCAACAAGGGCGTCGCCGCCGCCGTCGAGGCCGACGCTGTAGTATCCGCGTTCCTTCAGGCTTTCAATGGCTTTGGTGAGGTTCACCACGCGGGCGACAGGCATGTGTGCGGCAGCTCCTGCGGACACCTTCCATGCGGCTGCGGTGACTGAAGCGGAGCGACGTTCCGGTAGGATCACGCCGTTCGCGCCGAATGCGGCCGCGGAACGGATGACCGCGCCCAGGTTCTGCGGATCGGTAACGCCGTCAAGCGCGATGAACAGCGGACGTGCCGCAATGCGTGCGCTTGTGGAGTTGGCCGCTTCCATGGCGCGGGACTTCTTGTCAGCGCGTTCCACCAGCTCGGCGAGCGAGGAATACTGGAACGGCTGCGCCTTCATCACCACGCCCTGATGGTTGGAGGAGCGTGCGATACGATCCATTTCCAAACGGTCAGCTTCCATGAGGTTCAGTCCATGAATGCCGGCGAGACGAATGATTTCGCGCGTGCGATCATCATGTTCGATGCGTGCGGCCACATACAGCGTGCTTGCGGGCACGCCACAGCGCAGCGCCTCGAGTACGGCATTGCGGCCGATGACGAGATCATCGGATTCCGAGCTGAACTTTGCCGCGCGGCGGCGTGCTGCCAGCCGCGGATCCGCCATCTTACGGCGATTGGTAGCCTGCTTTTCCTTGTAAGCCTTGTGATACACTCGGTCTTCGGCCTTGGGAGTCGGTCCCTTGCCCCTCAGCGAGTTACGATGCTTTCCACCCGACCCCTTGGTCGGTCCTTTTTTCATTGCCATAACTGCCTATTGTCCCAGCACCCCGGGAAAAACGGCTGCTTCGCTCCTAACCGATATGATGGATGGAATGGAGAAAAGAAGAGAGATTTTTGGTTTGCCCGTCATGTTCTGGGGTTTGTGGGTCACGTTGCTCATCCTGTGGATGGGCCGTTTCGTCACATCGTTCCTTTCCATGTATCTTGTTTCCGACATGCATGTGAGCGCGGGCGTGGCCGGCACCATCGTTTCCATGTACGGTTTCGGTGGCATTTTCGGCTGCCTGTACGGTGGCGCGTTGTCTGACCGATTCGGGCGGCCTGCGATGATTGTCATCGGTAACTTGGGTTCCGCTGCGATGCTGGTTTTGCTGGCTTTTATCGGCGATCCTTGGATTATGGCGATTGCGTTGCTGATATACGGTGTGATTTCCTCCGTACCGACGCCCGCGGTCGCGGCGTACGTTTCCGACGTTGTCCCGTTCCGTAAGCAGAAGCGCGCGTATTCGTTGCAGACTTGGGCTGTGAATTTCGGTTTTGCGATCGGGCCGATCATCGCCAACCAGCTTGTCAAGATTTCCTATTCGCTGATGTTCTATGTGGAAGCGGCGGTGCTGGTGTTCGCCACGTTGCTGATGATGGTGTTCTTCAAGGAAGCCGGATTGGGTGTGCGCGTTGCCGGACGGTTTGTGAAACGCGGCGTGAAACAACCTATGGAACGTTCTGAAACTTCACAAACTACCCAATCGCAGCAATTCTCCATATGGCGTAGCTATCGTCGCGCGTGCGCCGACAAAGCGCTCATGTCGATGGTGGTGCTGATGTTCCTGTACACGCTGGCGTATTACCAGATCGTCAGCGGCCTGCCGATCTCCATGACGCAGATTGGGCTCGGCACGGACGAATATTCCAGCCTGCTGACCATCAACGGTGGCATTCTGTGCTTGCTGCAGATTCCAGCGATCGCGTTGTTTCAGCGGATGAGCAACACCCGTGTGCTGGTGCTTGGCATGTCCATCACGGCGGTTGGTTACGCGTTCCAAATCGGCGCCGATTCATGGGTGACATTTGCGATTGCGACCGTGTTGTGGACGCTCGGCGAGCTTGGCACGTTCCCGATTGCCGCCACGACGGTGGCGAACATCGCGCCAAAGGATGTGCGCGGCACGTATCAGGGCCTGTACAACCTGGTGTGGTCGCTGTCCAATGCGTTCTCGCCGCTTGTCGGAGGTTGGATTCTGAACGCGTTCGGCAGCCACGTGCTGTGGACCTGCTGCACGGTGATGTTCGTGATTGTGGCGATTGGTTTCTATGTGACGCGCGTTCCCCGCGAACGTGCCGCAGCCCGTAATCTCGCTGCTGAGGAGGTGTAGCCGGCGTACGTGAAAAGCGGGAGGCCGCGATTCCGTTTGGAACCGCGGCCTCCCGCTATGTGATTTAAGGATTGGAAAGAAGAGGAGCGGGGTGCTGTCGCGCCTGCGCCTTGCCTCCCGTCTAAGAAGCGGTCTTACTTGTTGAGGACCTTCTTCATCAGGTCGGCAGAGGCCTTGGCGAGTGCGAACTGGCCGAAGCCCGGGTCGATGGAGGCGAGGTCGGAGTTGATGATCTGGTCGAAAGTGTTGTTCTTCATGATGTTTCCTTTCACTTGGCTTGGCGGCGCGTCTTTTCTTCTTGTCATTCCTCTGGCCGCTGCCGTAAGTCTGTATTGTGTTTATCTTTTTTCTTCGTTCTTCTGTTGTGCCTTTATTCTAAGCCGGGCAAACCATCGATGTCATGCGACGATCGTCACTTCTTTTGTAAAATCATCGGCTAATCTTGAAAAAAAGTAACAACATATGAAAAGCGGACGATGATAGGCGTGAAAAAAGGGCACTGAGCTGTTGCTTGGTGCCCTTGGGAAAACAGAGATAATCAGACTTTACGGCCTTCGCCGTGAAAATTACTTGCGATTGGGTTTGCCGAACATGAATGCGCGCACGATTGCGACGATGCCGATCACCACAAGCGCGCATCCGCCGAACAGAATCAGCCAGGTCGTGGAGCTGATGGGGGAGAACAGCACGATGAAGCCGGCGACAATCGACAGCAGCGCGTAAATCACGGCCCATGCGGAGCTTGGCATGCGCCATGATTCCACGAGCGCCATCACGCCTTCCAACATCCAGCCGAGGCCGACCACCATGGTGACGAGCACCGCGAGCGTGGCTCCGGAAAGCGCTGCGTTCTTCAACATGACCACACCGCCGACAGACAGCATCAGACCGATCAGAATGTCAAGCACGCGCCATCCGCCCGGAAGCCCGAGTTCCACAATTGCGGTCACAATGCGGACCACGCCGGAAACCACGAAGTATGCGCCGAGTGCGATTGCGGCGACTTTCAGCGTGGCTCCCGGCCAGATCAGCAGTGCCAGGCCGAGGATGATGGCGGCGATGCCAAGTATTGCGTAGGTGCCGCGGATCGCGTTCTTCGCCTTCTTTGGCAGCCATTCCTCCGCAAGTTTGAACGGGCTGATTGGCTGCCAATTGTCGTTGCCGGTTCCTGGTTGGCTGTTCTGCTGTCCGTACGGTTGGCCGGTGGTGTAGCTCGCGTAGAAGAAGCCGTTCTGGTTCGGGTTTTGGTTGGCGTTGGGGCCGTCAAAGTAGCGTGGGGTCTGCGGCTCGCTCGGATACGGATTGCTCGAATTGTTGGGATTGCCGTTCTGTTGTTGGCCTTGCGATTGCTGATTTGGCGCGTATGCCCCGTATTCCGGCTGACCTTGCGGCTGCTGTCCGTTGCTGCCGTTCTGATTCGGATTGTTCGCATACGGGTTGTTCATTGCGTCGCTCATGATGGCCCCTTTCCTTGAAGAGCTTGCTTCGTGACGTTCGGACGTGTGTGAATGTGTTCGACTGCGCTCGAACGTTTCGGAAGTCCTATCCCTCATTCTAGGCAATCTGTCTAATTTAAGCCATCAACAAAATCCTCCTCATCGTCCATTTTGATGGATGGGTCGCATGATTTGGCTGTCTTGCCACGCGATTTGAACAAATTGCCACACGATTTTGATCTGATGACCTCACGATTTTTCCGATAAAGATGGTAGCGACGTTGCGACCCATGTTGTCTTGTGATGGAACAATCGATTGGGTATGTGATTGAAGTGAGATTGCGAATTATGTTTCACGACACGTTTCACGAATTTGCGAATTTTTGACAAAAGACGGTGTGTGGCAGTCTTGCAAAATGGGCATGGTGTGCAATAATGACAGGAATGCACCGATGGCACACGCCCGGTGTCCACAACCGCGCAGCATTGCCCAGTTCAGCGAGTGGTTGCGAAAATCGCAATTTTCCGCGGTTTTCGTGCTATCGCAACGGCAGGGGAGAGCTGACTACTCCGCGGCGCTCCCAAGGAGATCATCATGGTTGATCGCAAGGAAGATCAATCCACCCAATTCCGCGAGACCAGTTCGGGAAATTTCGAACAAGCGAAGAATAGCGCAACGCAAACGCAAGTCGATCCGTCGCTCGCCGATGCACAGACTGTCGCGCAATCGCTTGGCGTCGATTTGAATACCGGCCTGAGCCAAGCGGAAGCCAAGCGGCGACTCGACAAGTACGGACCGAACGAACTCGCATCCGCACCACCGGTGCCGAAATGGAAGAAATTCCTCGAACAATTCAAAGATCCCCTCGTCTACCTGCTGTTGGCTGCAACCGGCATTTCGTTCGTCGCATGGTTCATAGAACGGGCTAACGCCGTACCGGGTGCGGAAGGCGGCGAAGCATTGCCGTTCGACGCCATCGTCATCGTGCTGATTCTCATCGTCAACGCGGTGCTCGGCTACATTCAGGAATCGAAGGCGGAAGCGGCTGTCGAAGCGCTCTCCAGCATGACCGCGCCGCAGACCAACGTGCTGCGTGACGGTCAAATCGAACGCATCAACACGGTTGACGTGGTGCCCGGCGACATCATCGTGCTCGGTGAAGGCGACTCCGTCTCCGCGGACGGACGCCTCTTTACGGCCGCCAGCCTGCGCATCGCGGAAGCCAGCCTCACCGGCGAAAGCGTGCCCGTCGGCAAAAAGACCGACACCCTCGCACAGGCGAAAGCCCTCGGCGACCGCGCCAACATGGTGTTCAACGGCACGTCCGTAACGCAAGGCACCGGCCGCGCCATCGTAACCAGCACCGGCATGGGCACGCAGGTCGGCAAAATCGCGGACCTGCTGCAAGCCACGGAAGACGACGAAACCCCGCTGCAAAAGGAAATGAACTACGTTTCCAAAATCCTCGGCATTGCGGTATGCATCATCGCGGTCGTGGTGCTGGTCGCGCTCGCGCTTACCGAAGGATTCCAAGACGTTCACGATGTAATCGATTCGCTACTGTTGGCCGTTTCTCTGGCTGTCGCGGCCGTGCCGGAAGGTTTGGCTGCGATTCTTACGGTAGTGCTCGCGCTCGGCGTGCAGCGCATGGCCATGCACAATGCGATCGTCAAGAAGCTGCATTCGGTGGAAACGCTCGGTTCCGCTTCGGTGATCTGCTCCGACAAAACCGGTACACTCACCCGCAATGAGATGACCGTGGAGCGTGTGGTCACGCCGAGCGGCGAAGTGCAGCTCACGGGCACCGGCTATGCGCCGGAAGGCCGCATGGTGGTCGATTCGCAGACCATGGAACATGCGCAAATACGCGAGATCATCGAATCGGAAGCCGTCGCAACCCTTGCCGTGGGTGCGCTGGCAAACGACGGCGAACTGCGCGAAGTCGTCGCTTCTGCCGGCAATACGGAAAACGTAACGTGGGAAGCGGTCGGCGACCCGACCGAAGTCTCGCTCATTGTCGCAGCACGAAAAGTGAAGGCGAATCGCAAGTATGCCAACTATGAGCGCGTCGGCGAAATCCCCTTCACTTCCGAACGTAAGCGCATGTCCATCGTGGCGCGAGACAACACCGATGCCGGCCGCCTGACCGTCTTCTCCAAGGGTGCCCCCGATGTGCTTCTTGGATATTGCAGCAGAATTGCGGTCGGCGGTGCCGTTCGTCCACTTACGGAAGGTGATCGTCAGCAGATTCTTGCGACTGTCGAACAGCTTTCTTCCGACGCGTACCGCACGTTGGGTCAGGCCTACCGTCCGCTCGGTACCGCTTCGCTTGCACAAGTGCCAGGAGTCATGCTGAACTCCGCGGGTCATGTTGCCGATATTGCGGAACAAAGCGATGTGCTTGAGAATGATTTGATTTGGGTCGGCATGGTCGGCATCATCGACCCGCCGCGTACGGAAGTGCGTGATTCCGTGGCAGAAGCGCATCGCGCCGGCATCCGTACGGTAATGATTACCGGCGACCACCCGCTGACCGCAGCTCGCATCGCCACCGATTTGGGCATTATCGACAAGGGTGGCAAGGCCATGACCGGCAGTCAGCTTGACGAACTGCCCGACGAAGCGGCCTTCGACAAGGTGACCAGTGAAGTGTCCGTCTATGCGCGAGTCGCGCCGGAACACAAGCTGAAAATCGTCGAATCGTTGCAGAGGCAAGGGAATATCGTGGCCATGACCGGCGACGGCGTGAATGACGCTCCTGCCGTCAAAACCGCCGATATCGGCGTCGCCATGGGCATTACCGGTACTGAAGTAACCAAACAAAGCGCGAAAATGATTCTCGCCGACGACAACTTCAGCACTATCGTCGCAGCCGTGCGCGAAGGACGAGGCATTTTCGACAACATCCGCAAGTTCCTGCGCTACCTGCTGAGCTCCAATGTGGGCGAAGTGTTCACCGTGTTCGGCGGCGTGATGCTCGCCGGATTCCTCGGCATCACCCAGCCCGGCAGCCAAGGCGTGGTCGTGCCGCTGCTCGCCACGCAGCTGCTGTGGATCAACCTGCTCACCGATGCTGCGCCCGCGCTCGCTATGGGTGTCGACCCGTCTACCGATGACGTGATGGCACGCAAACCTCGTAAACTCACCGATCGTGTGATCGACGCCGAAATGTGGGGCGACATCATTTTCATTGGTGTGATTATGGCGGCCGTCACCCTGATCGGCATGGACATGCATTTGGCCGGAGGCCTGTTCACCGACCGCTCCGTCGATGCGATCGGCCACGACGCGCAAATGACTGAAGCGCGCACCATGGGCTTCACGATTCTCGTATTCGCCCAAATGCTGAACGCGATTGCCTCGCGCTCGCACTTGCAGTCGGCGTTCGTCGGACTGTTCTCCAACAAGTGGCTATGGGGAGCGCTCGCATTGAGCACGGTGCTGCAGTTGGCGGTGATCTATATTCCGTTCCTCAACATTGCTTTCGGTACGGTACCGCTCAGCGCCGGCGCATGGGTCGAATGCTTGGGCCTTGCCATGATCGTGCTCATCGCCTCCGAACTGCGCAAATGCGTCCTCCGCACCAGATAACGTCCGAAAGTGCGCAAGATTTCGGACGTTATCGTTTGTGAAGTCAATGATTGAAGGGCTTCTCTCTTGCCTAATCCTTTTGGTGAGATGGGAGGTGCACGGGATGCATTCGTTTGTCGAAGTATGGCGTCCGATGAAATTTAAGTGTTGTATCTAAATCAGATACAACACTTAAATTCATATCGGCGATACGCTTCTTTTAGGAAATCTGTTGGATCGCATTGAAGCGCTTCCGACAGACGCCTGGCTGTATCCAGCCGCATGCCTGAGGTTGAGCGATAGCCTGTCTCAAACCAAGAGATGTTCGGCTGGGGAATCCCTGTCATCTCTGACAACTCGCTTTGCGTATAGCCGCGAGTCCGACGAATGTCTCTTAGACCGGATTCAGCGCAGTGGATTCCGCCTCTCCAACCTTCGTCGGGATGGAGCTCCAACACGTTGCAGTGCAATGCTTTGGCAATTTGGCAAGCGGTGTCCAAATGCATATTGCGTACGGTTTCCGGATTGTTTTCGAACATGGCGAGACGATCATGATCCACGCCGGAGAGCCCGGCCAGTTGTTCCAGAGACATTCCTTCTTCGAGCCTCAGGTCCTGTAGCCTCATAAGCTGCGCCTCCATGCCGTTCCCTCCCTTCACGGTATTCACTACGGAATATTCGATCCGTCTTCTATTTTGAGTCAAAAGCCTGTTCATGAAAGGGACCATCCCGTCTTGGCAGGGCATTTTGCTCTGCTGCGCCCCACAGGATAACAGAATCCCCTTAGCGTATCGTTCCGTCAATTCCTGATAAGGCGACTCATACGACGAACATGTTTTCCGGAAGGATAGGCTGGTTTCTGTGGAAAAGGAGAAAGACGATTCAGTTGGACGGAATTTCGACACGCCGGTGGATGCGTTGTTTTGCAAGGGTTCGCGGGGTGTCCGTGAGGGGCCGGGTTGCGTGATTGCCGGGGTTCGTGTAAATTAACTCTTCGCTGCCGCTCAG
>OLPS01002501.1_pt1 | contig 16433 bp, 20 predicted proteins | sample 1673071 | NCBI WGS metagenome assembly OLPS01 (sample SAMEA3136752, study PRJEB25190) | human gut metagenome | reverse complement strand
TTGTTGATGATAAAGCTGTGGAAGGGGTCGTTTGTGACATATCCAATGATGGAACAGGGGTCAGAAAGCACATAGTCAGCGTGTTCTTTTTTGATGCCCATGAATTTTTCCAACTCTGTCAACTGCTGTTTGGTATCCTCATAGTCCAGCAATTTATTTTTCAGTGCTGCATTTTCTTCTTTCAGGCGGTCATTTTCTGTTTGGTAGCTGGTTTGGTTGGTGAATGCGGTCACCAGACGTTCTGCTTGTTTCGAAACGGTCTGGGTAACTTGCCGCAGCGGATTCAGCACGACCCCCATCATACCAGTAGTTTGTCCGCCTTGCATGGCAGCATAGAGCAGGACGCCGATTAACAACGCCAGAATACAAAGTAAAAAGCGAAGTCGATTTCGCTTGAAGAAATCACCCATTTGTTTTTCCCTCCTTTGGATTCTGTATTAATAGCGGTTGTCTTCCATGAAAGCATCCTGATAGCGTTCTAAGTTGGAAAATAATTTTCCTGTGCCCTCTGCAACGCAGTCGAGCGGATATTCTGCTACCAAGACCGGCATGCCTGTTTCTTTGTGAATCAGGCGGTCAATGCCTCGCAGCAATGCACCACCACCAGAAAGAATAATACCTCGATCGATGATGTCAGCAGACAAGTCCGGCGGAGTCTGTTCCAAGGTATACTTGATGGCATCGACAATGCGGGCGAGCGGTTCGGACATCGCATCCCGCACTTCAGAGCCTGTAATGTTGATGGTTTCCGGCAGTCCGTTCAGGAGATTTCTGCCTTTGATTTCCATGGCATCTTCTCGTTCCATTGGGAATGCAGAACCAATTTGGATTTTAATATCTTCCGCAGTGCGTTCGCCGATGAGCAGGTTATACCGCTTTCGGATGTGGTTGATGATGGCAGCATCCAGCTCATCGCCGCCGCAGCGGATGCTTTTGGAGGAGATGATACCGCCCATGGAGATGACAGCCGCTTCGCTCGTACCGCCACCAATGTCAACAATCATGCTGCCGATGGGTTCGAGCGTTGGCAACCCTGCCCCGATGGCAGCTGCCATGGCTTCTTCTACAATGAGCACATATTTTGCCCCTGCCTGTTCGACTGCTTCCTTGACAGCACGCCGTTCTACCGTCGTAACGCCGGAGGGCACACAGATGATGACACGGGCTTTGGTGAATGTTTTTCCACGCAGTGCCTTGCGGATGAATTCCTGTAACATTATAGTTGTGGTTTCAAAGTCCGCAATGACACCATTTTTCAGCGGTTTCACTGCAACAATAGAACCGGGCGTTCTGCCAATGACTTCCTTGGCTTCTTTTCCCACATATTTTGCAGAATCGGTGTGGGTATTCACTGCCACAACGGAGGGTTCTCGGATGATAATGCCTCGTCCCCGCAGATAAATCAATGTATTTGCAGTACCAAGATCGATACCAATATCTTTGATAAACATTTTGTTTGCACCTTTCTATGCCAAAAGACTCTGACGGCGAGCGAATGATTGTATTTGTATGATTTCTGTCGCCGGACGGGTAAAAAACAATCCAAAAAAAGCAAAAACCGCTTTACAGAAAAAACGGTCATGCGATGCTGCTGAGAAAAAAGGCAGCAAATCAAATGAGAAGAGAAAGTTTTGTTTTTATTTTTTATTATAGCACAAATTGCTGGGACTTGCAATTGCAGATGCTGTAAAATTATCCGAAAAAGTCGGGGAAAAAAGTGTATGATTTGCAGCAATCAGCTGGTGAGTTTGCCCACGATCTTGGGTGCAGTGAAAATGCAGACCACAATCATGATAATTTGCCCAACGGATATATGAAACTGTAACGCAAGGGCGAGATTAATCACTTTTAAATTCAGATGAATGGTATCAAAACCCCAGTCCATGGCAGTGCTGAGGAATCCCAGAGCGGTAATTTTTTCTCCGATTGCAGCCAGCACGCCGCCAACTGCCAGTGCGACGACATAAACCAATATGTAAAGCAGAATTTTCTTAAATTTTTCCATGAAAAAAGGACTCCTTCTGTCATCATTCTTTGTTTGGAAGCGGTTCAGACAGTCGGCACAGCAGCGGAGAAAGGTGCTGCACCGCTACACGCTGAACCATGCATTAAAAAGCTCCAGTAGAACCGAATCCGTTTGAACCTCGTTCCGTTTCTGGAAGCTGTTCCACAACGGTGCAGGTCGGGAAGAGCACAGGTAATACCACCAACTGTGCAATTCGCATGCCGGGTTCTACGGAGAAGGGTTCTTTGCCGAGATTCATCAGCGGAACGAGCAGTTCGCCCCGATAGTCGCTGTCAACCAGCCCAACGCCGTTTGCCAGATTGATGCCATGTTTAGAAGCCAGTCCGGAGCGTGCCATGATGAACAGAGCAACATCTTTACGGTCTGGAGCAGCTGCAATTCCGGTGGGAATGCGGACAATTTCCCCAACTGGAATAGAAACAGGGGCTTCAAGAGCCGCATATAAATCATATCCGGCACTTCCGGCGGTTGCCTGTGTGGGGATGGTTGCATAAGGTCGTAGGCGTTGGATTTGTAATTGCATAAAAACCTCCATGGTGTTGGTGTTTGGATGGGGGATCATTTCCCGACAACGGACGGGAGTCCTCGGAGAAGCAGCCCACGGGTATAAGCTGCCGGAGCAGATGCACAGGGTGCTTGATAATCCGCAAGAATCGCCTGAATCTGTTTCGGGGATTCAATGGAAAACGACAGCAGCAATGTGGAAAAGCCTTGCAGCTGTTGAAAACGGTCTGCCACCCAGACTGGAACAGCGTTGTAAATAACGGTGTATCCCTCTGTGCAAAAGACAGGGAATGTGCGGTTGGTGCGGTCTTTGAGCTGATGCTTGCAGGAACGGCAGCCAACTTCTTCCCGAATCGGGCAGAGCCGTGTTTTCATCACCGGAAGGTGTCCATAGGCGAAGATACCAGCCGGCAGGCGGTCGCAGCAGGACAGAGCCTGTCGAATGGTCAGTTCCACAGAGAGCAGGGTGTCGGATACGCCGTACTGCTGAACGACTGCCACGCTGTGGCGGTTGGTCAGATTCAATCCCGTTCCGCCGTGCAGTTCCAAGCCAAGTTGCTTTCCCAGTACGAGATGTGCGATGGTGTCGCAGAGAATGGCGTTCCAACCGATAGCCTGACAGGCTTGCAGCCGTTTCCGGAGGGTTGTTTCATCCGGTGCAAAAGTTGGAAGCGTCAGAATGGCGTTTGGAATTGGCTGTGAAAGCTGTTCCGCCAAGTGCAACGGCAGCAGTAATTTGTCAGTTGGGAAGTCGCTGTTTTGCACAGCGTGCAGCTGTTCCATAGTTTGCACCTGTACCCAGTAATTCGGCTTTTTGGGGGCAGAATGAGGCTGTTTTGGCAGGTGCAGCGGAACTTCTGCCAGTGTATATTGTGGGGTGTTGGCAGCTTTTCGGGCGGCTTGTAGCTGTTCGATTGCCGTTCTGCGGAGTGCATTCAAAGTTGCAGCAGAAACGGTTGCTTTTCCGTCACAGATTGCGGTCAGACTGTCCAGCTGGTAGGCAGTGTTTCCGAGTTTTCCAAGCTGCCGCTCTAAAAATGCTGCATCGCAAGGTTTGTTTTTCGCCAGTTCTGGCGGTGCATCTTGAATGGTTACCGATGTGCCATCTGGTAAAGTTGCAGTCAGAGAAACCGGCTGCTCCAGAATGACCGTTGCCGCCATCGTGAGCGGCAGGCGAACGGCTGGCTTTTTCGCCAACTCTGCCAGCTTCGGCAAAACAGCGTTGGCAGCAGTGACATCTTCTTTCTGCCGAACGCCGAACATTTGTTTCCGCTGTCCGGTATAATAGCCGTCTGTGAATCCGCTGCGAGAGAATACCGCACGCAACATCTGTAAATCTGGCTGTTTGCCCTCTTTTAGTTGCCGGAGAGCGGTAACCGCTGCCGCTACATATTCCGGCCGTTTCATTCTGCCCTCAATTTTCAAAGAAGCAATGCCATCTGCACAGAGTTGCTGATAATGGGGTAACAGACAGAGGTCTTTCAGAGAGAGTGCGGCTGCCTGCGGATTTTTTGCAGCGGTAAAGGGCAGCCGACAGGCTTGTGCACAGCAGCCACGGTTGGCACTACGTGCACCAATCAGAGCGGAGAGATAACACTGTCCGGAAATACACATACAGAGTGCTCCGTGGACAAATTGCTCCACTTCCAGTCCAATTGCACAGACTGCCTGAATTTCAGAGCGAGTCATTTCTCTGGCAACAACAACACGGGAAAATCCATGTTCTTTTGCCCAGATTGCACCGGATGGGGAACAGATGGTCATTTGTGTGGAGGCATGCAACGGCATTTCCGGAATCCGCTGATGAATGTAGTCGGCAACGCCCAAATCCTGTACAATGCAAGCATCCATTCCAACCGCAGCAGCAGTTTGAAGCAGTTCATCCAACGCTGTCCATTCGGTGTCAAATACCAGTGTATTGACCGTCAAATAGAGTTTCACACCGTTGGTGTGGCAGAAATCAGCTGCTTCTTGGAGTGCAGCAGCATCGAAGTTATGGGCATTTTGTCGGGCAGAAAAGAGCGTTGCACCAATGTAAACTGCATCTGCACCACAGTGCACGGCAGCAGTCAACGCTTCCATGCTGCCGGCAGGTGCTAAAATTTCAGGGGATTGCCTCATGCGTTCGCCGTCTGCCGATTATTTTGCAGTTCCTTTTCGAGGGCTTCGATTCTTGCCAGTAACTGTTTGTTTTCTGCAATGGCATTGTCATAGGCGAGTCGATTTTTTCCGGCTTCATCGACATATTCTTTTGCCTGTTCCCGCAGAGCGTCCAGCCGCTGGGTTGCCTTGTTCAGGTCATCCAGTGTGGAGAGAGCCACCATAATGGCAGCTGCAAACGGGGAAGTACTGGAGTTTGAACCGGAAACCTCAGAAATACGGTTTTCCAGCGTACGGGCAAGACCGATGACATAATTCGCAGATTCTGCGGTTTGGAGCATGAAGTCTTTTCCGCAGATTACAACTTTTACTTTATTAGTCATAATTTGGAAGATTCCTTTCAGTTTGTTGATTCCAGCTGCAAATAGAAGATACCACTTTTATTATAATGCTTTTTTCGGGAAAAGAAAAGATTTTTTGTGAAAAAATGTGGAAATCTATTTAAAATGCAGGGGCAATTCTTATTTGCTGGCAGCCTGTTCCCTCCGCTGCAATTCTTCCAGAATCATCTTGTTGACTTTGTTGATGTCACCGCAGCCCATGGTGATGACCAAGTCACCTGGTTCAACGTGGTCGCAGACATACTGGCAGACATCCGCAAAGTTCTTGTATTTGCGTTCATCATTGGATTCTGGGTCGGTTTCATCCTGTGGAAACCAAACAGCTCCCGGAATTTTTTCGCCAAGCTGACGGGTAAAGATGTTGTAAGTGTTCTTTTCCCGAGAGCCCATAATATCCGTTAAAACAGCATGGGTCGGAATGGAGAGAGCTTTTGCAAAGTCATCGAGCAGCACAGCGGTACGGGAGTAGGTGAATGGCTGGAAAACTGCCCAAACGGCATGGAATGGCATTTCCATGGCTGCCTGTAAGGTAACGGTCAATTCTGTTGGGTGGTGACCATAGTCGTCTACAACGGTAACACCGCAGGCTTCGCCCTTTTTATCGAATCGTCTGCCAGCACCGTGGAAGTTGCCCAGACCCTTTACCGCATCTTCAAAGGAGATACCAACATAGCGAACCGCTGCAATTGCTGCGAGAGCGTTCAAGACATTGTGCACGCCAGCGATGTGCAGGACAACCGTTCCGAGCAATTCGCCATGATACAGCACGTCAAAGTGTGTTTCCAGACCGGAAACATGAACAATGTTGGTTGCAACGTAGTCATTGCCTTCCTTTTCGCCGAATGTAATCAGTTCTTTGCCAGTAATGCCTTCCACTGCCTTGCAGGTCTTTTCATCATCGCCGTTGTAAATGACCACTTTAGAGGTATTTTCTGCAAACTTGTGGAAAGAACGAATGATGTTTTCAACTGTTCCAAAGTAGTCCAGATGGTCAGCGTCAATGTTCAGCAGGACGGCAATATCTGGATACAGCTTCAGGAAGGTGTCCACAAATTCACAGGCTTCACAGGTCATGATGTCGCTGTTTCCGCAGCGACCGCTGCCGTGAATGCAGGCAAGCTTTCCGCCAATGACAGCGGATGGGTCTGCTCCGGCATCGAAGAGAATCTGTGTTGTCATGGAAGTGGTGGTTGTTTTGCCATGTGTGCCGGCGATGCAGATGGCGTTGTCATACCAGCTGGTTACGAGTCCGAGCAGTTCGCTCCGTTCCATCAGGTCAACACCGTGTTTTGCAGCTTCTTTTGCAGCAATCAGTTCCGGATTATCTGCCATAATGGCAGCGGTGTAAACAATCAGGTCAGCCCCTTCGATGTTTTCGGCACGCTGTCCCATCATAACCGGGATACCCATATCCCGAACGGCTTGCAGGGTTTCCGATTCGTTGTTGTCAGAACCCGTGATATAGTAGCCTTTTGTGTGCAGAATCTGCACCAGCGGATACATTCCAGAGCCGCCAATTCCGATAAAATGGATGTGTTTTTTACAATTTAATATTTCTTTGTTCAAAAAAATCACTCTTTTCTTTCTTGTAAACTTCATTTGATTCGTGTATACTATTACCCATATTCCAACCAGTTGCAAATTTGTGACAGGATGGAATATGTGTAACGTCTGTCTGATGATTCTGACCGCATCCAAAAGCTGCGGATGTGGGAAAGAAACATCGGGTATTCGTAGCCACAGCTGCAAGTCTGGTTACGCTGTCTTAGAGGAGGTCATCTTATGGAAATTACAGATATCAAAATCAGAAGAATCATCACCGAAGGACGGCTGCGTGCAGTTGTTTCGATTACGCTGGACAATATGCTTGCGGTACATGACATCAAGATTGTACAGGGTGACGAACGGTTGTTTGTGGCAATGCCGAGCCGGAAGGATGAAAATGGTGTCTTCCGAGATATCGTCCATCCGATTTCTGCCGCTGCTCGAAAGAAGCTGGAAGCAGAAATCATGGAAACCTACCAACAGCACCTGGCACTGATGGAAGCGGAAACAGAGGCTGCACAACATGCACAGCATGTTTAATGGGAAACCATATTTTTATTCTTTTTCCTGATTTTTGATTTTGGGACAACCTGCAAAGAACTGGCAGGCTGTCCTTATTTTTTACCCTGAATCTGGAGCAGTGCCCAAGTCTTGAGAATGGCAAGCTGTGTTTTTGCACCCGCAATTTTTCCATCCATAATCATGGTAACAACTTCTTCTAGCGGCAGTTCCAGAACATCCAGAAATTCGCCAGCGTCTAAATCCTGCTGCATGGGAGCGGAGAGGTCTTCTGCCAGATACATATGAATGACTTCGGTATCATAGGCAGGAGTTGGGTAGAGATAGCCGAGTTCGGTATATTTCTGCCGACTTCTTCCCGCAGTTCCCGCAGACCGCATTCCAACGGGTCTTCACCGGGTTCTCGTTTTCCGGCTGGGATTTCTAAGGTGACTTCGTGGAACGGATAGCGATATTGCTGTACCATCAGAACGGTTTGCCGTTCGGTCAGCGGAACAACGCAGACACCACCGCTGTGGTGTACCACGTCCCGTTGTACGATTTTTCCGTCCTCCAGTTCCGCAGTGTCTTTGGTGACATGGAAAATTTTTGCCTGATAAACCAAATCACTGCTCTTTGTGATTTCATTCAAATGCATCTGTCATCTTCCTTTCTATTGGATACAATGGATATAATTAGTTTGCCGTTTCTTCCGTGGAATAATCCACGCAGCAAATTGATTCTGTTTTTGGATTTGGATGCCGTTTGTTATAGATGCCGGCAACTGTGAGGTATCCGGCAAATAAGACCAGACCGCCCAGAGAGAGTAATGCACCGGCTTTCAATCCAGGGGTGTGATAGGTGAATGTAATTTCGCTGTCGCCAGCAGGAACTGGAACTGCCATAAAGCCGATATCTGCCTTTTCAATAGCAACTGGTTCGCCGTTGACTTCTGCTGACCAGCCTTCCTCCCAGGGCACACTGAAAAAGACGAGGTTTGCATGGTCTGTGGAGATGGTTGCATGGAAGCCTTTGCTGTTATAGGTGAACGAGTCGCAGGCAGTTTTTGTCCGTTCGGTGCACTCTGCCAGTAAATCTTCATCGGACATCTGATGAACAGCATCCGGTAGCTTCTGCATATCCTTTTGATACGTTTCTACTGCATCGTCTTCCAATACCAGTGCTCGCAATAATAAATTGCAGCGGTCAGATTCGGAATAGGTTTCCCACTGGGAACGGCTGACATAGGTGTCAAATGTAAAGCCCATCGGCAAAGCGTAATCGTTTTTGTAGATGTGGAAACCGTTCTGGGTGTCATAGTAGGAGAAGCCCGGCAGGTCGATGCCCTCTGGTTCTAGGTTATCCGGTGTAACTTCATCGAAATAATACCGGACAGAGAATAGATAGCGGATGGCCTTGCAGGAGCGTTCCGGACGAGAGGCAACATCTCTTGTTACGCCGATTTCCGGATAAAATTCCATGATAGAGGCTGGAACAATGCTGTGAAATGCCCGAATACACGGCAGCCCCCAGAACATCGGGTAATTATCCCGGTCTTTGGAGATGTCAATGCGGAAGAAATCATCCTCTGAAACGGCAATTTTCACATCGCCCTCTTTGTCGATGGCTTTGTCAATATATTCTTCTGCCCGCTGTGGTGTGTATGCACCAAAATAAACCACGGTCATCGTGCAGACTGTGCAGGCTGCGACAGTCATTGGCAGTGCCATTGCAAGGATGGGCTTTCCAGCACGCCGGCGGTGGAACAGAAAAGCAGTTGCCACTAGAGAAAGTATACAAATGCCCAGAACCAAATAGAAATGCAGCGGATATTCTGCAAACTTTCCCCAAGTTACCTTGTCGCCGCTCTTTGTCGGCAGAATCGAAATCACGCCGAAAACTGCCATCATCAGGGCAGAAATGCCCAAACCATACTTTGCAGAAATCGTGGTATTGTCCAGAACGTATGCGGTCATCAGTGCCATGATGCAGATGGGCATATAGAACCATCTTGCATAGTAAGACCCATTCAACGCATAGAAGCAACTGTTCAGAATCGGAACAAAAGCACAAATCGTACAGAGCAGAACCAGCCGCTTTGCCCAGTGTCCATCTTTGTATTTGCAGAATGAGAGCACCCCAACCATGGAGAATAGCGGTAAATAGCCGCCAATGGATGCCCATTTTGCATCGTTGCTGGAGAATAAGTTCGGGCGAGCCGGAACATCTGGAATCAGGAAAAAGCTTTCAATGATTCTCCAGATACGGGTACGGTCGTTGTAGGCGAGCATATCCATGCCATATAGACGGGAGGTAATGCGGTTATTTGCCAGAATTGCAAGGGCAGACGGCAGGAGCAGGAAGCAGGCGAGTAATACGCCAATGATGGCTTCGAATGCCAGCCGGAAAAACTTTTTCGGGGTTGCGTGAAAATCCTTGGAGAAACACCGCACAATGAAATACAAAATCAAAAAGACAGCTTGCCCCGTGAAGAAAAAGTAATTGATGCAGCCCATGAGAGCGACCGCAAGAGCAAATACACCTTTTCGGTTTTGGTTAATGGATTCTTCCATGGCAATCAGCAGCAGTGGAAAGAAGGCAGTAACATCTTGAAAGTGGTTGAAAAAGAGGTTAAACAGCTGAAATCCAGAAAACGCATACAGCAGCCCACCAATCAGGGCAGCGTTTCGGCTACGGACAAATCGCTGAATATAAGCGTAAGCCGTCATGGCTGCAATGCCATGCTTCACAGAGAGCAACACCGGAAGAGCATAGAGCATCCAGCTGCGGGGCAGAATCGTGGTAATCCAGAAGAACGGACTGCCTAGGAGATAAAAGGCATATGACCCGATGAAGTTTGCACCCAAATCGGTGTACCAGTTCCAGCCAAAACTGCCGCTGCGAACTGCATCGTTTGTGAGAGAATAGAACGGCAGCTGCTGGGAATTGTAGTCCCCGTAGTAGAGAAAATAGCCATGTTCCAGACACATCGCCGGCAAATAGACAATCAGCAGTGCACCAAATCCCAGCAGAAATGCAAATAAATAATTGTGGAACAGGCTGTGGCTGGATATGGATTTTCGGATGGAAAAACGCATGACTTAGAAACCTCCGGAGTGATGAAAAAATATAGGAAACCTTTTTGCAGCTGCTGCATAGAATAAAGACAGGAATACCAGCAGCCGTTTATAGAGAAACGTGTGAAATAAAAATACCGCCCTTTTCATAGTCAATGTAGGCATAAGACGGCGGCATGCCGTCCCGTGGCTGAGCGGCACTGCCTGGATTCATCAGATAAACGCCGTTGCGGTATTCGTTGCGGCGAACGTGGGTGTGTCCGTGCAGGACGATGTTACAGTCCTCAGCAATCGCTTCTTCTACCAGAATATCGGGGGTGTAGCGAATCGCATGGCGGTGTCCGTGTACGGCAAAGATGCGATGCCCCGGAATCAGGTCAATGGTGCGGCTGATGGGTAGGCTGCTGTTAAAGTCACAGTTTCCCCGTACTGCATAGAACTTAGATTCCCATTCTGGATGACAGGATAAAAATAATTTGACATCCCCTTCGCCATCGCCGAGATGAATGCAGGCATCTGCATCAGCGTGTCGGGTTAAAATGGTTTCTAATACCTTGGGGTTGCCGTGGGTATCGGATAGAACAATAATCCGCATAAGAATGTTCCTTTCTATGGATTGAAATTTCTCCTCTGGAACAAGGTGCAGAGGAGCTGGTCAAAAATGACATCCCTTTTATTATAACATAAACGAATCACAATTACAACCTATTTTTGAAAGGAGTTTGCCATGAAACTACCGCCCTCTAAAATGGATGGACTGCTGGAAATGGTGGGGAAAAAGCTGGGGGTTTCTCCGGAACAGCTGCGGTCGGATTTAGAATCTGGAAAACTGGAGCAGGCAATGCAAAATCTGCCGAAAAAAGAGGCTGCGAATGTACAGAACCTGTTGAAAGACCAGAAAAAAGTCGAGCAGCTGATGAATACGCCGCAGGCAAAAGCGTTATATGAAAAATTGATGGGGAAGTAACGAATTCATGGATGGGATGATGGAGAAAATGCAGTCGCTGCTCTCCGACCCAGAGAGTATGCAGCAATTGCAGGAACTGGCACAGATGTTGCAGGCGGACAGCGGACAGGAGTCCACAGAAACAGAATCCGCTCCGACTGCTACAGAACAGACGGATGCAGCTGCTTCCGGTGGCGGTCTGGATTTGGGAGCATTGATGAAAGTTTCTCAGCTAATGGGGTCGGCAAAAGAGGACAGCGATGCCGCTTTATTGCTGGCGTTGAAACCGCATTTGCGAGAAGAACGGCAAAAGAAAGTGGAAAAGGCAGTAAAGATGCTGAAACTGCTTTCGATTTGGAGTATGTTGAAAGAAAGTGGCATGCTGAAAGATTTCTTGTGATGATTTTGCATAGAGGCGGTGCTGCCGGAAAGGGGGCGAATGGACGATGCCGCAATATACCCGACAGGACGGCGATGCAATGCGGCAGGATGCCATTCGCCGTTCTAAAGAGATGTATCATCGGGCAGCGATTCCGCAACCAACGCCGCAGCGAAACTACGATTTTTTACCGCTGCGAGAGGAATCAGCAGCCAATTCCGGCGGTATGCGGAAAAGTCCGCTGGATTTGGGAAATCTGCTGGGCGGATGGAATCCAGCAGAATTGCTGGAGCACCTCGACAAAGACCAGATTTTGATTCTGGTGCTGCTGGTCATGCTCTATAAAGAGGGCGGCGACAAAAAATTGATGATGGCGTTGGCGTACTTACTGACCTGAAAAACGGAGGATTTTGGCAAGATGGAACAGGTTGTTTTCTGGGCGATTTGGGCAGCATTGGCGGTATTTATGGGCTATTTTTATCTGCATCATGCACACGGCATTCGTTCTTTTTTGCGAGGAACGGGAACGGGTCTGGTAGCATTGTTGCTGCTGCATGAACTGGGTGGATGGATTGGATTTGCACCGGAGGTGAACGGTTTCAATCTCATGCAAGCGGGAATTTTGGGTGTGCCAGGGGTTCTGTTGATGATGGCGGTTCATTTTTTTCTGTGAGGTGGCAATGAGAAACGCCGCAGGCGACTGCGGTCAAGCTGTCCCTCTTAACAAAGGTATTGATGAGAGAAATTTGAAATCTAGAAGAAACAGAGAAATGCTGTTCGCCATTCCAAAAACAAAGAAACTTCAAGTAAACTACAATCTAAGAAAGATTCCTAACAAATTCGGACAACGCACCCACCGGCGAACCGCACAAAGGCAAAGAGCAAAGCGATTCTGCCGAACGGTTCAGAACGGTTTTCCCTAGAAGATAAAATTCAAGACAACCTCTTGATTTTTTCCGAAAATTTGCTATAATAAAGAGGATGAATCCAGACAAGATTCACCAAAATTTTTGGAAATGAGGGATCTGTCATGCGTAAAAAATTGGATACTACCGGCAATGTATTCCCGATGCCGGTCTTGATGGTGGCAACGTATAATGAAGATGGCAGCGTGGATGTCATGAATGCTGCTTGGGGAACGATGCAGGAAAGCGGCATTGTTGCTTTGAATCTGTCGGAATCCCACAAGACCACCCAGAATATTTTGAAAAGAAAAGCCTTTACGGTGAGCTTTGCAGATGCAGCCCACGTTGCAGAAGCAGACTATGTCGGCTTGGTTTCTGGCAACAAAGAACCGGACAAGTTCGCAAAAAGCGGCTTGACGGCCTCCAAGGCGGAATGTGTGGATGCACCGGTTATCAATGAATTTCCGATTTGTCTGGAATGCGAATTTTTGGCATATCAGGACGAGCCGTATAGCTGCGGTGTCATCGGTAAAATTGTCAATGTGACAGCAGATGAAAGCGTTTTGAAAGATGGAAACGTGGATATTTCTCTGGTCAATGCCATTGCATTCGACCCGTACACTCACGGCTATTATAAAGTAACAGAACGAGTTGGCGAAGCTTTTCAGGATGGCAAGAAGCTGATCAAGTAAATCTGTTTTTGAAGATTTCTGAACGATTTTCCGCTGTGGCAGGACAGCCGCAGCGGAATTTTTTTCTTTTTTTCGATTTTTTCAAAAAAACACTTGACAAATCACAAAAAGTGTGTTATAGTAAATGATGTTGTGTAATACAACCGAATATCGTATTCTAAAGACAGCTGGTGGTGTTTCACCGTAAGTCCAGCCGAGGAATTGCTTTATCAATGAAAGATACTGCCGCATTCCCTGTCGAATGGCGGCTTTTTTTGGATTGTGATGGCATTTCTTTGATACGATAACAATAGTATCGGAGGTGAATTCACATGGCAAGTGAAAAGATTCTGGAAAGCAAAAAGGCAAAGGTTGCTGCTTTGACTGAAAAGCTGCAGAACAGCGTTTCTTTCGTTCTGGTTGACTACAAGGGCATTACCGTTGAAGAAGATACCAAGCTGAGAAAGGAACTGCGGGAAGCAGGTGTTTCTTACACAGTAGAAAAGAACTCTATGCTGCGTTTTGCATTGAAGGAAATGGGCATCGTTGATTCTTTTGAAGATGTACTGCACGGTACAACTGCAATCGCTGTTTCTAACGATGACCAGACTGCTGCTGCTCGTATTCTGGGCAAGTTCGCAGAAAGCAAGCCGGAAACCTTCAACCTGAAGGCTGGTTATGTAGACGGCGTTGCTTATGACACCGCTGGTGTTATGGCTCTGTCCAAGATTCCGTCCAAGGATGTTCTGTTGGCACAGCTCGTTGGTTCTCTGCAGGGTCCGCTGCGGAAGCTGGCTGCTACACTGCAGGCTCTGGCAGACAAGAAGAACGAAGAAGAAGCTGCATAAGGCAGTGCTCGTTCCCACATACCGCTGCTGCATGACAGCATAGCGGATGATGAAAATATTACAAAGGAGATTATTATCATGGCATCTGAAAAGATTACAAAGTTTATTGACGATATCAAGACTCTGTCCGTTCTGGAACTGTCTGAACTGATCGACGCAATTCAGGAAGAATTTGGTGTAACTGCTGTTATGGCAGCTGCTCCGGCAGCAGGTGCAGGTGCAGCTGCAGCAGAAGAAAAGACCGAATTCGACGTTGTACTGGCTTCCTTTGGTGACGCTAAGATGGCTGTTATCAAGGCTGCTAAGGACGTTCTGGGTCTGGGTCTGAAGGAAGCTAAGGCAGTTGTTGAATCTGCTCCGGCTACCATCAAGGAAGGCGTTTCCAAGGCTGATGCAGAAGCTCTGAAGGCTAAGCTGGAAGAAGCTGGTGCTACCATCGAAATCAAGTAAGTTTTTTCTTACTTTTTTCAGTCAGAAAGAATCCCCTTGCGGCAAAATGCTGCGAGGGGATTTTTGTCTTTTCGGAAACCACTGTTGGTGATAAAAATCCAACAGTGGTATTTTTTATCGTATTTATTTGGAATCTATATATGGGAAATGGCATGATAGGGCGTAATCGGCAAGATTTTACAGTAAATTTAAGGAAAATTTATTTTATAGTTTTCTTTTTCTGGTATAATTGGCTTAATATAGATGATTTCCAATTATTTTCAAATGAGTTGGGCGAATCGAAAAGGAGAAAAATGTATGAAAAAGGTACTTGGTTTGGTTATGGCAGTCGCAGTGCTGGGGGGAACATTGACAGGTTGTGGCAGCAGTGGCGGCGGTAGCGGTAAAGATGGATACAGCAGTGCAGAAAAGGCAGCGGTGGCATACTGGGAAGCATATTATACGCTTGGAACAGATAAGATGATGAAACTGATGCCAGCAGAAGCAAAAGAACACTGGGAAGACGAACTGAGTTTGACATCAGAACAGTTGACGGCTTATATGGAACAGGAACTGGAAAAAAAGAGTGATATCATTAAAACTTTTAAGTCTGTGTCTGTAGATGAACAAGAGGAACTTAGTATAGATAGAATACAGAATTTTAATGAGAATTATTTGGGTGAAGTTGGTATCAAAGCAGATGAGGCAGTAAGATGCATATGCACGATATATGATGATACTGGTCATATTGACGATTATCGAGTTACTGTGTATCAATATAAAGGGAAATGGTATTCACATTCAGCAGATGCTTTTTTTGAATAAAAGAATGCTGTAGTTCCCAAAAAAGAAACCACTGCTGGACTCTTCCAAACCAGCAGTGGCTTTTCTTTTTATTATCGTTTATTTGATGCGGAGGGTACGAATTGCATTGCAGATTGCAATCATGGCAACGCCAACATCTGCAAATACCGCAGCCCACATATTTGCAAGCCCCAAAGCCCCTAAGATTAACACAATGCCTTTTACGCCCAGAGCAAATACAATGTTTTCCCGTACAATTCGTTTTGTCTTGCGGGCGATTCGAATCGCAACTGGCAATTTATCCGGATTGTCATCCATCAATACTACATCTGCTGCCTCAATTGCAGCATCACTGCCCATTGCACCCATAGCAATGCCGACATCTGCACGGGTCAAAACCGGTGCATCGTTGATGCCATCACCAACATAGGCAAGCAGTTTGCCTTCCTTCTGCGAATGCAGCAGGTTTTCCAGACACTGTACTTTATCCTGTGGAAGCAGCTGTGCATGTACTTCGTCCATATGCAGTGTGTTGGCAACTGCCTTTGCAGTCTGTTCGGTGTCGCCGCTGAGCAGAACCGTCTTTTCAACGCCAAGTGCCTTGATTGCCTGAATGGCAGCGGCAGAAGTTGGCTTCAACGGGTCAGCAATTAAAATGCAACCCTGATAAACATGGTCAACTGCAACAAATACTTTTGTACCCGTCAGCGATTTTGTTTCTGCTGGAACGGAAATATTCTGCTGTTCGAGCATCGCTGCCTTTCCTGCGAGAACAAGATGTCCTTGAATGGTTGCCTGTACGCCGTTTCCGGCAACTTCCTGTACATCCTGAATCTGTTCTTTTGCGATGGGCTTTCCGTATGCTTCCCGCAAAGAACTTGCAATTGGATGTGTAGAGAATGCTTCTGCCATGGCTGCCCATTCCAGCAGCTGAGCTTCTGTTGTACCGTTTGCCGGATATTGTCCCGTAACAGTGAATGTGCCTTGTGTCAGAGTACCAGTTTTGTCAAATGCAATCGTATTGACATCTGCGAGAGCCTCCAAGTAGTTGCTGCCTTTGATGAGAATACCGTTTTTTGATGCACCGCCAATGCCGCCAAAGAAGGAGAGGGGGACAGAGATGACCAGTGCACACGGACAAGAGATAACCAAGAATGTCAGTGCACGGGAAACCCATTTCAGCCAAACTGCACCGTTTAAAAAGTTTCCGGTGAGAATCGGCGGAAGAATGGACAGCAGCACGGCTGAAATCACAACAAACGGCGTGTAATATTTTGCAAAACGGGTGATAAATGCTTCG
>OLPS01002493.1_pt1 | contig 16471 bp, 17 predicted proteins | sample 1673071 | NCBI WGS metagenome assembly OLPS01 (sample SAMEA3136752, study PRJEB25190) | human gut metagenome | reverse complement strand
CCCCCGGCAAGGGCGTCAATGAGATCCGCATCGCCTACGTCCTCAAGCAGAAGGACCTGGAGCGGGCGATGGACCTGCTGGCCAAGGGCATTGCGGCTTACCCTGCATTTTGGAAAAAATCGGAATTGAAATCCACTGATACTGAATACAGAAATAAAAGATTCCGGTTATAAGAAAAAGTAAAATTTTCCAAAGGGAGACGCATTGGTCTTTGAAATCTTCCAATCCCATAAAAGCTAAAAAAAATAAGACAGCGATTTTGCTTTGCATAGATTTAATGACCTCCATTTCGTTGTGCACATCGGGAACATAGATGTAGATTTTGTAGTTCGGATTTCTTGATAAGCCTTACGTGACGAGTCAATCCGCCACAAGAAGAACTGCTGTGATAACGGTTTCCGCTTTGCGTAATATAAAAAGTGTTCTGGTTAGAAGAGGAGCGGACACAGCGCTCACAGGGATGGTATTTTTCTCCATAAACATTGCGAAGAGAAGAAAGATTGGATTTTGAAGCAGTTGTAACAGAAAGAGAAAGATAAGTACAATCGGAAAAGGTATGATAAACACCTTGATAATCAGTTACATAGACCATTTCTTCTGAATCAGAAGTATCCATATCAGTATTGTTGGAATCATAGCCAGTCCATGCATGAACAGAAGATACGATGGTAACAGAAATTGGCTGAAGTGGAATCAGAGCGACAGGGCTTTTGTATAAAAAAGAGGCTTTTAAGGTAATCCGTCCATTTTGGTAAGAGGACATCAAAAGAGAGATGCCATTTTTATGTCCCAAAATCTGGGGCAGAGCTTCTTCTTTCAGTGCGTTGGAAAGCTGAGTTTTTGCATAAGCGATGCATAGGGCACTGGAAACTGCGCCAACAGGAGAAGCTTCATCGTCAGATTCGCAGTAAGCATACATTCCGAGTTCCCGGCTGCTTTGGCTAAGAGATGCTTGAATGACTGACTGAATCCGATATAAATCAAGAAATAAAACAAGGATTACAATAGCCAGGAAGAAGAATGGAAAGATAAATGCACTTTCTACAGTCAGGCTTGCAGAGGGCTGAAGAGAGTATTTTTCCTTTCGTGTTGATTTTAAATAGTTTGATTTTAAATTAAGCCTGTCAGTGCTATTTACAGAGTAGTTTATCTTATCCATAAATCCTCCTGGAATGTATATATCCTCGAAGTCTTTTGGGATTTGACCGAATCAAAAAAGTTCCTGGCTTTTAACCAATTGACTTGCGAATATCCACTTGACTTTTGTGAGAATACATGAGTGTAAAAAGGGTTATCGGTTACATATCATACCCGTAAGTGCGTACAGCACTCCAGGTTTTCTGTTGCGGACCTGTAAAAATTGTTTCTGTCTCCAGGCTTTCAATGCAGGAATCCATGTAAAATGAAGAACGTTTTGGAAGTGTTCGAATATTCTGTTCAATCATATCCATGCATCGAAATGCCTGTGTCTGTTCAGAAGAAGAATACAAAAGAAGATGCAGATAATTTTGATAATTAAGCCCGGAATGGGAGCGAATGGTATCGCTTTGGAGAAGAGTGAAAATTTGTCCAATCTGTGAGAGATTTAGCTGCCAGCTTTCAGTCGATTTAATTGCCGGAACACTGCCTCCAAGCATGAGCTGTCTTACATCAAGCAGGCTTTCGGCATAAGCCCATCCGGCAATAATAAGTGCTTCTGCGATTGCCATGCCCTCTGGAATTAAAAGAAGGGAACATAAGGCAGCAGCGGTCATAGCCGCTTCTTCTCGTTTTTGAGGGTCAGTATAAAGATACACACAATTGGCCGCTTCACGAATGGCAATCAGCCGGTGGACGGTTGCTTTTAGGTTTTCTTCATCGGAAGCACGACCACCGATTATGTATTCAGCTTCATAACTTAGGGCATGTCCGTCTTTTTCGGTGATATAATTTCCAAGTTTGTCCATAACATAAGCCTGCATTAATAATTTACCGGAATCGCTGTTCTGACTTTGAAGAGTGCCCATGCCTTTTTGAAGTGTGCGGTGAGAGAGTGTATCTGTAAGAGAAATTTCTTTTTGGGAAACCTGCCGGTCTGAGGGCAGTACCAGACCAAGGATGCCAAGTTCACGCAATCGTTTTAAGATGGCGATAGGATTATTGGTTTCCGTAAATGCGGGAGGGTGTTCTTCTGCTTCTGTGACATCAAATTCCATGTCTGGTAGTCCTTGTTCTTTTTGTTCTTCCTGATTTTTAAGGGTAGAGTCCGTCTGTTCAAGGAAATCTCTTAAAGAAGAGATGGCTTGTGTTCCAAGTTGATTTTTAACAGCCCGGGAGACCTGCCCCATAAAAGAACGTGCATTTTCATCCGTAGAAAGCACATACCCGGTGATTGCACAACTTTGAATCTGACATCTGGTAAGACCTGTTTCGAGTGTGGGCTTCATAAAAGATTCCATTTGCCGGACGATAAAGGAAGGATTAACTTGACTGCTTCCGTAGCCGGCATCAAGGTAGAATAAATCATAAGAATCTAATAAATCCTTATCATATTGGGCGAAAATAGAATAAATACCGGTATCGGCTGCATGCATTGCCTGAATCCGTCCTGCCTGAGTTCGGGCAAGCTGAATACCCGAGAGGAGAAGAGAGAGTAGGATAGAAAAAACCAGGCACATTGTAATCGTCATACTTCCTCTGCATTTCTTCACAGATAAATCCTCCTGTTAAATAGAACTGCTTTGTTTTGTTATTTTGTCTAAGAGTGATTGAATCAAAGAATTGAGCTGATTTTTGAAAATAATGACAAGTCCGATTAAAACAACCAAAATCAGTACAATTTCAATAACAGTTACGCCTGATTCATCTTCCAGAAAAAGTTTTAGTAAATTCTGTTTCATAAGTCTCACCTCCTTTCTAAGGAAAATGTGTGTTTGACTTTAATGGCTAAATAAATCAGGTAAAATCTAAAAATATAGATAAATCGATTAGGTAAAACTTAGAAATGCGGGAAGCATTAGAAGTGCCAGAACGATTACAAGCTGTAAAAGCATGGGAAAGAGAAGTTTTGTCTGTGCTTCTTCTCCGAGAATCCGTGCTTTTCGTTTGCGATTTTCAAGGGCGTCCGTGACCTCTTTCTCTAAGAGCAGGAGAGTATTTTGATTTCCTTTTTTTAAGTTTTGAATTAAAAGTACAGATAAAATTTTGTATTCCGGACAGGGACAGCGGCTGCCAAAATTTTCATAAGCACGAGGCTGTGACAGTCCACCTTTTAATTCATGACAGGTCTCTAAAAGTGCTTCGTAAGCAGGACGTTTGGGCAGATTTTGACTCCGGTAATTTTTCTGATAATCGTCTGCAATTTTTTCAAGACTTGCACGTATCGTAAGACCGGCATGCAAAAACAACAGCAGTTTACTGACGATATCGGGATAATCTCTTTGCATCAGTACTTTTTGCTTTTCTATTTTTTCTTGTTCTTTTTGCCGTTTCAATGGAAGAAGTAAGAAACCGAGCAAGCTGAAGAAGATACAGACAAAAAGACCAGTCTTTGCGGGTTCTTTATAAAAGAATAAATGCTGCCCGTCAATTGAATCAGGAAGAGCAAGGGTCGGATTGCTTGAAGAATCATTTGTAACTGCTTTTTGAATGGAGGCATTTAATGATTTTTCTTTGCTTAATTTTTCAGGATAAACATAAAGCTCTTTCTGCCATGAAAGCGTCTCTTCTTCAAGCGAAAGCTGACAGCGAAGCATAACGGAAGCACCCTTAGAAGGAACATCTTCTCCGATAGCACCGGTATAATCGAGTATTTTAGGGTCAGAAGTTGTCCAAAAAAGCTGAACAGGACAATCAGGAAGAGATTCGGGAAGAGAAAGCGGTGTATGAATGGAAGAAAAATTCTTATTTTTTCCAAGAATGGAAGAATCCAGTTTTTTTGAGGCTTCATCTAAAAGAGTCTGTGATTCCTCTTTGCTGTAGGTTTTGGATGGAACTTTCAGTGTAATATGGTGTGTTTTTCCATCGTCTGTCTGAAATTTCAGGGATTCTTCGTGAGTGCTTTCATTGTATTCGCTACGTTTTAAATCAGTAACAATATCGGGATGTCGACTCTGCCATAATCCAAGAGAAATTCCCAGAAGATTTCCAAAGAGAATCAGAAAAATACTGACTCGCAGCAGGGTTTGTTCCTTTGCATCTTTTAGGTTTGGTTTCAAGTTTGCTTTAGGTTTTAATTTTGCTTTAGAGTTTAATTTTGTTTTAGAGTTTAGTTTTGTTTTAGATTTCAATTTGAACCATCCTCCTGCCAAAGAAAAATGCTGTCAGGTACAAAATCAGGCAGATTGTCATGATACAGACTCCGGCTATATTGTGATAGAGAACATCAAGAAAGCCTGGAGAGGTAAGGCGCATATAAAGAATAATTCCGGCGGGCATAAGACTCATAAAGGTATGTTCCATTTTTTTTGCAGAAAGCAGAGAGTCAATTTCTTTTTTGACGTCAATTTTTTCTTCGATGATGCGTGCACTTTTTTCCAAAGTTTCCCGAAGATTTCCACCCGTTCGTTTTGCCTGCGCAATAATCTCAGAAAAGTTACGGATATCTTCTACCTGACTTTTTTTACCAAGTTCATAAAATAATTTTTCTACCGGAACACTGAGAAGCATCTGAGATTCCATGTAAGATAATTCAAGAACCATTTCGCTGGAAGTTCCGTAAATACGCATTAAATCTTTTTTTGCTTCCGAAACTGCATTTTCAAGAGAATAGCCGGCAGAAACAGCGGCATCAATAGAATTTAATGCATCCCGAAACTGATGATAAAGCCGTTTTCGTTTCTCATAAAGAAGCTGTTTTTTCTTAAAAGGAAGATACAGAAAACAAAAGGGCAGAAGAAGAAAAAAAGAAATCACGTTTCGGTAGCATAAGTCATTGACAAGGAAGCACAAAATCAGAGAGAAGACCGAATACTGAATCCGTTCTCGAAGAGAAAAGGTATAATGGTCATAAGATAGTTTCACATAAGAGGGTTTCATAAGAAATTCCTGCCCTTTCTAATTTTTCAGTGTGTTTCAGATGATTTTTAAAGACAAGCCCCTGTTCTTCTTCATAACAGAAAATAGGATTTAACTGTACTTCTCCGTTTTTTAGTCCATCCAGTTCAGAGATTTCTAACACTTTACGGCTTTTGTCACGCAGACGTCCCAGATGAATAAAAAGGTCAAAGCCTGAGACAATCTGACGGCGGATGGCAGCAATCGGCATATTCAAGTGAACCAGCACAAGGGTTTCAAGTCTGCTGACCATATCGGCACAGCTGTTTGCATGAATGGTAGAAAGGCTGCCTTCTGAACCAACATTGACTGCCTGAAGCAGTTCGCTTGCTTCGCTTCTGACTTCACCGACAATAATCCTCTCCGGTCGCATCCGGAGCGCTGTCCTGATCAGATCACGGATATTGATCTCCCCTGTTCCTTCTACATTTGCATTCCGTGCTTCAAGCCGCACCAGATTGGGAATCCCTGTGATCTGTAGTTCCGCGCTGTCCTCAATGGTAATAATACGTTCTTCTTTCGGAATAAAATCCGACAATACATTCAGAAAGGTTGTCTTTCCTGATCCTGTCCCTCCGCTGATAAAAATGTTATACTTTGCCTTCACGGCCTGGATCAGCATTGTTGCCGCTTCTTTTCCGATAGAGCCTGTATCGATCATCGTCTCCATCGTAATCCTGCTTTTCGGAAACTTTCTGATCGTAACAATCGGTCCATTGAGCGCAACCGGCGGCAGCACCACATTTACTCTGGAGCCATCCTCCAGTCTCGCATCTACGATCGGTGTTGCCTCATTGACAACCCTGTTACAGCCTGCTACCATCTGCTGAACCACATCTTCAAGCTTTCCCTTTGAAAGAAACTTTTTATCGGTTTCATAAATCCTTCCGTTACGCTCGATGAAAATCGGCTGCGTTCCATTGATCATAATTTCCGTAATCTCTTCATCCTCGATCAGCTCCTGCAAGATATCCAGCTTCCTGAACGCGTTAAAAAGCTCTCTCCCGAGAATTGCCTTTTCTCCAAGCGGAATGAACTCTTCTTTCGATTTTTCTTCCAGTATCCTGTGGATCAGTTCCAGCAGCTCTTCATCGCTTGCTTCCTTCGACAGATCCATCTGCGCCAGAATTTCTTCATGAAGTTGTTCTGCCCTCCGCATAGAAGAACCTCTTTTCTGTACTTTCTTTTAATAACTCAACTGTTTCTTTTACTGTCTGACGCATATTTTTCCCCATATTGATATACATGGTACGCGACTCCAGCTCCTGATACCGCAGTACCTTCAACATATGCTGGTACTGCGCAATTTTTGCCATCGCATATACATCCTCCGCACACGGCATGAGAATCTGGTCACACAGCCTTAACAGCTGAAACACATCCTCCATCCCATTTCCGATATCCAGAATGATCACGCTGTATACACTTTGGCTGATCAGTCTTTCAAATAGAGTTTTCCATTCCTCTGTATGCACAGCACGAAGATCTGTCCATACTTTCATTGGCGGGATATAGTCCAGATCACCCATTCTTTTTACCATGGATGCAATCCGTATCCCGATATCATCTCTTTCCTGTTTTGTATAGTAAAGAACATTTGCCAGATCAGGAGCATCCTGATCCCGGAAATATCCTCCCATGCCTGCATAGGTTTCCAGATTCAGATACAGCACGTCCTCTGACTGTGCCAGTGCTTTCCCAAGTTTCAGTGAAAACGTTGTCTTTCCAATTCTGTGAACCGGTGAATATACTCCAAGGATTCTTCCATTTCCGTTATCCGCACACGATCCCGGAAACTTCTCTTCCTGAAGTCCTTTTAAAATCCCGGTCATCAGTCCGTCAACCGGCTGATATTTCCGAAGCTCCGTTTCCTCCTCTCCCAGATCCACACAATGCTGTCTCGTCAGAATAATTCTCTTCCCGGTAAAAATCTGCTTTCTTTTTTCATATGGAACATCCTCACTGATCAACAATACCTTTATCAGACCAATCTTCAGTAACTCCTGTACCATTTCCGGCGACGAACAGATTCGCACTCCTGCTGTCACCTCTTTTTTCAAAAGCAGCGCCTCCGCAAGTCTTCTGACATACTCTTCTTCTGGATCACAAATTAAAATTTCTCTGTCGATTCTTTGCTCTGCTCCTTTCCGGCATGTCCGCCCTTTTTCTTTCAAACTTTGAATCAAATGCCGAATAGCATATGACGGAACACGTTTGCATTCCTTTTTTGACACAGTATTTATCAGAATATAAATACTGCTGAAACTGATTTTTTGATTTTCTAACTTATTGCTTTGCCTCTCTTGTAAGACGTATTATATGCGCCACTTTTCCCTTTGTCCATAGCTTTAAACCAGAAAAAAACGTTTTGCGCAACACCTACATAAACTGATAAAACATAATCCCATAAAGCATGGCAACTCCCGGAATTCCAAGACATCCGGACACAAAAAATGACAGGACATTTAGTCCGACAGAAACAGGAATGTTTCTATAGTCCATCCATTGATTGACCAGAAAAATACTGCCCATTCCTGTCAAAGCCCTGACAATAAAGTTTATCTGCCATGATCCTCTTCTTTTCATGCTCCGCCACCTCCTGCTCTATCTTATGAACTTTTTCACACAGATATGTTTTTTACCTCTGAAAAGAATTTCCTATGAAAAAAAGAGCGCCACTGTCTGCACTTCGCAGTCCAATGGCACTTCCACATATCTTTTATAATTCAATTTCCACTTTTCGCCCGGTCCGGTGATACTGATGATATCGCACCCCGGCACAGTCAAACATCATTTTAGATGCTTTTACAGAAGTTGTATCTGCATACTTGTCTGAATCATAGATTACTTCTTTGATTCCACTCTGAATGATCGCTTTTGCGCATTCATTGCACGGAAAAAGCGATACATAAAGTTTGGCTCCTTCAAGACTTCCTCCACTGTAATTCAAGATTGCATTCAGTTCACTGTGTACGGTGTATACATACTTTGTCTTCAGCGGATCCTCACCTTCCCGTTCCCACGGAAATTCATCATCCGAACAGCCTCGTGGCAGACCGTTGTATCCCATTGACAGAATTTTGTTATCTGCACTTACGATACAGCATCCCACCTGGGTATTCGGATCTTTTGACCGTCTTCCCGAGAGAATGGCAACTCCCATAAAATATTCATCCCAGGAAATATAATCCTGTCTTTTTCCACTCATAATCGGTTCCTCTATTTTGTTCCGAAAATACGGTCTCCGGCATCTCCGAGTCCCGGAACAATATATCCATGTTCATTTAACTTTTCATCCAATGCTCCAATATACACTTCAACATCCGGATGAGCTTCCTGAAGCTTCTTTACTCCTTCCGGTGCTGCAATAATACACATAAAACGGATATTTTTTACGCCTCTGTTCTTCAGCATCTGGATCGCTGCGATACAGGATCCTCCCGTAGCAAGCATCGGATCTACTACAAATACTTCTCTTTCTTCACAGTCAGCCGGAAGTTTGCAGTAGTATTCTACCGGTTCAAGAGTTTCCGGATCACGGAACAAACCGATATGACCTACTTTTGCAGCCGGAATCATCGCAAGCATACCTTCTACCATTCCAAGTCCTGCTCTCAGGATCGGAACAACAGCAAGCTTCTTTCCTGCAAGCTCTTTTGCTGTCATCTTGCAGATCGGTGTCTGGATCTCGACATCCTGTAATTTCAGATCTCTGGTTGCCTCATAGCACATCAGCATTGCGATCTCACCGATCATCATTCTGAAATCCTTTGAACCTGTTTCCTCTCTTCTGATAATCCCGATTTTGTGCTGAATCAGCGGATGATCCATTACGTGTACATTTGACATTTGTTTTTTGCCTCCTCGTTTAACTTATTGGCAAGTTTTTTGACATACCCCTGGATCAGCTCATACATCTGCTCATACTGTTCCTGTGTCTGACCATATACAGACGGAATCTCTTTGCTTCCATTTACAAATTCACATAGTGTATAAACCTGTCCTTTTCCCGGATAATCATTCTGTATCTTTTGTTTGATACTGTCCTGCATTGCCAGAACAAGCGTATCTTCCCCAAATTCCTCTTCTGATAATGCAACAGTCTCATATCCTTCTGTCTCAATATGATGTCTCGCCAGAAGTTCTTCTGCTCTCGGATTCAGTGGCTCCGGGAAGAGAACCACAAGTCCTCTCGCACACACCTCGTATTCCTGGAAAAGCGGCTGCTTTTTCAGAATTGCTGCTGCGATCGGAGCACGACAGTTCGCGCTGTTGCTCACAAATACAATCCTGCGGTAATCCTGAAGCTTCGTGATCTCAGATGCCTGCAGTACATGATGTCCTGCTGCTTTGCCCAGCCGGTTCATGATCGCAGTTCCGATACCTGCCTCCGGAAATGCTTCACTGTAAATGTAATCAACTTCCTCTTCATCAAATTCACGTAGAACTTTATAAAGGTTTCTCGCAACCGTCTTTTCATTCACACGGGAACCTATGCATTTTACTACACCGGTCGTATACTGATCAACCGATTCATTAGACGCAATGATCCCCACCTTATATCCAAGTCTTACCTGCTCGTAAGCAATCTGCTTGATCGCCCGAACAGCCTCTTCAGGCTCTCCGTCAACAATGATCATCTCTGCCTTCGGCGCGTAGTGACGGTACTTCATTCCCGGTGCTTTCGGTGCTTTTGTGCTGTTCTCTGAAATCAAAGTTTCATCCACAGCCACCTCACCGATCACTTCACTTAACATCTCTTTTGTGATCGCTCCCGGTCTCAGAATCATCGGTGGAGTCACCGTCATATCCAGAATCGTAGACTCTACTCCGATATCTACACTTCCTCCATCCAGGATCATCTCGATCTTGCCACTTAAATCCTCTGCCACATGCTGTGCTGTCGTCGGGCTCGGTCTTCCGGATGTGTTGGCACTTGGTGCTGATACATATCCGCCTCCTGCAAGGATCAGCTCACGGGCAATCTCATCATCCGGCATACGCACAGCGACCGTTTCCAGACCACCGGTTGTTCCTAGCGGAACTTTTTCGTTCTTATTGAAAATCATCGTAAGTGGCCCTGGCCAGAAATGTGCCGCGATCTCATCTACAATAAGTGGTACAGATTCAACGATCGCACCCAGATCCTCCAGTCTCGCAATATGGACGATAAGCGGGTTGTCTGACGGGCGTCCTTTTGCTGCATAGGTCTTTTTCGCTGCCTCCTCATCAAGCGCATTTGCCCCCAGTCCGTAGACTGTCTCTGTCGGAAATGCCACCAGACCGCCATTCTTCAGGATTGAACCGGCTTCTTCCATAATCACCTGATCTATTTGGTTTCTGTCTATTTTTTTTATTATTGTTTCCATGTGTTTCATTATAGCATTATCCACATGGCATGGCAATTTTAATTTCCATACTCGTTCAGGTATTCCAGACATTTTGCGATTCCTTTTGCAACAGCTTCTGCAACCTGCTCCTGATATTCTTCTCCCGACAATTTTTCTGCCTCTTCCGGATTAGTCAGAAAGCCGCATTCCACGATCACCGTAGGCACTTTTGTCCGCCTCAGAAGATAATAGGTCTCATTTGCTTTTGCCTGCCTGTGATTTTCCGGATCAATCTCCTGCAAACTTTCCTGCAGGATCTTCGCAACAGCCTCTCCTTCCCGGGAATGGCTGTAATAAAACACCTGCGCTCCATGAATTTCCGGGTCTTCATAGCTGTTCTGATGGATACTCACTGTAAGGACAGGTTTCGTCTCGTTGATCATCTTCACTCTTGCCTGCATATCTTCTGTCTTTTTACTTCCGTCTCCTGTTATTCCAAGCCCTTTATCCTCTTTTCTTGTAAGCTCTGCTGTTATCTTTTCCTTTTCCAGACATTTTTTCACTTTCTCAGTAATTGCCAGATTGATATCCTTTTCCAGAAGGTTATTCAGCCCGATTTTTCCCGGATCACTTCCCCCGTGTCCGGCATCCAGGATTACCTGAGCCTGCTTTGCCTCCACCTGAGCCGCCTCGGTATACCTGCTTAATGTATAGCTGCCATAAATACATCCCGTCAGTAAAACAAGAGCCAGAATCCACTTTATTTTGCTCTTGAAAATAGTTTTCCCCCTTTTTACTATTTCACTGATTTTTTTATTCAAAAAAAGAGCCTCCTGCATATATTTTTACAAATATATGCGTGGAAAGCTCTTTTCTATACCTTTCTCATTATGTAATCAGTTTACATATTTCTGAATCAGATCCCAGATATCGGAAGTCTCAAATCCAAGTTTCCATGCTGCCGTTCCTGCCAGATTATTGTCCTTCATAAGTCCGAGTTTGACTTCAAGTGAAGAAGCATCCTCCAGCCAGATCCTGTAAGTTGAATCGTTATCTCCCTGCCACTCTGCATAGTTCTGCTTCGCCGTATCATCCCATGTCACAGTTGCTCCGGCTTCGCTTACCCGCTGTGCCGCTTCTTCCATGCCAAGTGCTTCGCTGGTAACTTTCATTGAATAGCTTTCAGCCTCGGTTCCCTGATCTTCCGCACGCTCTTCGTCCGTCTTCGGTGTCTCATTCCACAGCCTTGTATAGAATGGCACTGCATTGATCACCTTATCTGCCGGTACATCCCGCAGGGTTTCTTCAATTCCCTCTTTTACATAATTGTAAGATGCCACAGAACCTGCTTCATAGGAACCGGCAAAATGTTCATCATATCCCATAATGATCACATAATCTGCCATAACCCCCTGTTCTTCTCTGTGATAATGTGTGTTATAACCCTTCGGCACATAATTATCTACAGAAAGGACCAGATTGTTCACCCGGCACAGCACAGAAAGCTCCCGGATAAACTGAATGTAATGATCTCCGACATCCGTCGGTATCTGTTCAAAATCCACGTTAATTCCGTCAATTCCATTCTGAAGTGCTGCATTTACCAGCTGATTCTCCAGGTTCTCCCTGCTTGAAGTATGACTGAGCAGCTCCATATCGTCTACATTCTGGTCGAAATTATCAACCAGCGCCCATACTTCCAGTCCACACTGATGTGCATAATCCACATAGTCTGTACTTGCAATGGAACTGATATTTCCGGAATTATCCGTTACACTGAACCATGTAGGGGAAATCGTATTGAGTCCTTTTGTAGCTGCAAGCGCATCTTCAATCCCTTCGTTGGCAGCTTCACTTGTGACCTGATGCCATACCAGATTGATCTTGTAATCTTTCTTGATTCCTGTATAATCCGGTTCCTCAAATTCTCTTGAGATTGTCTCTTTCTTGGCATCCTTCAGCTTTGACTTCTGAATATACCCGACAACTCCGGACTTTGTACAGACTTTTTTCCAGTCACTTACATCTTCAAGAACCGTAAGCTTATCTCCCTTTTTCACTTCTTCGAGCACCGGACTTTTTACACCTCCCAGAATCCTTACCTGGGAATCATCCTTAACCTTTGCCGTCTGACGCTCTCCAAACTTACTGGTGATCACGACTCTTGCCGGATCTTTATAAACTTCGTAGTCAAAATTTGCATATTTCTGCAGGAAATCCAGTGCAATATATGCTGTATCTCCTTCTGTCTTTACAATTGTATAATCCTCACTGTTCACAGTATCTGAAACAGAATAATCCTTACTGTCTGCCGCTGCCTTTACCATATCTCTCGGCAGTGTATACAAAAGTATATGCTCATTGGAATCCCAGTAAAAACGATCGCTGATATAATCCTGTACAAAGTTATAAGACAGATATGCAGTTCCGCCTTCTGTAATTGCCTGAGCATCCAGTACCTCGTTGTTGATCGTTACACCCATCTGCGACTTTGCCGTAATTCCAAAATATTTATTCAAATCATAGGTTTCTTTTGTCGGCCCATACTTTATCCAGTATATTGTTCCACCGGCAAGCCCAATGACAACTATAAAGATCACCAGCAATGCAATACACACGTTTCTGACACGGCGACGTCTTTTTCTTGCTCTTCTCCGTCTCTGATAACCTACGCCCGGATCCTCGTATCTTGCAGCAGCTTTTCTTGCTGCCGCAGCTTTGCGTCTGCGTTCTCTTTCCCTTTGCTCATTGGTCATTCTTCTTTCGTCCACATGACACCTCCTGTTTGCAGCATATTTTCACAGCTTAACTAAGCTTGTAATATGCGCATACTTTAGGTTATTATACCACATATATCTGCCATTTGTACACATCTGAGAACTATTTCCATTCCCCACAGGTCATGTCCTGGCGAGGGGGCTCTGCTTTTTCATTCCACCTGTGAATGGTCTGTTTCTATACTGTTAAAATCCAGTTCCCGGATCATTCCCTGTTCATCCAGAATATAATCCCGCATATAATTACTTTCTTCTCTTACCATATGCGCTGACACGATCTGAAGCGGACTTGCCGGAAAGCCATTCATCTGCATCCGGACACCGCTACGCTCATAATTTGTCAGTTCCGTAAATAAATCCTGATACTTTTTCTCTTGCTCGTCCATATTTCCCCCTTGAGTCAGACAGTTTTTACGGCAAAAAGCGACCATAAGGCAACACTTGTGATATATTACTTCTCCTGTGCTTTTTCCGATGACAAGAAAATGATCACTGTCCATACTTCGGTTCAATTGTTAGGTTCTGTTGATAAATCGTCTGATATGACCTGAATGTACTTGATTCTGTACGCTGTGTGCGAAATGCGTATGATAAATTCAAGATTTGTGCGATTGACTGGTCTGTCTTATTTTCCTGTAACGCCATTATAAGAAAGAGTTTATAAAAAAGCAAGCATTTTTTATTTTTTATTTTGTTTACATCGTTCCGTTTTTTGTTTATACTATTAGTAATTGTTCAGATAGATTTTTGATTGAATAGGAAGTGATACTTTATGAAGATAGAAAAGATAAATGATAATCAGATCCGCTGCACACTTACCCGTGATGATCTCGCCCAGAGACAGTTAAAGCTCAGCGAGCTTGCTTACGGCTCCGAGAAGGCAAAATCTTTATTCCGCGAGATGATGCAGCAGGCCGCTTCTGAATTTGGATTCGAAAGCGACAATCTGCCACTGATGATCGAAGCAATCCCGACCGCCGGTGATTCTATCGTTCTGAATATAACCAAAGTTGATGATCCGGATGAACTGGATACCCGTTTTTCCAGATTCACACCTACTCCTGCGGACGAAGCTGCTGATAAGCACAAATCCGTGCTGGAACATCTGAAAAAGCTTGACGGAGCCGAAGATTTTCTCGACATTCTCCGCCAGATGAAAGAAGCTGTATCCCAGCTCCCGGAGAACCCGGAAGCACTTGCCGATACTCCGGTCCAGGAACAGGCTCCTGCTTCAGAAGCCAAAGAAGCAGCTCCTGCTGAACCTTCTGTTCCACCGGTCCGGCTTTTCTCTTTCTCAAGACTTGACAGTGTGATTCATGCCAGTCATTTTTTAGCTGAGATGTATGATGGTCCGAACACACTTTACAAGGATGAAGCAGAGAACATGTACATCCTGACACTTGCACAGGGAGAGCATCCGTCTTCTGATTTTAACCGTATCTGTAATATGCTCTCCGAGTATGGTTCACCGGAACAGGGTGGTGGTATATCACTTGCATTTCTGGAAGAACACTGTGATATGATCCTTGCCAAAAACGCAATACAGACTCTGACTTCATTTAAATAACAGACAAATCCACAATTTTTAACTTGGCGAAAAAAGACGGGGACGGCAGATTAATGATCTGTCGTCCCCGTTAAATTATATCTTTTATTTATTCACGGTCTATGCTTCAGCTGCTAAGAGTGCGTTGATCTTTGCGATAAGAAGATCTGCATCAATTCCATGAACCATTGCTGCTTCTTCAAGAGACTCACCCTGTGAAGCCGGGCATCCAAGACAATGCATTCCAACTTCCATAAGAACCGGTGCTGTCTGTGGAGCTACCTGAAGTAATTCGCCAATTGTCATTGTTTTTGTTACTTCGACTGCCATCTTTCTTCCTCCTTTGCTTTTCGTATCCCTTATTATAATACCATTTATCCCAAAAAACAACCTTAATATCCGACTGTATTGCTCGGATATTAAGGTTTCTTTGCTTTTGTAAAATATTTTCCCCGTTTTCCACAAAAAACGTATGTTTTTATGTGGACAATGTGGATAACCCACGGAAATTCAGCATTTTCGCATTTTTCAAATGTCTGCTTTCACTGGTGTTTCCAGGCTTTTTACACGATTCTTCTTACTGAAAGAATTGTCGTATAAGTCGCCGGTGAAATCCCGATTCCCTGTTCCGGGTTCTGTGCATTGACGATCTGACCGTTCCCAATATAAATTCCGATGTGCCCATCATAACAGATCAGGTCTCCCGGCATCGCCTGATCATAGCTTACCTCCACGCCGGCATTGATCTGGTCATACGTTGTCCGTGGAAGACTGATTCCAAAATGTGCAAATACAGACTGTACAAATCCGGAACAGTCTGCCCCATCTGTCAGACTTGTGCCGCCCCAGACATACGGATTCCCAATAAACTGGCATGCATAATCGACGATCACCTGTCCATTTGACGCCGGCTGTGCGGAAACCTCGGTAGTGTACATTCCCCTGGACTTCCTGCGTCATCTGCGCTTCTTCAGATTTTCTGGACACTGCATAGGTAAATGCTTCTGCTTCTTCTTTTCCTTCCTGCTGCGCTTCCGTTACCAGATTCTCCGCATACGTCTGCGCCTCTGCTCCTGTCAGTATATATTCTGTTTTTACATATCCGGTGACATCTCCCGACTCGACTGCCGTCCATTCTCCCACAGGACCTGTGATCTTCGCCGCGTATCCCGGATACAGCTTTCCGACATATTCACTTTCCTTTGTCGGTTCGCTTCTGACATACAGAAAACTCGTTACATTGGCAAATGCCATATCTAAATACTCGCCCTTATTTTCCGGTACCAGATAATCCTCAGCTTTAATCTCCCTGTTCTGAGAATAAAAATCCTTCAACACCGCTTCTATCCCTACGCCCGGCATTTTTGCAGCTTCTGCGGTGTCCCCATCTGCTGCCATAACCGAAATTCCCGGAGATACTGTCATCCCCAGAAAAGTAACCAGGAACAATCCTTTTTTTAGATTTGAATGCATAAATCTCCCTCCTTCATGTATTCTTATCTTTTGTAAATGTTACAGAATTGTTACATTTGTTACGGTAATATTATATCAATCAAATTTCACATTGTCAAGTTTTACTCATTTATTTCGTATTACACAGTTCTACACCGTTCTTTATATGCATTGTTTTTTCGTCATATTTGTTACAAATTGTTACATCTCGCTTAACAGTATTTCCATTTTTTATTCTTTTATTCAATATACAATTTTTTATTGACATTATAAGAATATTATTGTACTATAATTTTAGTAATTATTATTATTATCTTTTTTGCAGGAGGTGA
>OLPS01002487.1_pt1 | contig 16495 bp, 16 predicted proteins | sample 1673071 | NCBI WGS metagenome assembly OLPS01 (sample SAMEA3136752, study PRJEB25190) | human gut metagenome | reverse complement strand
TCGGGAGTTCCCCCGAACCCCCGCTGCCGGAAACAGCAGTCCGTAGGGGCCGGGCATGCCCGGCCCGCGACTTTGCTATGCAACCCGTCAACGGGTAACCTCCGCCCACTGCAAAGGGGGCGGGCTGCCGCCCTCCCTTGCCCCTCTCGTCCTCACCCCTCCACACCACCCCGTAGGGGCCGGGCATGCCCGGCCCTCCACCTCGCCATTACCGCCCATGTATCTTTTGCATCGTAGGGAGGGGTCTTGACCCTTCCGCCACCTCCCGGCCGACTGCCGCCAGCGTGCCGCCTCACACCAACCACCCGTTCACCCCCTCCCAAAGGAGCCACTTTACCATGAAACTGACAAAATGCGAAAACGGTCACTTCTACGACAGTGACAAATACCCGGAATGCCCCTACTGCAACACCGACCTGCTCAGGGATCGTTCCATCGTCCGCACGGGCGAAGCCGAGCAGCCCGCTGCGGTGGAGACAGCGGCCCTGGCAGGGCCGGTTACGGGGTGGCTCGTTGTGCTGGACGGCCCGGCAAAGGGGCGCGATCTGCGTCTGGGTGTGGGCCGCAGCTTCCTGGGACTGGACGCCGACGGCACGCCTGTGACCCTGAGCGCCGACGCCCCGCTGAGCGCCCGCCGGGCGGTGCTGGTCTACGATGAGGAAAAGTCTGCCTTCACCCTGCTGCCCGGCTCGTCGCAGGAGCTGTGCTATCTGGGCGGGGACGCCGTGCTCACGCCCCAGCCGCTCACCGGCGGCGAGACGCTGCGCATGGGCGGTGCAGCGATGAAATTTGTGCCGTTCTGCGGCGCGGAGTTCCACTGGTAAGGGGGCGCGCCATGACGAGCGAGATTGTAATTTTGATCACCGAGCTGCGCAATAAGCAGCGCATCACGCTGCCCGCGGGCAGCTACCGCTTTGGGCGCAGCGCCCAGTGCGAGTACGTGCTGCGCCGCAACAACGTCGGCGACCACCAGTTCACCGTCAGCTTTGTGAACGGTCAGTGGGGCGTCACCGACGGCGGCAGCGACTACCGCACCTGGTACAACAACCGCTATCTTGAGCCCGGCGAGACGAGTATTTTGCAGAGCGGCGACGTCGTCGGCCTAAACACCGACGGCGACGCGGACACGCAGGAGATCACCTTCCGCGTTGAGGAGATCACCAGCGTGCAGGGCGACGGCACGGCCCCGAAAAAAGAGCAGACCACCGACGCCGTCCTGCGCGAGACAGACATCCGCCGCAAGCGCCGCGTACTCATCGGGCGCGGCGACGACTGCGACATCAAGCTCGTCAATGACCGCGTCTCCCGCCATCACTGCGAGATTTTGTACAAGGACGGCCACTACGAGCTGCATGACCTCGGCTCGACGAACGGCACCTATGTGGACGGCGTCCGCGTGACCCGCACGGTGCTGCGCAACGGCGCGGTCATCAACGTGCCTGCGCAGGTTTTTGCCTTCACGGGCGGGATGCTCCACTATCATGCCCACCAGAGCGGCATAAGCATACAGCTTGTAAATGTATACAAAACGGTTAAAAATGCCAACACCGGCAAGCCGCTGAACATCGTGGACGGCACAAGCCTGCAGGTCGAGCCAAACAGCTTTGTTGTGCTGGTGGGCGGCTCCGGCACGGGCAAATCGAGCCTGCTGACCTGCATCACGGGCACGGCCCCCTGCACGGCGGGCAGCGTGAAGTTTGACGGGCTGGACACCCGCTCCAACCGCAACGCCTTTGAGGCCGCGCTCGGTTACGTGCCGCAGAAGGACATCATGCACGACAACCTGACCGTGGAGCAGAGCCTGACCTACACGGCCAAGCTGCGCATTGCTCACGATGCGACCCGCGCCGAGATCGCCGCCGCCGTGGCCCACGCCATTGAGGCTGTCGATCTGCAGGGGCGTGAAAAGACGTTCATCTCCAAGCTGTCCGGCGGCCAGAAAAAGCGTGTTTCCATCGCCATGGAGCTGCTGGCGAACCCGCGTTTGCTGATCCTGGACGAGCCGACGAGCGGCCTTTCGCCCGATTTGGACCGCAGCATGATGGAGCTGTGCCGCCGCCTGAGCCACCAGAACTGCACGGTGCTGATGGTCACCCACAACATGTCCAACATCAACCTCTGCGACAAAATCGCGTTTTTGGGCGTCGGCGGCGTGCTGTGCTACTACGGTGCGCCCGAAAAGCTGAACGAGTACTTTGACGTTGAGATGACGAGCGACATTTTTGAAAAGCTGCGCGACCCCGCACAGATCGAGCACTACCGTGAAAAATACTTTACGACCCCCGAGTTCAACCGCCTGCTGGCGGTCTGCCCGGAGGCAGCGCAGGAGGCAGACAAGCGATGCAGCCAGTAAAATTTTTGAAATTCCTGCGCCAGTTCGTGGTTCTGGTTGAACGCAATTTACAGCTGATCTGGAACGATAAGCTGCTGCTGGCCAGCCTGACGCTGCAGTCGCCGTTCATGGCGCTGGTCGTCAAGCTAACGGCGGACCCGAACTGCTTTACCTCGAACCTTGTCAACATCGGCAGCCGGACGGCGCTCTTTGTTTTAGCCGCTATGGCGACGTTTATGGGCACGCTGAACTCCTACCGCGAGATCTGCAGGGAACGCGAGATCATCCTGCGCGAGGCATCCGTCGGCGTCAGCCTGCCCGCAGTCGTGCTGAGCAAGGCGGCGGTGCTGCTGCTGGTCGAGGTTTTGCAGGCGGCTATCCTGGCCCTCGGCTTTGTTTCCATCGTGCATGTGCCGCAGAACCACCTGCTGCTGGAAACGGATATGGAAATCTTTATCACGGTTTTGCTGACGATGTTCTCGTCCAGCTGCATCGGCCTGCTGATCTCGGCGCTGTTCACCAGCGGCGAGAGCGCGATACTGGCCGTGCTGGTGCTTATGATCGGGCAGGTCGTTTTCAGCAACATCATGTTCACCGTGACGGGCGCGGCGGCGACGATCTCCAACATCATCGTCTGCCGCTGGGGTATGGGCGCACTGGGCGCATCCACCGACCTGAACAGCCGTATGGCCTGGCTGCAGGCAGGTCTGGACGGCCCGATGTACGACGCCACGGTGGAAAACCTGACCCACTCCTGGCAGATGCTGGGGCTGATCTCGGTGGTCTGCCTTGTCGCGGCCTGGCTGGTGCTGCAGATCGCATTTGATAAGAAGAAGGTGTGAGGGGCAGAGGGTAGGGGCCGCATATATGCGGCCCGCGGCCTTCCTGCAAGCGCCCGTTAGCCTTACACGGCAGGGCGGGCATGCCCGACCCTTACATACATACAAAACAGCCGCCCGGGTTTTCCACAAACCCGGGCGGCTTTGTTGATAAAATATTACGCCTTCTTGATTTTCTTCTTCGCGGCAGCAGTCAGCTCCCGCAGGCGGAGCATGGCGGCGCGGGTCGCGGCCAGCGTGTCCGCGTAGTTCAGGCTCTTCATGTCAGGGAAGGCGCGCAGCAGACGGCGGGTACCAAGGTGGTCGTGATCGGCGGCGGTCAGCTTCTCGCGCAGGGCAGCCGCACGGATCGTCAGCTCGGCGCGCAGCACGTCGGCGTTCTCGCGGCCCTCCAGCTTGGCCAGGGCCAGCTGCAGCTTCTGCTCGTCCAGGATCGTGTCGGCGGTCATGGCGCCGGTGCCCAGCACGGTGGTCAGCTTGTCACTGGTCACGCGCAGCTTGGCGCGCAGCTCGTCAATTTCGCGCAGGTACTTGTTCAGGCCAATGGCCGCGGCGGTGGAGGCCGCAACGTCCACAACAAACAAAACCAACAGCACAACGTCCACGATCAGCATGATGTTGAACGGCATCGGGCTGGAGCCGCGGGCTAAGAGAGGGTGGACGACCTTGATCATCAGCACGCTGCCCAGACCCCACAGCAGCGAGAACTGCGGGCAGATGTACCCGCCGAGGTTGAACTTCATGTTGGAGTAGTCCCACCAGCGGATGTGGTAGATTTTGAACAGTGCCCAGCCGCCGACCAGCTCGATGGCGGTGGTCAGGATCATACCGATGAAAAAGATGGCAACCGCGCTCATGCTGCCGCTGTCCGGCATCGGGATCAGGCTGACGCTGTAGATCAGCCCCACCATGCCAAAGCCGTAGATCGGGCAGATCGGCCCGCAGAGGAACCCGCGGTTGACGAGCTTGTGCGTCTTGACGGCGGCATAGACGACCTCGACGCCCCAGCCGATGAAGCCATACAGGAAGAACCAATACAGCGTTTTAACGGCAAATTCAATCGGCGGCATCTTCGGCCTCCTGCTGTTTGGCCAGCGCCTTCGGCTCCACCCAGGTCACGGTGTTGTCGGGTCCCTTGCGGGCGATCAGCGCCTTGATGGGGATGCCCTGCTCGCTGAACATGCCCTCGTGCTCGGTGCGCAGGTTCCAGTCCGGCTCGTTTTTGTGCAGGTCGAAAGTCTGCCAGGTGATCTCAAACCCGGCGGCGGGGAAGTAGGAAAGGCTGTCGCGGAACAGGTCGTCGTCGTCGGTCTTGAACCAGATCTCCGCACCCTCGTCCATCAGTTGGCGGTACTGCAAAAGCTGGCGCGGGTGGGTCAGGCGGTGCTTGTTGCTGCCCGCATTCTTGCTCCACGGGTTGCAGAAATTGATGTAGATGCGCGAAACACGGTCCTCCGGCGTGAAGGCATTGCCGAGGCGCTCAATGTCAAGGCTGGCAATTTTCACGTTGTCGGCGGGAATCCCGCGCGCGGCGTAGGCGGCCTCGACCTTGCGCTTGGCCAAAATCAGCACCTTGTCGGTGATGTCGATGCCTAAATAGTTGATGTCCGGGTGGGCCGGGGCAATCTGGGCCAGAAAGCCGCCCTTGCCGCAGCCAAGCTCAAGATGCCACGGCTGGTCGGGTCGGGCGTAAAGCTCATGCCAGTGGCCGCCGTGGGTCAGCGGCTCATGGACATGGAAATTGCAGGCCAGCAGCTCCGGCCGTGCGTAGGGTTTAAAACGCATGCGCATAATGAGGTCTCCTTGTGTGGTTGTAGAGTAAGGGCTTCTCCCTTGGGGGGAGAAGCTGTCCGCGAAGCGGACTGATGAGGGGAGAGTCTGCCGTATTGCCCGCTGCCGGGCAGTCTCGAAAGCTCTGCCCTCATCCGGCCTCGGTCGGGGCCTCGGCCACCTTCTCCCGAAGGAGAAGGCTTTTCAACAAAAACGCCTTGACTTGTTCAAAACTGCCTTCCGCCAAACTCCCCTGACAGAAGCCGGGCTTGCCGCCGCCGCGGCCCTGATAGGCGGCGTTCAGCGCCTTGCAGGTTTCCCGCATATCGCCGCCGGGGGCAGCGGCCAGCGCGTAGGCAAGGCCCTGCCCGCCCGGGCCCAGCGTGCAGCAGGGGGCGTTGGTTTTGGAGGTGATTGCCATCGCCACGCGGCGCAGGCCGTCGCCGTCGGCACCGTCCACCCATAAGACGGCGGGGGTGCCGGGCGCAGCAGCCTCCGCGCAGGCGGCAGCCAGCGTGTTTTGCAGCGCGGCCAGCCGGGCCTTTAAGGCAGCCTCACCGTTTTGCAGCCGTTCCAGAGCGGGCGTCAGCGAGCCGACAGGGCTGGACAGCAGCCGCCCGGCGGCCTCGGTGTCAGCCCAGATGCCCGCTACCGCGTCGTAAGCGCGCTGCCCGCAGGCCACGGCCAGCCGCATCCCGCTCTTGTAGTGGGCAAAGGAGATGATTTTGATCAGCCCGACCTCTCCGGTGCGGGTCAGGTGGGTGCCGCAGCAGGCGCAGCAGTCGCCGCCGGCCTCGACCAGCCGCACGTCGCCGGTCAGCTCCTTTTTGCTGCGGTAGTCGGTGCGGGCCAGCGTCTCCGGGTCAGGCACCCAGCAGTGTACGGGCGTGTCCGCGCGCACGGCGGCGTTGGCCTCGGCCTCGGCCTGTGCCAGCTGTTCCTGCGTCAGCGGGATGCTTGTGTCCATCCGCACATACGGGCTGCCGATGTGGAACCCCACGTTCTCGGCCCCGAACAGCCGGTGCAGCGCGCCGCTCAGGATATGCTCGCCGGTGTGCTGCTGCATAGCGTCCAGCCGCGCGGGCCAGTCAAGGCAGCCGTCCACGGTCTCGCCCGCGGTCAGCGGTGCGTCCGTCGTGTGGGTGATGGTCTCACCGTCGGTATGCACGGCCAGCACCCGCGCGCCGCCAAGCCGCCCGGTGTCACAGGGCTGGCCGCCGCCCTCGGGGAAGAAGGCCGTGCGGTCCAGCACCACCGCAAAACCGCCGGGCACGGGGGTGCAGCTTACGACCTGCGCGGTGAAATTTTGCACATAGGAATCTACTTCGTATAATTTTTCTGTCACAGAAAGAAACGCTCCCTTAAATTTTTGCGATTTTTCTCATTATAACATAAAACAGGTGTAGAAAAAAACCATCTTATCCTATATAATAAAGGATAGACTGAATTTTTACAACCATTTGCGAGGGAAAACTGCTTCATGCAAAAAATCAAATCTGCGGCGCTGGCTCTGCCCGCGCTGCTGCTGGCAGGCTGTGCTGCGGCGCTGCCCGCCGAGAACACCGCTACGATTGAAACCGCCGCCGCTGCCGCGCCCCAGACGTTGAAAGTTTACACTTCAGCCTCGCTGGCCCCGGCGGTACAGGCCTACGCGGAGGCGCAGGGCGTTGCGCTGACGCTGACCGACGAAGCCGCGTCGGCAGACCTGCTGCTGACCGACCACGCGCCGGGCGGCAGTCTGCTGGATGTGACGAGCGACACACTGCTGGCCGCCGCTGCCGCCCGCGCCGGTATTACCGAGAACGCCAATGCCCTGCCGCTGGGCCGCAGCCTGTACGGCTACTGGGCGCGCGCCGATGTGCTGAACGCCCTGCTGGGCGACGGCGCTGCGGCGGCCCTGCAGACCGCAAACTGGGAGGAGTGGAGCGACTTTGTCGAGACGCTCTCCGCCTGGATGGCCGAGCCGAAGGCCGCCACGGTGACCCTGAGCGGCGCGGACTACACCCTGCCCGACGCACGCCCCGGCAGCCTTACGGCCACCGGTGTCTTTGCCGCGCCGCTGGACCGCGCGTCCGGCTACACGGCGGCGCTGCTGGCCGCCGACGGCACCTACACGGCGGACGCGCTGACCGGCCCGCTGAACGGCGTCTACAGCGCCGTGACGCTGGAATGGGATAACATGGCCGCCGACGGCGGGGAGGGAATCTTCCGCCGCGCCAAGCTGACCGACCTGCTGGCCGAGTACGGCGCAGACACCTGCAACGGACTGGTGCTGGTACCGTTCAAGTGCCAGCTGGACGACAGCGACCTGACCGCCGAGGACTACAACGCCGAGGGGCTGCTGAACTACCCTGTTCTGGCCGATGTGGGCAGCATTGCCATCAATGCCGGGACGAGCGCCGACGGCCTGAAGGCCGCCAAGAGCGCCGCGCTGTGGCTCTACTCCAACGGCGCGGGAGAGGACGCCCTGACCGAGACACTGGGCGTCGTCACGCCATGGAACACGGCTGCCGGCACGACGGCGGTCACGGCCATGCAGGTGCAGCAGGTCGGCACGGGCATCCTGCCCGGCGTGGCGCTGGACACTGCAGCCGCCGATGCCCTGACTGCCAACGAACTGACCCTGCAGGACAGCGAAAAGCACACCAAGGCCGAGCGCACCGCCTTTGTGGATGGTGCATTGGCCGCGCTGGGGGCGGAGTAAGACAAGGAAAGCCGCAGTTCCCGGGGACTTGTAGGGCGGCCTGCCCACAGGCCGCCGCGGAGGGGGGAGGGCACCCCGCCCTACGCACTGCCCGCAAAGGGGCGGTAAGGCATGGTTGAACCTGAAAACGTACATATACAGAGAAGAGGAAAAACACTATGGAATTCAAACGCTGCAGCGGCATTCTGATGCCGATCTCGAGTCTGCCCGGCGGGTATGGCATCGGCAGCATGGGCAAGCCGGCCCATGACTTTGTGGACTTTCTGGCCAAGGCCGGGCAGACCATCTGGCAGATTTTGCCCGTCGGCCCCACCGGCTACGCCGACAGCCCGTACCAGAGCTGCTCCGCCTTCGCGGGCAACCCCTATTTTATTGATCTGGACCTGCTGGCCGCCGACGGCCTGCTGACCAAAAAGGACTACGCTGCCATCAACTGGGGCGGCGACGCGGCTCATGTGGACTACGGCACCCTCTACGAAAAGCGCTTCGCTGTGCTGCGCAAAGCCTACGCGAACTTCCTGAAAAAGCGCCCCGTGCCCGGCTACGAGACGCCCTACCCCGACGACTGGTACCGCTTCCAGTTTTTGAGCAGCGACTGGCTGCCCGACTACTGCCTGTACATGGCCATCAAGGAGGCCAACGGCATGGTGGACTGGCAGCAGTGGCCCCGCGCCCTGCGCGTGCGTGAGCCGGAGGCGCTGGCTGAATTCAAGGCCGAACACGCCGGGGAGATCGAGTTCTGGGCGTTCCTGCAATATGAGTTTGACCGCCAGTGGCGCGCCCTGCATGCCTACGCCAAGGAGAAGGGCGTCGCCATCATGGGCGATATTCCCATTTATGTCGCCGCCGACTCCGCCGACGCCTGGGCAGGCCGTGAGCTGTTTGAGACCGACGCCGAGGGCAAGCCCCGCCGCGTTGCAGGCTGCCCGCCGGACTACTTTGCCGCCGACGGCCAGCTGTGGGGCAACCCGCTCTACGACTGGGACTACCACCGCCGCACCGGCTATGCGTGGTGGATCCTGCGCATCCGCCACGCGCTGTCCACCTATGACATCCTGCGCATCGACCACTTCCGCGGCTTTGACACCTACTGGGCCATCCCGGCAGGGGAGACGACGGCCCGCAACGGGCGCTGGGAGCAGGGCCCGCGCATGGAGCTGTTCCGCGCACTGCACAACGCCCTGGGCAGCCTGCCCATCGTGGCCGAGGATCTGGGCGAGATGTTCGACTCGGTCCGCGAGCTGCTGGCGGAGAGCGGCTTCCCCGGCATGAAGGTGCTGCAGTTCGCCTTCACCGGTGAGGACAGCGTTGACCTGCCCCACAACTACCCGCGCAACTGCGTGGCCTACCCCGGCACCCACGACAACAACACCCTGACCGGCTGGTTTGCTGAGGAGCTGACCGCCGCCCAGCGCAAGCAGGTCGTGGACTACTTTGCCCTGACGAAGCAGGAGGGCACCGTGCGCGGTATGCTGCGCGGCGTGCTGGCCAGCACCGCGGCGCTGGCGATCATCCCGATGGCCGACTGGCTGGAGGAAACCGCCGCCGCCCGCATGAATACCCCGGGCCAGGCACAGGGCAACTGGCAGTGGCGCGCCGATGCCAAAAAGCTGACCCCTGCGCTGGCCGCTGAAATCCGCGTCCTGACGGAGCGCTACTTCCGCGCAGCAAAGTAATTTGTGAAGTTCGCACGGTATTTCATCGGTTTGACGAAGAAAGTTTGTACAGTGGGAATCTTGGAAAATCTTTTTCACTGTGGTAAAATAAAACTGTATTTTGCAAAAGCCGAGATGTGCGATGCCGGGGAATCCGGCGGTTAGGAAGCAACATGAAACAGGACTACACCCTTGACGAGCTGCAGACAGAGATGACAGCCCTGGCGCAGCTGTTTGACAGCGTGACCCTCGCAGACCCCCGCATGGGTCTGCTGGACCCGGCTACTTTGCAGCCGCTGAATAAGGTGGCTGCAATGCCCGCGCTGGACGCCGCAGGCCGCGGGTTGAAGATCGAAAAGGCCGCGGACGGTCTGCGCACCGTCATTGCCCAGGGCATTACGGTGGCGGACACGCCCTGCGTGCTGCTGCTGGGGATGCCGCTGCCCCGCAACCTGCAGGCCGACGGCGCGGAGGATGCCTTCACCCGCGCACTGAGCCAGATGCAGGATGACCTGCGCCGCGACTATGTGACCGGCGTTTACAATTCCGTCTACCTGAATGAGGCATTCCGCCCCCGCGCCGAGCGCGCTGCGCTGGACGGCAAGCCCGTGGGTGTGGTGATGGTCCGCGTGAATGAGTACTGGCAGCTGCGCGAGCGGGAGAGCAACTCTGCCGCGGACTGCTGCCTGAACATGGCGTCCGGCATTTTGCAGCTGGTCGTCGGCCCCGACCACGACAAGGCTGTGCTGGCCCGCCTGAATGACGGCTACTTTGCCATCGTCACCGTCGGCACGCCCGCCGCCCGGATGGCCCGGGCTGTGAACGAGGCGATGAATGCCTCCCGCCGAGAGTTCAACATCTCGCTGTCCCGCCGCGGCAGCTTTACCGTGGCCATCGCCTCCGCCGAGTGGGGCGAGACGGCCTCCTGGGATATGACGCTCTCTCTGGCACAGCAGCGCCTGTAAACCGAATAAAACATCCCCCCTGTGTACATACTGGCATTGACCGACAAACGTACACAAGGGGGATTTTGTTATGCAGAGCGATAATGAAAAAATGCTGCAGGAGATCGTGCAGAACACCGAGATGGGCAAGAACACGCTGGACGAGCTGATGAGCCTGACCCATGACCAGAAGCTCAAGGACGAGATGCTGCGCCAGAAGCGGGAGTACCGCCGCATCAACCAGGCTGCGCACACTGCGCTGGACGCCATCGGGGCCGAGGCCCACGGCCAGAGCGCCGCCGCCCGTATGAGCGTGAGCATGGGTATCCGCACCCGGACGATGATGGACAAATCGACCCGCAATCTGGCTACGATGCTGGCCGAGGGCAGCGGCCAGGGCGTGCTGGACTGCAAGCGTGCCGAGCGCGACTACCCCGAGGCCAGCCCCGGCGCCTTCAAGCTCTGCCATGAGCTGGGCGCGTTCCAGAGCGATGCCGAGGAGACGTGGAGAGGGTTTGTGTAAAGGCAACACCGCACAATTCCCGCCTTACAGCTTAAGCACCGCTTCGGCGGCTGCGGCACGGCACCTGCGTTGCCAAAATGCTCGATAATACACAAAGTATTATCTGCGCTTTTGGCTTAGCAGCTGCCGCACCTCGCTCGCCGTATCGGCACTTAGAATTATGCGGTATTGCCTAAAAAAGGAAAAGCCTTCCCCCTTGGGGGAAGGTGGCCGTAGGCCGGATGAGGGGCGGCCTTCCCGCTGTAGCCCGTTCACGGGCAATCGCGGAAAAGCCGCCCCTCATCCGTCACCTTCGGTGACAGCTTCCCCCGCGGGGGGAAGCCTTTTTGTACTTACAGCTTCAAATCCCCTTCTTTGATCCACCCCTTCTTCCGCAGAAGTTCGCAGAAGATCGTGCTCAGCACGGCGGGCAGGACAAAGCAGATCAGCACCAGACCGATCCAGTCAAAGGCCGTCACGGCCTTGCCGCTCTCGATCCAGCCGGTGTAAACGCCGATCTGGCCGACCAGACCGCAGGTGCCCATGCCGGAGGAAACGGCAGGACCGTTCATCTCCAGATGAAACAGGCAGGTGGCAATGGGGCCGGTGATGGCCGCGGCCAGCGTCGGGGGAATCCAGGTGCGGGGGTTGCGCAGGATGTTGGGCATCTGCAGCATGCTGGTGCCCAGACCCTGGCTGACGAGACCGCCGACGCCGTTCTCCTTATAGCTCATGACCGCAAAGCCCACCATCTGGGCGCAGCAGCCCGCCACAGCGGCACCGCCGGCCAGACCCGTCAGGCCCAGCGCTGCGCAGATGGCCGCACTGGAGATGGGAAGCGTCAGCGCCATGCCGACCAGCACAGAAACCACAATGCCCATCAGAAGCGGCTGCAGCTCGGTGGCCCACATGATGAGGCTGCCCACGGCGGACGCCACCGCGCCGATGGACGGCGCAAACAGCACGCTCAAGCTGACGCCCACCAGAATTGTGACGGCAGGGGTCACGAGAATGTCGATCTTCGTCTCCTTGCTAACCAGCTTGCCGACCTCGGCGGCAATGATGGCGATCAGGTAGACGGCCAGGGGGCCGCCTGCGCCGCCCAGCTCATTGGCAGCGCCGCCCACGGCGATCAGGCTGAACAGCACCAGCTGCGGCGCGTGCAGCGCGTAGCCGATGGACGCGGCCATGGCCGGGCCCGCGACTGCCGCCGCATAGCCGCCCGCCGTGACCAGAAACGCCAGCCCCAGCTGCTGGCCCAGCGTCTTGATGATCGTGCCGATCAGCAGGCTGGCGAACAGTCCCTGCGCCATCGCGCCCATGGCGTCGATGCCGTAGCGGTGCGCCGAGATCACGACGTCCTTGCGCTTGAAAAACGATTGTACCGATTGGATTGCTTGTTCCATGGGTATACTCTCCTCTTTCCTCTGAATTGTAAAAATTCTAGCACTTTGCCACGCAAAAAACAATCCGTTTGATTGAAAAAGCCATGCAAATGCGCTACAATTATAAATAAACCAGCAAAAAGGGGAGAGATACCCATGGTCGAAAATTTTACCGCCCACATCACACCGTTTGGGCTGGACCGCAACACCTTTGTTTACCTGCCCGATGACTGGCAGTCGTCCGGCAGGCGCTACCCCGTTGTGTACATGTTTGACGGGCACAACCTGTTTTTTGACTCTACCGCGACCTACGGCACCTGCTGGGGCCTGAAGGAATACATGGACGCCCACCCGCAGGCCATCATCGTTGCGCCGGAGTGCAACAATGAGGGCAACGCCCGGCTTGAGGAGTATAGCCCCTACGACTTTGCGTGGCAGGAATACGATATAAAGGGCCGCGGCAAGGCGTATATGGACTGGATGGTTCAAGAATTAAAGCCGCTCATCGATGCAAAATACCCCACGCTGCCGGACCGGGAGAACACAGCCATCGGCGGGTCGAGCATGGGCGGGCTGATGAGCCTGTACGGCGTCACGGCTCATAACGGGACGTTCAGCCGCGCGGCCTGCCTGTCGCCGTCGGTGCGGTTCAGCTTTACCGAGGTGAAGGCTGACATCAAAAAAGCAAAGCTGGCTCCCGGCACGCGGGTCTATATCAGCTGGGGCGAGCGCGAGGGCAATGGCCGCCACGCGCTGGCCCAGTACACCGGCAAGGCGCTGGAGGTCACGAACCTGCTGACCGCCAGGGGCGCGACGGTCTACCCCTACTGTCAGCTGGACGGCAGGCACTGCGAGGCCGACTGGCGGCGTCAGCTGAGGCGCTGCTTTACATTTCTGTTCGGATGGAGGTAAGCCGTGGCAAAGCAAAACAAAAGCAAAAAGAAAAAGCGCCCCGCCTCGCAGGCCTCGGCGGCCAAGCCCGCCCAAACCGCGCCCGCGCCGGAGCAGCCGCCCCGCACGGCTAAGCTGATGGCGGCACTGTGCTATCTGAATGTGCTCATCCTCATCCCCGCCTGCACAAAATGGCGGCACGATGAGCTTGTAAAGTTCCACCTGAATCAGGGCCTTGTTGTGCTGGCGCTGGCCACGGTCTGCGCCTGCGTCGGCTTCCTGCCCCACGGCAGTGAGCTGGGCCTGACCCTGACGCTGCTGGTGGATGTGCTGTCCCTCGTCGGGCTGGTGCAGACCCTGCGCGGACTCAAAAGCCCGCTGCCGGGCATCTGGCGCATCACCCGCGCGTTCCATCCTTTTAACTGAACAGGAGATGTTAGTATGTCTAAAGCTGTTATCTTTTTTGCCCCCGGCCTTGAGGAGTGCGAGGGTCTGCTCTGCGTGGACATCCTGCGCCGCGCCGGTGTCGAGGTCACGATTGCCGCCGTCGGCGGGGAGAAGATCGTCAAGAGTGCCCGCCAGATCAGCGTTGTGGCCGACGCCCTGGCCGAGGAGCTGGACTACACGGTGTTTGACGCCTGCATCCTGCCCGGCGGCATCCCCGGTGTGCCCAACCTGAAGGCCGACGGCACGGTGCGCCGGGTCTGCCGGGACTTTGCCGCCGAGGGTAAGGTCGTGGCCGCCATCTGCGCCGCGCCCACCGCGCTGGCGGCGTTCGGCGTGCTGAACGGCAAAAAGGCCACGGTCTACCCCGGCATGGACGCCGACCTGACTGCCGCAGGGGCCAGCTACACCGGACTGCCTCTCACCATCGACGGTAGCATCGTCACCGGCGAGGCCCTCGGTGCCGCCATCCCGTTTGCGCTGGCGCTTGCCCGCATCCTGGCCGGTGCCGACGCCGCCAACAGGGTCAAGAGCGCGATCGTGTATCAGTAATTTATAGAAACTGTAGGGGTCGGCGTCCCCGACGACCCGCGGGAGCCTGCGGCCACCGCGAAGCGCCGGCGGGCGGACAATGCCCGTCCCTACAGCCATACAATAAAACGCCCTGCCTTTTTCAAGACAGGGCGTTGCTTTTTTAGTTATTTCCGACCACGCTGCAACTCGATCCAGGCCAGGTCGCCTCTCTCCAGACCGTGGATCAGAACCTCCGCGGTGGCGATGTTTGTGGCGACAGGGATCGTGTGCATGTCGCACAGGCGCAGCAGCATCATGTCGTTCGGCTCGCCGGGCTTGGCACCGACGGGGTCACGGAAGAACAGCAGCATGTCCACCTCGCCGCAGCCAATCATGGCAGCGATCTGCTCGGCACCGCCGCGGCCTCCCGGATACAGCGTGCGCACCGGCAGACCGGTGGCATCATGGACGATTTTGCCGGTCACGCCCGTGGCGATCAGGTCATTCTCAGACAAAATGCGCACATAGGCAGTGCAGAACTGAGCCATCAATTCCTTGCGGGAATCGTGGGCAATCAAGGCAATTCTCATGGCTGAACTCTCCCCCTACAGCGGCCACCGCATGGCCGTAAAACAAGCATATATTCTATAATATAATATATGCACAAAAAATGCAAGTGCGCCAGCCGCAAAAACTGACAAAAAATGCGCCGTCCGGCCAAGTGCTTGGCGGATTGCCCAAACAGTACCGCAAAATTTTGGTAAAACAGCGCGCCGCAGTTGTGCTATAATGAAAAAAACGGACAGAACAATGTACAGCTTTCTGTCTAAAAGGAGGATTCACCATGAGGAAATCAGCCCAGACCGTCATCCGCCCGGATGCCTATTATACCATCGCCGCCGCCAATGGCCGCGTGCTGGAAGTGGCCGATTTCAACACCGAGAACGGCGCGTCCGTCCGCCTGTGGAGCTACGAGGGTCAGCCCTGGCAGCAGTGGCAGTTTGTGGAAGCGGGGGACGGCGAGTACCGCATCAGGAACCGCTTTACGGGCAAGGTCATGGACTTGGCCATGTCCGGCGTCTGCAACGGCACCTGGGTCCACCAGTGGACCCAGACCGCGGGCGCGGGTCAGCGCTGGCAGATCGTGGAGGCGGGCGGCGGCAAGGTCAAGCTGCGCAACGTCCTGGCCGATAAGGTCATTGACCTGGTGGGAATGCGTGTGGAGAACGGCACCCAGGCCCAGATCTGGCAGGATGTCTTTGGCGAGAACCAGCTCTGGAAGATCGACCCTGTGCCCGAGCGCCTGCTGAACAAGGAAACCCCCGCCCCGACGCCCGCCGCCAAGAAGCCCGCCAAAACCACCCGCACCCAGACCGAGAAGAAAAACTCCGGCAAGGCCGCAAGGCGCAGCAGCAAGAATAAATGATTGAAAAGCCTTCCCCCACGGGGGAAGCTTTTTTTTTGTTGCGGGAAGCGAAAAATGTTGCTATAATAAAGCAAATACAAAAAACCGAAAGGCAGTACGACCATGCAGTTTACCGAACTTACGAACGTTTCACCCGAAATCATCCGCGCTACACAGGCGATGGGCTTTACCGATATGACCGAAATCCAGGAAAAGGCCATCCCGCTGATGCTGGCCGGGCACGATATGATCGCCAAAGCCCCCACGGGCACCGGCAAGACTGTGGCGTTCGGCATTCCCATTCTGTCCAAGGTCGATCCTGCCAGCCTGAAGCCGCAGGCCGTCATTTTAAGCCCCACGCGGGAGCTGGCCCAGCAGATCGCCCAGGACCTGCAAAATCTGGCGCAGTTTCTGCCTGACATCAAAATCGTCTGCGTCTATGGCGGCGCGGGCATGGACAAGCAGCAGCGCCAGCTCAAAGCCGGCTGCCAGATCGTCGTTGCCACGCCGGGCCGCCTGATGGACCACTACCGCCACCACGCCATTGATGTCTCCGACGTCAAAACCGTCGTGCTGGACGAGGCCGACGAGATGCTGAACATGGGCTTTTACAAGGACGTCAAGTACATCATCGACCTGATGAAGCACCGCGAGAGCCTGTCGATGTTCTCGGCGACCATCAGCCGCGAGGTGCTGGACATCGGCTGGCTCTACCAGCACAACGCCGCCGAGGTCAGCGTCCAGCCCGTCGAGGAGTCCAGCCCGAAAATTGCCCAGTACAAGCTGCTGACCACGGGCCGTGACAAGCTGGCCGACGCCGCGCAGATCATCATTGACGAGGGCTATAAACGGGTCATGATCTTCTGCAACACCAAGTACAACACGGGGATGCTGGCCAACCAGCTTGCCCGGCTGAACTTCAACGTGGACTGCCTGCACGGCGATCTGTCCCAGGCTGAGCGCAACCGCATCATGACGCGGTTCAAGGCCGGGGAGATCGACGTGCTGGTCGCCACCGATGTGGCAGCGCGCGGTATTGATGTTTCCGATGTGGATGCCGTCATCAACTACGACGTGCCCGAGGAAAACGAGCACTACACCCACCGCATTG
>OLPS01002482.1_pt1 | contig 16514 bp, 18 predicted proteins | sample 1673071 | NCBI WGS metagenome assembly OLPS01 (sample SAMEA3136752, study PRJEB25190) | human gut metagenome | reverse complement strand
CCGGGACTTTTTGACTAATTGTTTAACTCGTCCCATTTTAACGGGACACTAATGATATTATATAGAAAAAGATGAAAAAGCATATAATAACCTACGCGGTTTATGCGTTAACAATAATGGGGTTGTCGGCTTGTTCGCAAGAGCAAGAGGCGGATGGCTCCATCGATGCGAAGTCAACGCCGATGACGTTTGCTGTCATACATCCGGCGCAAAAGGCCAGGGTGACCGATACTGGCTTTGAGAATGGCGACAAGATAGGACTGTTTGTAGGCAGTGCCGACGCTCCTTTGGAAATAGGCGGTAACCTCGTCAACAACGAGGCGCTGACTTGCGACAACGGTAACTGGACAGCGGGGCGCACCCTTTACTGGGATGAAGGCACGTTCAATGCCTACGCTTACTATCCTTACCTGTCGCCCGTAACGTCGATAGAGGACCAGCCTTTCAGCGTAAGCACAGACCAGGGAGCGCCAAGCGAGATGGAGGGACTTGACGGATATGAGGCAAGCGACTTCCTTTACGCGAGCACCAAGGGAGTCAGCGCGTCAAATTCTCCCATTCCCCTGACGTTCAGCCACATCATGAGCAAGGTCACCATACGCCTCATCAAGGGCGAGGACTTTGAGGGCGACATGCCCACTGACGCGGAAGTCTATGTGCACAACACCGTGCCCACGGCCACCATAGACCTGGAGGCAGGTGTAGCCACACGTTACGTGAAGGGAACGCGCGCCACCATCGAGGCCAAGCAAGACGGCGACTATCTGTTCTCGGCGATAGTGGTGCCGCAACGCGTGGAAAACCGCATGCCGCTGGTAGAGGTGGTCATGAAGGGAGTCTCGTATGTATACGAAAGCACGTTCCAGTTCAAGCCTGGCACGGAGCATCTCGTGAACTTCGTCATCTCTGACAACCCAGACCAAGTGAAGATAGATATAGGAGGAGAGATACAAGACTGGCAATGACATGAAAACGGCGATATACGCGCTGTCCGCGCTGGCAATCATACTCGGAGTGATGGCCGCGGCCTTATGGTCGCGGCCAACTCCCGTTACGCCTGAAAGCGACAGGAACATAAGGTTCGGTCTGTATGAGGGACGGGAACTTGTCGGGATGGTTGACAAGCACGGCAACACCGCCTATATCGTCGAGGACGGCCGGGGCAACAAGTTGTTCAATGTTCCGGTCAGGAATTGCGTGCTTGACGTAAGGTTCAGGAACGGGCAACTGCGTTTCCGTGAGAACAACACCGGACGAGAGGGCTACATAGACCGTGACGGCATAGTGACTTTCACGCGTGACGGCGGCCTGTCACCAAGCAAGGATATCGATAAAGGACGTGTCATATTGTCTCCCGACAATGGCGGAGGCCAACCGGCCTCTAACCTGCGGGTATCTTCAAGCGCTGGGAACGTTCAGCCGGAAAGGTATGGACTGACCGATAGGCAATTGAGGCAGATCGTAGCCGGCAACCCGTTTTTCAAGGAGGCAAGCAAGATATTGTCGGGCAAGCTTGGAGTGGACGACGCGGAAAGACGCCGCGTGATACTTAATTATTGCGAGCATTTCCGCATGGCCTATACGACGAAAGACATCGACTTCCTGAGACAACTGTTCAGTGACAATGCGTTGATTATCGTCGGCAATGTCGTGAAAACCATGCCGGACGTGGAAGACAAATACATGTCAAGACAGCAAGTGACTTACAACATCCGTACGAAGAAAGAATACCTGGAGCGTCTCTCGAAGGCTTTCGCCACCAACAAGAAAATCGACGTGAGGTTCTCCGATTTCAAGATCATGCGCCATCCCACCAAAGACGGCATCTACGGGGTAAGCCTTCGGCAGGAATACAAGAGTGACAGATACGCGGACGATGGTTGGCTATTCCTGTTATGGGACTTCCGTGACGAATCTATGCCGCGCATACACGTAAGGACATGGCAACCCGCCAAAAGCATATCCTCCGATGATGACGTGATAGACATTGGCTATTTTAACCTGGAATGATGAAAAACAACCGTTTACATATCCACTTGAGGCATAAGCTCATGCTGCTGCTCTTGCTCTTCATGGTCGGGGCGAATGCCTGCGCCTACCGGCAAGACAGTCTCGGCCATATCGGTAACCGAGAGGCGGAAGTCACGGACACGTCCGCCGTGAAGTTCAAGGTCACGGGCTTTAGGGTATTATCCAACGACGTGAGTGCCTTCATCACGCCTGTGAGGGATCTTAACAACGAGGCCTGTGCCTTGTTGAAGGTTGTCGCGCGGCAAGACTTCGCCTTTTCCTCGCCGCTCGGAATCGTCAAGCGCAAGGACGAAGTGGGCGAAATATGGCTTTACCTGCCCAAAGGGACAAGACGGATAACCATCAAGCACCCGCGATGGGGCGTGTTGAGAAACTATAGGTTGCCCTTGGCGTTGGAGAGCCACGTCGCCTACGAGATGACGATAAGTGAGCCGCGAATCCCAATGGCCTACGAACACGACACGGTGATACTGACCAAGACCATCGTAGACACGGTTGCCGTGAAACGGAAACGGCCGCGGCTCCCGATGACATTCCACGCCCTGTTCACCCTATCCATGCATCAAAACGGGCCCTCATGGGGCGTCATGCTCGCCGCCATGCGCCGACACGGCATGTTCGTCCACGTATCCAGTGACTTCCGCTCTATTGGGAATACCCGCTTTACATGCGATGAAGAAGGTTATATTGACGATAGCGGCACGATACCCTACTACACGGGAGAAACACGGCACTCAAACTGGACGGCTACGGCTGGAGCCATACACAGGCTGTGCAGCGTGTTGAGCGTCTTTGAAGGCATAGGCTATGGCCGCACCGCCACGGCATGGCAGTTGGCGGAAAGCGAAGGCGGAGGCAGCGCGCTCAACGACGGCCTAACCCACAAGGGAGTGGCTGGGGAACTCGGACTGATGGCCACGTTCGGCAGAATCAACATCTCCGCCTCTGTCTTGACCATTGCCGGGCAACAATGGCAGGGCTGCGTGGGTGTGGGCATCAAACTCTGATGAGGCCGCGACCATGCGCAAAGCCAATATTTATTCGACGAAAAAAGTTCTAATGAAACATACACTTATACTCTTTACCGCGATGATTGTCTTCGCGGCATGCGGAGAAGACAATGTTCCTGTCAACCTCGAACCGCGCCTCTCGGTATCCGGGGCGACCGACATAACCCGCACGGAAGCCACGTTGCAGGGCACGGTTGCCCTACGAGGCAACACGGATATGCCTGGGTTGCGTTTCGTCTACGGCGATGATGGTGGTGCGACCATGCAGGTCGAGGCCTTTGCCGACAACGGAAGCGTGTCGTCGAGAATCACCGGACTGACACCCGGTACGCAATATACGTTCTATCTGCAGGCCTACAATGACAGGACAACCGTCAACAGCGGCACCATGACATTCACGACTATCCCTAACGATAAACCGACGATAGGCGAGCTTACCATCTTAAGCCATGGACCGGCCAGCGCGATAGTCCGCTACACCATCACTGACGATGGCGGAGAGGAAATCACCGAAACCGGATGTTACGTCACTTGCGCCTCGGACGGCGAAACATATAAAGTCGTGGCGACGTTGTCTGGCAATGACGGAACTTACAAGGTGAGGATTGGCGAACTGCGGCAGAACACCACTTACGAGCTGAAAGCGTTTGCCTCAAACAAAGAAGGCGAAGCCATAGGCGAAGCCTTGTCGTTCACTACCGGCAATGCCGTGACCTTGACCGAACCTGGCGTGTTGCGGTCGCTCATGGGCGACAATCTCTATGCCTACACGTCGCTGTCGTTTGCCGGCCCGATGAATGGCGACGACCTCGCCTGTCTTAGGAGCATGGCGGGCATTGACACTGATGGCAGCGCCACACAAGGCCAACTCATCCACATCGACATGGCCGACGTGAGCATTGTCGCTGGCGGGGGCAGCTATGGTGAGTCTCGCTATACCGAGGACAACGTCATCGGTTATGGGCTGTTCGCGGGTTGCTCGAAACTTGAAAGCATCGTGATGCCCGACAATGTCACCGTCATTGAGCGGGATGCCCTGCGAGACTGCGCATCATTGACAAGTCTCACCATTCCCGCGTCGGTGGAAGAGGTAACGCCATCATCGGGATGCGCGGCACTGGCGGAAATCCAAGTCTCTCCCGCCAACAGCCATTACCGGAGTGACGGAGGCGCACTCTTCAATGCCGATGCCACCGCCCTTGTCTGGTTCCCCATGGGCAAGGAGGGGGACTACACCCTGCCCATCACTGTCATGTCTATTGATGACTACGCTTTTACCGGCTGTAAAATCACGAGTCTCACCCTGCCTGACGAGCTTACGGACATAGGGCAGTCGGCTTTCTACGGCTGTGAGTTGGAGGAGATACACATGCCCGACAAGTTGCGGCAAATTCCTGTTGGCGTGTTCCAGGACTGCCGGCGGTTGTCAACAGTCTACCTAGGCACGGGCACGGAGTTGGTTTCTGACTACGCATTCGACGGTTGCCCACTACTTCACCTATATCTGTCGGCCAGTTATCCACCTGTATGTCGCCCTGACGCTTTCGGTCGTTCTTCCGACGAGATATTCTCCACTTGCGTGTTGCACGTACCGTCAAACCGTCTTGCCATGTATAAGCAAGATTCCGAATGGGGACAATTCAAGAACATCGTCGGGTTCTAACCGCATAACCTCATAACCATAAAAGAAACGCGAACAGTATGAATTCAGCAGAGATAGAAGAACTCAAGAACCTCGTAGAGCAACATTACGGAAAGGCGTTAAGCACTACGACCGATTTCGAGGAGTATTCATTATATGTAGGTCGCCATGCGGGGGCGCATGTATCCGCGTCAACCTTGAAGCGCATGTGGGGGTACGTCAGCGACAAGCACAAGCCGCGCAAGTATACGCTTGACATCCTGGCTCGTTGTATAGGTCACGAAGACTTCGCGGCTTTCGTGACATGGCTGAAGACGAGTTCGCGATACAACTCTTCGTTTTTCAGTGCCAACCAGCTGATAAGCCATGAACTGGGTATCGGGGATATCGTGGAGGTGGGTTGGAGTCCTAACCGACTGGTAATTCTCAGCTATCTTGGAGACAGCCGCTATAGGGTCATTGAGTCCATGAACAGCAAGATGCATGCGGGGGACGAGTTTATCACGGGATGCTTCATCAAGGGGCAGCCCCTCTATTTGCCGTTTATCCAGAGGAATGGCGAACGCACCCCGCCATTCGTCGCGGGACGCAACGGTGGCCTGACCATCATTAATAGGAAATAAGCCAATTTCCCTATTCCTTACATACCATGACAGAAAACAAACCGTATTCATCAGGTTATACCGATGACCTTGCCAACGAGATTGATACCGCTGGGGCAATACCCGTGGAGCGTGGATTCACCGACCTGCGCGAATGCTATGTGTCGGAGAGCGGACACACGAGACTCTTCAGCGCCGCGAGATATGGCAAGCGGTATATCCTGAAATGCCTCAAGCCCGACTTCCTCTACACGCCGGTTTACCGTCAGGCTCTCTCAAAGGAGTTCGAAATCGGGCTGCGGATCGACCATCCCAATATATGCCGCACGATAGGCATGGAAGAGGTCGAGGGGCTTGGAGCGGCCATCATCATGGAATATGTGGACGGCGAAACCTTGGCTGATGCCCTGGTGTCAGGACAACTTGATGCCTCAATGGCCTACAAGATAGTCAAGCAACTGGTTGCCGCCATCGACTACATACATGGCAAGCAGATAACCCATCGCGACCTGAAGCCGGCCAACATCATGATAACCCATAACGGACATAACGTGAAATTAATAGACTTCGGACTTGCTGACAGTGATAATTTCAACATCTTGAAACTGCCGGCTGGCACCTCGGGCTACATCGCTCCCGAGCAGCTGATGCCAGGAGCCAAGGCCGACGTGCGTTCAGACATCTATTCGCTCGGCATGGTAATCAAGGACATGGCCCGCGTTACGGGTGACAAACGTTTGTGGGCAATAGCCTCGGCCTGTACCAGGCGTAACCCTGCCGACCGTCCGTCTTCCGTTTCCGATATCTTCGCTTATGGCAAGCAAAGCTATGCGTCACGTATCGTCATCATTTTGCTCGTGGCTATCATACTCGCTCTTGGCACCTACATAGCCGTTGCCTTGACGCATGGAGCCCAGCTGCGTTCTGCCGACACAACGGGACAAGATACGATAATGCCCGATGGCAACAAGGCTATGGACTACGAATTATGGCCGAATGAGAGTGGGCGATAATCCCGATTCGCGTAACTGTTTGAGCATATCCCTGTCAAGCAAGGCTTTGGGTCAGTAGAAAATGACGGGGACATAGTTCCTGGACGCGGCACCGAAAGAAAGCCTGAAAAGGGTCAGCGGATTCTCGATGGGGAACAAACCATCCTGTCACGTCGAGATTGATGAATGCCAAAAGACTTATTGGATACCTGCGCAAGTACCCAAGGATACATCGGCAAGTATCCAAGGATACATCGGCCTCCCCCGTGCATACGCCCGCCTTCCCGCCACCTTGATGGAGCATCATCGTTAATGATGCCTATCATCATCTTATATGATGCTAGATCTAGATAGTGCTTTCATGGGTCTGCGAAAGCGCCTTCGTGGGATTGTGAAAGCGCTTTCTTTTCCATCGCCTGTTTTCCAAGGCCTGATTCCACTTGTTTCGCTCGGGAAAACCACTTGCCTTGATGGGGAAAACAACGACTCTGTGGAAATGTCGTGGGGAATGGAGGGATTGCCATGGTGAGATGAGTGGCATATGAGTGACCCACCGAGGTACCCCACGAGTGACCTACCGAGATACCCCACGAGTGACCCCTTGAGATACCCCACGAGAGACCCCTTGAGATACCCCACGAGAGACCCCTTGAGGTACCCCACGAGTGACCCCTTGAGGTACCCCACGAGTGACCTACCGAGATACTGTCTTATACTGACATAGGTAGACACATTTATAAGTAATAACTAAATGTGTTTCTATTATGAAAAAGAAGAAGCGTCCTCAAAAAATAAGTGAGGAGTTCAAACTTTCAGTGATCCGCGATTATTACAGTAGCGGCATGAGCAAAAACGCCTGTCGGGTAAAATATGGCTTGACCAGCCCGACGATGTTAAATTCCTGGCTCAAGAAGTACTCGGATGTGTTAAAACCTTTATCTTTGCCTTCGGAAACTTCTGAAGACGAAGACAGCATGGCAAACCGCGGCAAAGAAGATTACAAGGAAGAGAACGCGCAATTGAAGAAGCGCGTCAAGGAGTTGGAGAAAGCATTGGCCTTCTCCCGTTTGGAAACCGAGGCTCGTGATTTGATGATAACGCGTGCCGAGGAATACTTTAACATCCCCATCCGAAAAAAATCTGGGGCCAAATAGTCAAGGAACTGGTCAGCGGGCGCGGCTTGAAGGTCGCGCTTGCCTGCCGTCTGTTTGGCCGTTGTCGTCAGGCTTTCTACCAGTCGAAAGCCGACATCGTGTCGGAATTGAAACGGGAGCGTGTAATCATAGGAAACGTACGGGAAATCCGCAAGGAAGACCCCGGGATTGGCGGTTATAAGCTTTGGGTCATGCTTTGTGCCCTGTTCGGTTCCGGGTTTATGCCCGGCCGTGACAGTTTCTACACGCTTCTGCGTCGTCATCACCTGATGCTTCCCCCTCGTAAAGTCCGCCATACGACAAACTCCAACCACCGCTACCATAAGTGGAAAAATTTGGTGAAAGGGCTTGTGCCTGCGGCAGCCAATCAAATATGGGTTGCCGACATCACCCATATAGAGCTTGCTGACGGAAATGTGTGTTACCTGCATCTGATAACCGACGCCTACTCGCATAAGATTGCCGGCTGGGCGCTTGCCGACACGCTGCGTGCCGCCTGTCTTATACTGACATCCTGGTCGTGTATGAAGCTTGCATGTTCTCGCACGGGAAGGAAGCGAACACCAAAGGCTAGGGACGGAAGTTGTTGACGCACTGGATAATTCTTTCCACCTCATCGTGGGAAAGGGCTGGATGGCAGGGCAGGCTCAACTCCTCGGCGTGAATGGCTTCGGTAATGGGCAGTTGAAGAGAATGCCATTCTGGAAAGCAGGCTTGCCGATGAGGAGGGATGGGGTAATGGATAAGCGTGCCGATATGATGGTCTAGCAGATGGGATTGCAGCAGGTCGCGGCATTGGCTGCGTAAAGGATATATATGGTATACATTGTCTGCTTCAGGAGCTGATGTGTAGGGTAAACGGACAAGGGGATTGTGTATCCCCTTGTCATATTGGCGGGCTATGGCTTTTCTTCTTTCGTTCTCGGCGTCTAAGTAGCGTAGCTTCACGCTCAATATCTTCGCTTGCAGTTCGTCCATCCGGCTATTCATCCCTTTATAGGGGAACACGTATTTCTGGCTGCTGCCATAATTGCGGATAGCACGTACTGCGTTGGCCAACTCGTCGTCATTGGTCGTCACAGCGCCGGCGTCGCCCAAAGCCCCAAGATTTTTCCCGGGATAGAAACTATGGGCGGCCGCGTTGCCCAGTGAGCCTGTGCGCCTGCCCTGGAATTGGCAACCATGAGCCTGCGCGTTGTCTTCTATCAACAAGAGTCCGTGCTTGCGGCAGGTTTCGCCAATGGCTTCAGTATAGGCGCAACGGCCGTAGAGATGCACGAGGGCTAATGCGCGGGTACGACGGGTGATGGCGCGGTCTAGAAGCCGTTCGTCAAGTTGGAAAGTCAGGGGGTCAGGCTCCACTAATATGGGCACCAAGCCGCATGCGGAGATGGAGAGTATGGTGGCGACAAAAGTATTGGCAGGCACGATTATCTCGTCTCCCTTCTTTAACCTTCCTGTTTCCAGGTAGGCTTTCCAGATGAGGGTCAAAGCTTCTAGCCCGTTGCCGCAGCCTACGCAGTGTTTGGTGCCGATGTATTGGGCATAGGCATGCTCAAACTCCCGTAGGGCATCCCCCAACAAGTAGCGGCCACTTTCGAGCACTTGGTTGATAGCGGCGGAAATATCCTCTTTGTGTAGGTCGTTTATCCGTTTTAGGTCCAGGTAGCTGATTGTTCCCATGTCGGCACACTTATCGTCGATTGCGATAGGTAAGGAACTCATCGTAGTCTCGGATGTAGTCTTCCTCGTCAAAAGGGTCTTCCGCGATAACCAGGCAAACGGCACCCGAAGAGAAATCATCCAGGGTACGCCAAAGTCCTGTTTCTACCAGTAATCCACTATAAGGATGGTTTAAGTGGTAGGTGCTTTTTTCTTTACCATTGTCCAGCGTGACGTTGAAGCTGCCGCTGACAGCTATGATGAGCGACCTGCAGTGTTTATGGGCATGCCCCCCGCGGCTTTCTCCTCCTGGTACGTCGTATACCCAATAGACGCGGCTGATGGCGAAAGGCACGTGTTCGTTACCTTCCACCATCGTGAGATTGCCTCTTGGATCAATGACCTTGGGCAAGGAAATCAGTTTGCCAAGTTCCATTTCTGTCTAAGAAATGATGGTTGCCGCCACTCTTTTGGCTTTGTCACGCAGGCTGTCGAGGTCGTCGCCCAATTCCCCGTAGCACAGCACTACGCCCATGCGTCGTCCCACGTGTTGGTCTGGCTTGCCGAAGATGCGCACTCGGGTGCGGTCTTCCCGTAAAGCTTCCAGCAAATTGTATTCAGGTGCGTGGTTTGCGTCTTCCTTGGCCAATATGACCGCAGAACAACCACAATGTTCTAAGTGAATGGCAGGAATAGGCCATCCCATCACGGCTCGCAGGTGGAGTTCAAATTCGCTCAAGTTGGTAGTGTGGCCCAAGGTGACCATACCTGTGTCATGGGGACGGGGACTCAGTTCTGAGAAAATAACCTCTCCTTGTTTCGTGAGGAAGAACTCCACGCCCCAAATGCCTTGCCCTGTGAGTGCTTTGGTCACTTGGTCTGCCATGTGTTGTGCTTGCGCCAAGGCTTCTTTACTGATGGCGTAAGGTTGCCAGCTCTCTCGGTAATCACCCCCTTTCTGCACATGCCCTATTGGAGGACAGAATAGAGTGGGGGCATTCTTTTGGGTGATGGTGAGTAGGGTGAATTCTGAGTCGAAGTCAATGAATTCCTCTATGATAACTTCTTTCACGTCGCCACGGCTTCCTGCCATGGCCTCATGGAAGGCCGCTTCCAACTCCCCCTCGTTATGTACATAGCTTTGTCCATGGCCAGAGGAACTCATCAGTGGTTTTACTACACAGGGGAATCCTATCTCATCCGCTGCCTTTTGGAATTCCTCATAGGTCTTGGCGTAATGATATTTGGCGGTGCGCAGCCCTAACTCCTTGGAGGCCAAGTCACGAATGGCCCGCCTGTTCATGGTGTAATTAACCGCCCTTGCCGAAGGAACTACCTGTATGCCTTGCCGCTCGTAGTCGAAAAGTCTCTCGGTGCGGATGGCTTCTATCTCTGGCACGATGATGTCGGGTTGGTGCTTGGCCACCGCGCTGTCCAACGCCTGGCCATCCAGCATGGAGAACACTTCCCTCTCGTCTGCCACTTGCATGGCAGGGGCGTTGTCATACTTGTCGCAGGCCACGACGTATAAACCAGCTCTCTTGGCGGCGATGACAAACTCTTTGCCCAGTTCGCCCGAGCCTAATAGCATGATTTTTTTCATTTGGTATATGGGTTTAGGTTATTCTTTTGTCAGTTCTTTCCCAGTTTGATGACCTCACAATCTTCTACGTGGTCTCCGTTGATGGTGATTCTCACGAGAGTTCGTTCCAATTGCCATCCCTGCAGGCCTGCGGCTCCAGGGTTGATGTGGAGTAGGCCAAGTTGGTTATCATATTTGACACGCAGTATATGGGAGTGCCCCGAGATGAATAATTGGGGCGGATTGTCCATGATGTTTTGCCTTATTGATGGGTCATACTTCCCAGGATATCCACCAATATGCTTCATCAGCACGTTCATCTTTTCGCATTTGAAACGCAGGGTCTCAGGGTACATCAAACGCAGGTCTCCGCCATCGCAATTGCCGCATACGGCTCTGAAATGAGGCTTCATGGCTTCAAACCGCTCCGCCAATTCCGTGCTGCCGATGTCTCCAGCGTGCCATATCTCATCCAGTTCGCCCATGTAGTGCTCATAGCGATCGTCCCAAAAGCCATGGGTGTCACTGATGATACCGACTTTTTTCATTTTTCCATCCACTTCTTGATGTAGTCGGCGATGAATCGCTCCGTTTCCTCCAGGCCTAGCAATGAGGTGTTGACGCAAAGGTCATAACTGCTGCTGTCTCCCCATTTCTTGCCAGTATAGTAGTTGTAGTACGAAGCCCGTTCGGTCTCTCCGTTGGTAATGAGTTTGCGGGCGGTAGCTCGGTCACATTGCATGCGTTCGGCCACGTGGGTTACACGATGCTCTATGTTGGCGGTAATGAATATGTTTATTACGTTCTTGAAATCCCTGAGCACGTAATCTGCCGTTCTTCCCACGAATACGCAACTTCCTTCTTCCGCCGCTTTGCGAATGGCGTCGCTTTGGAATTTATAGAGGCTTTCTTGGGAGAATTCGCTGTGGTAGAAGTTGTGATCTCCTACCAGTGGCATGTGTATGTGGAAGAGGGAGCGGAAGAATCCTTTATGCTCATCGTTCTGCTCGAAGAATTTCTCGCTGAATCCGCTCTCCTTGGCTGCCAAGTTGAGCAATTCCTTGTCATAGAACTTGCAGTCGAAATCCTTGGCCAGCATTTGCGCCACGACACGTCCTCCGCTGCCTATCTGTCGTCCTATGTTAATTATTATTTTCTTCTCTTCCATAAGCCATTTCGTTATTTTGTTTCTTGAATTTTTTCATATAGTGACGCATGATGACAAATGCCATCAAGGCCGAGAGTGCATCAGAAGTGGGCATGCAAGCCCATACGCCGTCTATACCCCAAATCCTGGGTAGTATGGCGAGTAGTGGCACTAGCAGCAGCAGTTGGCGGCTAAGTGATAAAAAGATGCTGATTTTCACTTTGCCGATGCATTGGAAAAAGTTGGTGGTTACCATCTGGAAACCTACCAAGGGCATCATGAGCATCAATACTTGGATGCCATGGATGGCCATGTTTATTAAGGTCTGGTCTGTTGTGAACAATCGGGCACACGGATAGGGTAAAAGCATGGCTATCAGCCAGCCTGTCACCATGATGCCCGTAGCCACCAGGATGGAAAGGTTGAGCACCTTCATCAAGCGGTCTAGTCGTTGCGCTCCGTAGTTGTAACCTGCTATGGGTTGCATGCCTTGATTGAGTCCCATCACAAACATCACGAAGATGAAAGCTATTCGGTTGGCTATGCCATAGGCACCAACGGCTAAGTCACCGCCATAGTGCACCAACTGATTGTTGATAAATATCACCACTACGCAAGCGCAGACATTCATGAGGAAAGGGGACACGCCTATGGCGAAGATGTTTTTCACCAAGGTGGTTTTCAGCTTGTAGATGCCCTTTTTCAGGTGAAGCAGTTGTTTGTTGTCTGACAACAAGTGGAATTGGTAGATGAGAGCCAGCACCTGTGCCAATACGGTGGCTAGTGCGGCACCCCTTATGCCTAGCCCCAATCCCCAGTCGTAGATGAAAAAGGGATCTAATGCAACGTTAAGTACCACAGTGAAAATGGTGGCGTACATGGCTTGCTTGGGTTTGCTGGCGGCTCTTAGCACAGCGTTCATACTCATATACATGTGGGTGAACACGTTGCCCAGCAAGATGATTTCCATGAAGTCTCGTGCATAGGGAAGCGTGGCATCGCTCGCTCCAAAAAATCTGAGTATAGGATCCAGGAAAGATAGGCATACCACGGTGAACGCAATGCCCACTATGAGGGTAAGCGTTACGGTGTTGCCCAGGATGTTCTCGGCTACATGGTAGTCTTTTTGCCCTAATTTTACAGAGATGGAGGTAGCTGCGCCGACACCAATGGCCGCGCCAAAAGCACCAGAAAGGTTCATGAAGGGGAAAGTGATGGCCAAGCCGCTGATGGCCATGGGGCCTACAGCTTGACCGATAAAAATGCTATCCACCATGTTATACAAAGAAGATGCCGTCATCGCTATGATGGCCGGAAGTGTGTATTGGGCTAGTAATTTGCCCACGGGCTTTGTGCCCAGTTCCAATGTCGCTTGTCTGTTTTCCATCTTGAGATTTACCTTACAACTGTGCAAAAGTAATGAAAATATTTGGTAAACCTAGTTCTGCGGGGTAAAAAAGCATGTTTTGTTTGGTGTTTCGGGGGATTTGTGCTACTTTTGCAAGCTGAAACCTCTTTGTAACATGGCCCGTCTGAAGATTAGTTTTTTATTGCTTGGAATGCTCCTGTTCTTCGTCTGCTTAGTGCAAGCGAGGGATGCGATGGGAGTTTCCAAGGTCTCTTACCCAGGAGGGAAATGCAAGTATTACCGATTATACTTGCGTGATAAGTCAGACACGGTCTATTCCCTTTCCCGTCCAGAGGAATTTCTTTCTCTCCGCTCCTTAGCTCGCAGGCAACGACAAGGTCTCTCGTTAGACTCTACAGACTTGCCCGTCAGCCCACGGTATTTGACAGCCTTGGAAGAGCTGGGGCTTCAAGTGGTGCGCAAGAGTAAGTGGAACAATACGGTGGTAGTGAGAGTGCGTAGGAAAAAGCAGTTGCGCAGATTGGATACGCTTTCTTTCGTGACATCCAGGCGATTGGTGCTTACCGCGCCCGACTCAATAGGACAACGCAAGCGTACGATATTCCGTACTGATGGACTGGGACCTGAGCAGGAAAGCCATGAGTATGGAATGGCCAGGGGACAAGTGGAAAGCCTGGGCGGTATCAGGCTCCACCAGTTAGGCTATAAAGGCGAAGGTAAGGTGATAGCGGTATTTGATGGAGGATTCATGAACGTGGACAAGATACCCGCTCTCCATCGTTTACGGCTGGAAGGCGTGGCGGACTTTGTAGTGCCGCATTCCCCGAACGTCTTTCAGGAGACCGACCATGGAACAATGGTGCTCTCCACTATGGCGGTGAATGAACCATATTATTATATAGGTGTATCTCCCGAGGCTTCTTATGTATTGGTGCGCACGGAGGATGAGTATACTGAGAGTCCTATGGAAGAAGACTATTGGGCAGCTGGGGCAGAGTACGCCGATTCATTGGGCGTGGATGTTATCAACAGTTCTTTAGGTTATCACGCCTTTGACGATGAAGACCTGAATTATACCTATGCCGACCAAGACGGGCACCAATCCTTGATATCCCATACCGCCTCTCTTTTGGCAGGCAAGGGCATTGTGCTGGTGAATAGCGCGGGCAATGAAGGAATGGGCAGCTGGAAGAAAGTCAATTTTCCTGCTGATGCTGATGATATCATTACCGTAGGTTCTATAACTCAACATGGAAAGAATGCCCCCTTCAGTTCCGTGGGACCCACGGCGGATGGCAGGGTGAAGCCAGATGTGATGGCATGGGGCAGTCCTGTTTCTGTATTTTCTGGCCGTGGATTGGTGATTAATGATGTGGGCACGTCTTTTTCCTCGCCACTGGTGGCGGGGTTGGTGGCATGCCTTTGGCAGGCATTGCCTGATAAGACCGCCAAGGAAATCATCGACCTGGTACGCCGTTCAGCTAACCAGTATCAGCGGCCAGACAATATATATGGTTATGGTGTGCCCAACTTTTGGAAGGCTTACCAAATGGGTAAGAACGAATAATGTGGTGACCTGATGGCAAACATCCTTTCGCTCCTGGAACTCAATGCTCTTGTAAGGGAGGCCATTGAGATAGCTATGCCCAACGCTTATTGGGTGGAGGCGGAATTGGCCGATGTGCGGGACAATGGTCATTGCTACATGGAGCTATTGCAGAAAGACCCACGTTCCAATACGCCCGTTGCCAGAGCTAGAGCGACATGTTGGCGTAATGTATGGACTTATGTCCGGCCACGTTTCGAGCGGGTAACGGGACAACGTCTGCGTGCTGGCATGAAAGTGTTGCTTCAGGTTCACGCCTCATTTCATGAAAACTACGGATTTTCCTGGCAAGTGGAAGATATTGACCCGGACTACACCTTGGGTGATATGGAACGTAAACGCAAGGAAATTATCCGGCAACTCAAGGAGGAAGGCGTTTACGATTTGCAGCGTCAACTTTCCTTTCCCCTTTTTGCGCAACGCATAGCGGTTATTTCTTCCGAGGGAGCGGCAGGCTATGGGGACTTCAAGGACCAGTTGCTCAACAACGCTTATGGTTTTCGCTTTTATCTGCGTCTGTTTCCTTCCATCATGCAAGGTGAGCAGGTTGAAAGCGGCGTGATAGCCGCCTTGGACGCTATTCATGCCGTGGAGGATTCTTTTGACTGTGTGGTTATCATCAGGGGTGGTGGCGCTACCACAGACCTTTCAGGATTTGACACGCTTGCCTTGGCGGAAAACGTGGCCAATTTCCCTTTGCCCATTCTCACGGGTATAGGGCACGAGCGGGACGAGAGTGTTCTTGACCTTGTTGCTTATCAACGCCTGAAGACCCCTACGGCAGTGGCGGCATTCTTAATAGAACATTTGCTCGAGGTGTCGCAACGGATAGACGTGGCAAAAAAGTCCATTCACGATATCGTGGAACGGCGTATGCGGTTGGAACGATTGCGCTTGGAACGTCTTACAGATAAATTGCCCGCTCTGTTTTTAGGTCTTCGTGCCCGTCATGAGGCTCGTTTGGAAACTCTCCATGGTCGGCTTGCCGTCATGGCGAAGTCACGTTTTCGGGAAGAAATCCAATTCTTGGGGCAATGCGACAGGAGGTTGCGGATGGCGGTGGAGCGCAGGCTGAAGGATGAAGCCCGTCTGCTGGAACAGCTAAGTCATCGTGTCCGCCAACTTGATCCGCAGCTTCTTTTGAATCGAGGATATAGTATTACCCTCAAGGACGGAAAGGTGGTGAAAGATGCCAGCAAGCTTTTGGCGGGCGACGAGATAGAGACCCGCTTGGCGCGTGGAAACGTAAAGTCAGTCATAAAATAAGTCAAGATGATGGAAGAGGAAATAAAGTATGAGGACGCCGTTAAGGAATTGGAAGCTATTGTGTGGTGCATGGAAAATGATGAGCTGGATATAGACTCTCTCGCCGCTCAATTGAAGCGTGCCCAGCAGTTGGTAACTCTTTGCAAGGAGAAGCTTGCCTGTGCCGATAAGCAGATAAACGAGTTGTTGGAGCAAGGAAATGAAAAATAATCCTGCCAATTTGTTGTTTGTTTAGCGGAATATTCGTACATTTGCAAGCGAAATAGTTCAACTTTAATATGTTTTGATGATGAAAGACTTGGATTGGTCTGGCCTGTCATTTGGTTATATCCAGACAGACTACAATGTGCGTTGCTATTATCGCGACGGCAAATGGGGAGAGATAGAGGTCTGTTCCGACGAGTATCTGAAGTTGCATATGGCGGCCACTTGCCTCCATTATGGGCAAGAG
>OLPS01002476.1_pt1 | contig 16535 bp, 10 predicted proteins | sample 1673071 | NCBI WGS metagenome assembly OLPS01 (sample SAMEA3136752, study PRJEB25190) | human gut metagenome | reverse complement strand
GTCCCATCCCCGGAGCGGTCATAGCGGTGGTCACGCTGAAAAGACGGTCTGTCGTTATGCGGGAAACGGCGCTCACCGCGTCCGGAAAAATCCTCCCTGTCTTCGCGCGTGTAGGATCTGCCGGGACGGCGGTCACGGCTGAAGGACGGTCTCTCATCACGGGAAAAGCCGCGATCGGTCCCATCCCCGGAGCGGTCATAGCGGTGGTCACGCTGAAAAGACGGTCTGTCGTCATGGGAGAAACGGTGTTCGCCGCGTCCGGAAAAATCCTTTCTGTCTTCGCGCGTGTAGGGCCTGCCGGGGCGGCGGTCACGGCTGAAGGACGGTTTTTCATCGCGGGAAAAACCGCGATCTGACCCGTTCTCAGAGCTGTCATAGCTGCGGTCACGATGGAAAGACGGTCTGTCGTCATGGGAGAAACGGCGCTCGCCGCGTCCGGAGAAATCCTTTCTGTCTTCGCGCGTGTAGGATCTGCCTCCGCGGGAAGAGCCGTGCCCGGACTGCCCTTCCTCACGGGAAAACGGTTTGCCGGTCCTGCGGGGCCTTGTTCCGGCGTCCTCTCGCCGGGGCTGGCCTTCGCTGCTGTCCGGAGCATGCCTTCCGGCAGAAGGGAAGCGCGGCGCGCCGGATAATTCCGTTCCGTTTGACTTGTTTTTTGTTGAAGGGGTATGCATTTCAGACTGATTACCTTTTGTCTGCTCTTTACGCGGAGTCTCTTCCATGCCTCTTGTATCCTCTCTCTATGTGCCGCCTTTTCCTTTCCAAAATGGCCGGCTGAATACTGTTTTTCCCACGCTTTTCAGGCGCGTGGATTACCCTGACAGGCAGGAGGGAGGGGATTCCCTTCTGCGCCGTGAACGCATCAGCACGCCGGACGGCGATTTCCTTGATATCGATATTTACCCGTCTCCCGCAAGCCCCCGTTTTCTGGCCGTGCTGACCCACGGACTCGGCGGAAATTCCCGGCGCAAGTATGTGCGCGGCATGGCCAGGGCCTTCAGAAGAGCAGGGGGGCTGTGCGCTGCCTGGAACCACCGGGGCGCCTCCGGTGAAATCAACAGGGCAAGACGCTTCAGCCACATGGGCGAGACAGGGGATCTTGCCGCCGTCGTCGCCTGGGCTGAGCGCTTTGATCTGCCCATCGTTCTGGCAGGCTTCAGCATGGGAGCCCATCAGACCCTAAGCTATCTCGGGGGAGATAACGTGTCTCCGGCCGTCGTCTGCGGCATCGCCATATCTGATCCCTGCGATACTGTCACGGCGGGAAATCTCATCGATACCCCGCGGAACACGGTGTTCCGCCGTTATCTTCTGAAACAGCTGCTGCCCCTGGTACGGGAAAAGCTTTCGCGCTATCCCGATATCGCCGGGGGAGCTGACGTCGGGGGCATAACGGATTTTCATACCTTCGACAACCTCGTGACTGCCCCGGCCTTCGGCTTCCGCAGCGCTGAGGACTATTACAGCCGCGTTTCCGTCCTGCCGCGCATTCCCTTTATCAGAAAGCCTGTTTTTCTCCTGAACGCGCTCGACGATCCTTTCTGCACGCCGGCGTGCCACCCGTTTTCCGAAGCGGAAAAGAATCCGGTCTTCTGGTTCGAGGCCTCCCGCTGGGGCGGCCACATGGGCTTCGTCACGAAGGGGGATACCTGCTATCATGAGGAGCGCGCCGTGCGTTTCCTTAATGAAAGGATCGGATTCTGAGCGGGGCAGGGCGTCAGACGGGAAAAACGGGACTGCATTATTGAAGCAGAAGTTGAAATTTCCCGGCCCGCCGGAGCATCCCGCCCGCTGCCCGGGATGGATTCCGCCCCGGGCAGCTTTCATTATTATCTGACCAGGTGTTTGAGATCGCCATAGCCCTCTCTGTCCATTTCCTCATAAGGAATGAAGCGGAGAGCTGCGCTGTTGATGCAGTAACGGAGCCCGCCCCTGTCCTTTGGACCGTCAGTGAAGACATGCCCGAGATGGGATCTGCCGCTGCGGCTCCGTACCTCAACCCGGTCCATGCCGTGGCTTCTGTCCTCATGCTCCGTGACCACGGACGGATCGATGGGCTTCGCGAAGCCCGGCCAGCCGCAGCCGGTTTCAAATTTATCGGAGGAAGAGAAGAGGGGTTCCCCCGTCGCGACATCAACATAAATACCGCGGCGCGTATTCTTCCAGTACTTCCCGGTAAAGGGTCTCTCCGTTCCGGCGTTCTGCGTGACATCATATTCCTCAGGCGTAAGCTGCTTTTTCAGCTCCCCGTCGGAAGGCCTGGCATATCTGGCGGGATCCAGGGAGCCTGCTTTTTTCCCCTCAAGATCCCTGAGGCTGTCAAAGCTGATGTGACAGTAGCCGCCAGGGTGCTTTTTCAGGTAATCCTGATGGTATTCTTCGGCCGGATAGTAGTTTTTCAGGGGCATGAGTTCGACCGCGAGCGGCCTGTCGTACTCCTTCTGAACGGCGGCCATGACTGAGGCGAGGACCTTTTCGTCCTCCCCGTCCACGAAGTACATGCCCGTACGGTACTGGCTCCCCGTGTCATTGCCCTGCCGGTTTACGCTGACGGGATCGATGATTTTAAAAAAATGCTCCGCGAGTGTCCGGAGGCTGACGAGCGAAGGATCGTAGCGCACATGCACAGTCTCGGCGAAGCCCGTGTCCCCGGAACAGACTTCCTGGTATTTCGGGTTTTCCGTCCTGCCGTTGGCGTATCCCGCCGTAACGCCGCTCACCCCGGGAATCCGTGAAAAGTACTCTTCCACTCCCCAGAAACACCCTCCGGCGAAGTACACGTCCCTGAGCCCGGACGCGGCGGCTGTCTTCTTTTCCATATCTGCCTCACTGCTGCTTCCCCTTCCCGGGGAAGACGTATCTTCCGCCGCCATGGCCAGCGCTGACGCCAGCAGAAAGACGACGGACAGGAGAAATAACACCGTTTTCTTCATGGCTTCCTCCTTTGCGGGGGATCCGGAGCATCCGGTTCCTGTCTGGTGCTTCACATTCCGGGAAGGGATCCCGGCCGTTCATGGACGCGCGCCGGAAAAGATCCGTGTCCTGAGTTTCCGGCCGGCGCGGCATCCTGACAGCATGCCGCGCGCTGTACGGCGGAAGAGCCTTTGTACAGGAAGGGTATTCTCACACAGGCGGCCGGAGATGAAAAGCCTGACGGGAAACCGGGGAGAGCTGTTCCCCCCGGCCGGAGACGGGACTGAATGGACCCCCCCCTGTCTGCCCCGGACCGGGATGTCCCTGAGCCCGCGATCCTTTAGAGATGGGGAAGGGCGGGTTTCGGAGGGAAAGAGAAAGGCGGGGACAACAAAAAACCCCGGGAGCTCTGTGAGCTTCCGGGGTCCTGCTTTCTGGTAGCAAGGGGGAGATTTGAACTCTCGACACTGCGGGTATGAACCGCATGCTCTGACCAACTGAGCTACCTTGCCGTGACACTCTCATTCGGTGCGAGGTCATTTATACGCACATCAGAAGGGCTTTGCAAGCTTTTTTTTGAAAATTTCCGAAAAAAAGATTCCGGAGGCTCCGCCTTTCTGTCCGCCGTACAGAAATTGGACGGGCAGGCCGATTTCTGGACAGCCTGAGAACAGAAGCTGGACAGGGCGGGAGGCACCCGGAAAAATTTGCGCAAAGAGTCCCCGAAACCGCTGTGCCAGCCCTTGATTTTTCAAAGAATATACATTACCTAGAACTGCTCAAACAGACAAAATACTCTTTTTAAGGAGACATCTTATATGGCTGATGAGAAAGTAACCGCGACTGAGGATTCTGGCGAGAATTTTGCCGAAATGTTTAAGGCGAGCCAGGAAAACGCTCAGGGACGGGTAAAACAGGGGGACAAGGTTACCGGAACCGTTATCGATGTGACCGACGACAGCGTCTTCGTGAACGTGGGTGTGAAGATTGACGGCATTATGGATCGCAAGGACTTCATCGACAATGAGGGCAACCTCACGGTGAAGGTCGGCGACGAAGTCGAAGCCTACGTCACCAAAGCCACTTCCCAGGAAATCGTCCTTTCCCGCTCCATGAACGGCGCCGGCATGGCTGCCATCGAGAACGCCAAGGACGCCGGCATTCCGGTTGAGGGCAGGGTCATCGACGCCTGCAAGGGCGGCTACCATGTCGAGATTCTCGGCAAGACCGCTTTCTGCCCCGGAAGCCAGATGGCTGCCGGCGAGCCTGAGAGCCTGCCCGGCCAGACCTTCCAGTTCCTCATCACCCGCGTTGAGAGCCGCGGCCGCAACATCGTTGTGAGCCACCGCGCTCTCGTTGACCGCGAGCGCGAAGCCAGCCTCGAGAAGTTCCTCTCCGAAGTGAAGGAAGGGGATATCATCGAAGGCAAGGTCACCCGCCTCGCTCCCTTCGGCGCCTTTGTCGAAGTCGCTCCCGCCGTTGAAGGCATGATCCATCTTTCCGAGCTGTCCTGGTCCCGTGTGGTCAAGGCCGACGAGGCCGTGAGCGTGGGGCAGGAAGTGAAGGTCAAGCTCCTCAAGGTTTCCAAGGAGAAGGGCCGCGACGGCCGCGAGCATACCCGCATTTCCCTCTCCCTCAAGCAGGCTCAGGGCAACCCCTGGGATGACGCCGCCTCCAAGCTGGTGATCGGCGATATCGTTGAGGGCCGCGTTGTGCGCCTCGCTCCCTTTGGCGCCTTTGTCGAAGTGCTGCCCGGCATCGAAGGCCTCGTGCACATCTCCGAGATGTCCTGGGGCCGCCGCGTGAACAAGCCTGAAGAGGTTGTGAAGCCCGGCGACACCGTCAAGGTCAAGATCAAGGACGTGAACCTCGAGAATCACCGCGTTTCCCTCAGCATGCGCGACGCCGAAGGCGATCCGTGGGCTGACGTCGAAACCCGCTTCCCCGTGGGCGCCAGCGTGACCGGCAAGGTCGAGAACCACTCCAAGTTCGGCCTCTTCGTGACCCTCGCCCCCGGCATCACCGGTCTGCTTCCCGAAGGCGTTATGCGCGCCACCAAGACCGCTGCCCAGTTCCAAAACCTTGAGAAGGACGCCGAGGTCGAGCTCGAAATCCAGCGTGTCGACCCCGCCGCCCGCCGCATCACCCTCGCCCCCAAGGGCGTCGAGATGCCCGCTCCCAAGGAAAAGGAAGCTTCTTCCGGCAAGCCCGAACGCAAGGGCGGCAGGCCCGGCCGTGAGCCCGAGGATAACTCCTGGCGCCAGCACCAGAAGTCCGGCTCCAGCAACAACAGCGTGATGTTCCAGGCTCTTCAGGAAGCCCTCAAGGCCAAGAAGAACTAACGACACTCTCTGACTGAGAAAGAATGTATGCAGGGGGAGGCGAGGCCGGACGGCTTTTCCTCCCCCTGCTATATTTTTGGCACACTAATTGCATAACTCTCAGTACACCTTTGAAGGAGATTGAGACTGTATGTATCTGAAAAAAGCTTTTACCGCTGTCATTGTTCTGACGGCTTTCGTTCTGGCCCAGACAGCCAGGGCTGAGAATCTTCCCGATTTCTCCGAGCTCGCCGCCGCGAGCGGTCCGGCCGTCGTCAACATCAATACCGAGCGCACCGCCAACGTGAGCGGCCCTGAAGACATGTTCGGCGATATGTTCCGCAACATGCCCCCCGGATTCGACCGCTTCTTCGGCGGTCCCTTCAACAACAGGGGACAGAAGGCTCCCAAGCGCAAGCAGAAGTCCCTGGGCTCCGGTTTCCTGATTTCCGCTGACGGCTACATCGTCACCAACAACCACGTGGTTGCCGACGCCGACTCCATCCGTGTCACCCTCGACGAGAGCGTGTACAAGGGTGAGCCCGTCAAGGCGAAGCTCATCGGCTCCGATGAGGAAACCGACCTCGCTCTCCTGAAGATTGACGTGGACAAGCAGCTGCCCTTCCTGAAGTTCGGCAGCTCCGCAAACCTGAAGATCGGCGAATGGCTCCTCGCCATCGGCAACCCCTTCGGTCTTGACCATTCCGTCACCGCCGGCATTCTTTCCGCCAAGGGCCGCCGCATCAACGCCGGCGCCTTTGACAACTTCCTGCAGACCGACTGCGCCATTAACCCCGGCAACTCCGGCGGCCCCCTTCTGAATATGAAGGGTGAGGTCATCGGCATCAATACCGCCATCATCGCTTCCGGCCAGGGCATCGGCTTCGCCGTGCCCAGCGACCTCGCCAACGACATCATCTCCAAGCTCAAGGGCGGCAAGAAGATCAGCCGCGGCTGGCTCGGTGTCGTGATCCAGGATGTCGATGAGAACACCGCCAAGGCCCTGGATATGAAGGATGCGCATGGCGCCCTCGTGGCCAGTGTCCAGGAAGGCCAGCCCGCCGACAAGGCCGGCATCAAGGAAGGCGACGTGATCGTCTCCGTTGACGGCCAGAACATCAAGGATACCGCTGAACTGCTCGCCGCCATCGCCAAGAAGGCTCCCGGCTCCGACGCGAAGGTGACCGTGTGGCGTGAAGGCGCCGCGAAGGAATTCACCGTGAAGCTCGGCGACCGCAGCGAGAACCTCTCCGCTGAAAACGGCATCCAGACCAGGGATGGCAGCGAAGCGAAGAAGTCCGAAGGCACGCTCGGCCTCTCCGTGCGTCCCCTCACCAGGGATGAAGCCAAGGCCTTCAAGATCAAGGACGGCGGCCTCGCCATCCTCAGCGTTGACGAAGACAAGCCCGCCGCTGCCGCTGACCTGCGCGAAGGCGACATCATCGTCAAGGCGAACATGAAGCCTGTCTCCACCGTGGCTGACCTTACGAAGCAGGTGAGCGAGTGCACCAAGCGCGGCGCCATCCTCCTTCAGATTAACCACCGCGGAGACCTCATCTTCCGCACCGTGAAGCTCGGCAAGTAGCTTCCTCTTACAGAAGACTCCGTCAGGGGCCGTGTCCGTCATCCGGGCGTGGCCCCTTTTTTTGTGTCCTGAGCCGGGCTGCGGGAGGGGAGAATGCCCGCTATGGTATTGCGGACGGAAGTGGGGTATAGTCTTTTGAGGTGTATACCGTTTTTTATACAAAACCCGGATCCTTGCAGAGGAGGCGCCATGTCCATTCATCCTGAGGCGGGCAAACTCGCCGATCCCAGAACGCTTGAAAATATCCCGGCCCTCATGGCCGCCTATTACACGGAAAAGCCGGATCCGTCCGTACCTGGCCAGCGTGTCTCATTTGGCACGTCCGGGCACCGCGGCTCATCTCTCAAACGCACCTTCAACGAGGCGCATATCGAGGCCATCACCCAGGCCGTGTGCGACTACCGCTCCGCTGAGGGCATTGACGGGCCGCTCTATATCGGCTTTGACACCCATGCCCTGTCAGCGGCAGCCTACCGTACGGCCCTGTGCGTGCTTGCCGCCAATCATGTCAAAACCCGCGTTTCCAAAGATGGCAGATATACGGCCACGCCCTGCGTGTCCCATGCCATCCTTCTCTGGAACAGAACCCATGAGGGCATTGACCGCGCCGACGGCATCATCATCACTCCGTCCCACAACCCGCCATCGGACGGCGGATTCAAGTACAATCCCCCCCACGGCGGCCCGGCTGACACGGCTGTGACCTCGCGCATCGAGCAGGCCGCCAATGAAATTCTCGCGGGCGGCAACAGGGAAGTGCACAGGATTGACTACGAGGCAGCCCTCTCTTCGCCCGAGACCCAGGATTTTGACTTTGTCAGCGCCTATGTCGACGGTCTTGCCGATATCATCGACATGAAAGCTATCGCCAAATCCGGTCTGAAACTGGGCGTCGATCCCCTCGGCGGCGCCAGCCTCGAACTCTGGCAGCCCATCGCCGACAAATACGGCCTTAACCTGACCATCGTGAACAAATGCGTTGATCCCACCTTCCGCTTTGTCCCCCGTGACAAGGACGGAAAAATCCGCATGGACTGCTCTTCCCCCTGGGCCATGAGCGTGCTTCTCGGGATGCGCGATAAATTCGACCTGAGCTTCGCCTGCGATCCCGACTCTGACCGCCATGGCATCGTAACCAGCGAAGAACTCATGAATCCCAACCACTATCTGTCCGTGTGCGCCTGGTATCTCATGAAAACGAGGAAGCACTGGCCAAAGAAATGCGGCATCGGCAAGACTGTAGTGACAAGCAACATGCTGAACCGTATCGCCGATCACATCGGCTGCGGCATCGTGGAGACGCCGGCCGGCTTTAAATGGTTCGTCCCCTTCCTCACGAGCGGGAAATGCGGGTTCTGCTGCGAGGAAAGCGCTGGCGGCTCCTTCCTGTGCTTCGACGGCAGTACCTGGTCTACGGACAAAGACGGCCCGCTGCTCTGCCTGCTCGCCGCGGAAATGACCGCGAAGGAAGGCATGAACCCCAGCAAACTCTATAAGAAAATCACGAAAAAGCTGGGCGACCCCGTTTACCAGCGCATCGATTCTCCTGTGGATGACGTGACGCGCGCCACGCTGAAGAGCCTCACCCCCAAGAAAGTGGATCTGAAGAAGCTCGGCGGCGAGCCCGTGACGGAGATCCTCACCGAGGCGCCCGGCAACAACGCGCCCATCGGCGGCTGCAAGGTCGTCACTAAGGACGGCTGGTTCGCCGTACGTCCCTCCGGAACGGAAGCTATCTACAAGCTCTACGCTGAAAGCTTCCGCGGGGCCGATCATCTGAAGTCCATTCAGAAGGACGCCGGCTCCTTTGTTGAACGGCTTCTCGGAAAGTAAAACCAGGGGGCGCGGGTATATCCCGCTGCCCCCTTTGTGTTTCAGACCACATGCGCCGGGAATAGGATCCGCAGAGGAATCCCGGCGCTCTCTCCGGATCCGTATTATGCCGACTGTAAAAGGTCCTGAAACGCCGGCTCGCGGATTTTCTCCGGCGCCGTCCTCTGCGCCGGATGACAGCGTTCTGAAGAGAATGCTATTTCTGATCCTGAAAGGCTGAGCGGGCGCTTCCGGCCGTCTCAGAGTTTTTTGGAGAGTTCACCCTTTGCGAAGGAGTCATCCACATGACGAGCAGAATCATGCTTCATGCCGGCCCCCGTTGTCTGATCCTTCTCCTCTTTACTGCTCTTCTCTTTCTTTCCGCCGGCCCGGCCTATGCTGAGGATGACTGGCAGATGGTCACGCCCGGGTCCGGAGAAATGAAGAAACTGAGCACGTTCCTGAGCAATTTCACTGAACTCAGCCTCTATAACGCGGACACAGCGGAAAGCGGCGATCCCGGCGTCCTGCATCTTAAAAGCGCCAGGGGACAGAAGAATCTCATCGCGTTCGGCATCCGGCATAACTTCATCAATAACTTCAAGTCCCGTATCAGAGAGTGCACCACTCCCGGATGTCCGTACGGCGACAGCACCATCGACGCGAAGTTCGTCAGGGCTTCCGTAAAAAAATATTTCGGGCTGACGGTTCAGGACAGCTCCATCGACGACGATTTCGTCCGGGAAGATATGAAGGCCGGCGATCATAACGGCATCCTGATGGCCGCCCATTTTGACGGTGCGCGTTACCATTTTCCCGCAGCTGACGGGGAAGCCACGTACTACGCCCGGGTTGAAAAAGTGTTCAGGAATTCCGGCGGGCAGCTCCTTCTGACCGGGTATATCTACAATTCCGAAGATGAAAAGGACCGGACGGGCACGTTTACGGCAGTTGTCCGCCCTGCCGGGACTGATGGAAAGGGCGGATGGCATCTGGTCTCGCTAGAGAGCAGGTTCCGGGAATAAGCTCAGCCTTCTCCCATCAGAGGGAGACCTCCTTCACAACTGTCACAAAATGAGGAAGAACATGAATCGTTATTGCAGTATCGCCGGTCTCTTCATGCTTGCCTCCGTCTTCGCCTTCTCCCGTCCCGTCCCGGCTGAAAGCGGACATAATGTTTTCAGGGAATACAGCAGTTTTGAGGCCTGCTACGAGTCCGCAAAGCAGGGTGACGCGAAAGCCTATGAGGGCATGGGCGACTTCATGCTTCATCAGGGTATTTTCAATCCTGACAAAAAAGCCGCTGCCGCCTGGTACACAAAAGCTGCCAGATACGGCCGCGGGAGCGCTGCAGAAAAACTGCGTGCCCTCGGTGTCTCCGCTCCCGCCGTGGGCGAGGACAGGGCTCCGGTCTGTCCGGATCGCGAAGACGGGGACGCCAGCGTCAGCGGTGTCGTTGTCGATCCGCAGACCGATCATACCGACGCCCATGGCATTCTGCTCCGGGACGATTCCGGAAGAACCATCGACATCCTCACCGGAAACGGTGATGTTCCGGAATTCGAAGGTCTGCGCAGGGGAGATCGCGTTTCGCTCAGGTACAGTACCTTCATCAGTCTCGATACCTTCACGGGCGAGTGCGGTCCGACGTATTTCTATACGGAGAACTCGGGCCGTATCAGACGCTGAGAAAACCTATCGGCCGCTTTGGCTCCCAGCGCATGGTTCCATACTGATTTCTGACGTCCATCCGGCCTTCGCCGGCGGCCCTGATGACCGGAAAGAATATCCTCAGGGGTGAATTCATGAAAAAAATCATGTGTTTTCTGGCGCTCTGCGCTTCGGTTGCTTTCTCCGCACCCGGCGCCTATGCCGGCGGAGTCTCTGACTGTATGTGCAAAGGGCAGAAACTTTATGGAAAAGTAAAGGTGGTCAGAAACTTCGCTGACTTTAAGGTCAAGCGCGTGAGTAATTTTCCTGATCTCAAAGTGAAGAGGGTAAAAAATTTTCCCGACAGGTGTGGTGAATGGCAGTTCGTGGATAACTTCCCGGATTTCACAGTACAGTTCGTGGATAACTTTCCGGATTTTACCATTCAGTACGTGAACAGTTTCCCCGGCGAACGCTAGCCCGCCTGCTGGAAAAGCAGGGGAAAAGCCTCCGCCTGCGTTCCACTCTATATGAAAAGAAGCCTGTCCGTTCCGGAATAACCGGCTCGGACAGGCTTCTTTTATTTTAATGGAAGGTCAGACTAGAACTCGTACCTGACCTGGAGATGGCCCGTCACGCCTTCGCGCTTCTCGCCAAAGTAGCCAGTGGTGCCGAGCATGAAGGAGAAGTCGGAATCGGCAGCGGGCTTGAAGAACACGCCGGCCTCGGCGATGGCCGTGTTACCCTTCAAATCGGTCGAAGGCACATCATAGCCGTAGATGGTGCCGCGGCTTTTGCTGTCGAACTGGTGTTCCCAGGCACCGCCCAGGTACCAGCTGAAGGTCTCATCCTTCTTAAAGTTGAGACGGGCGCCGGTGCGCACGCGGCTCGAGTAGATGTCATCGAACTCAAACTTCTGCCCGCAGATCGTGCCGTCGTCTCCCCACAGGTGTCCCCAGAAGTATTTGGCGTACACGTCAGCCGTCACATTGTCGGTCACGTCCCACATATAGCCGAGGCCGCCGTGGGCGGTGAGGTAGGGGGCGCGGCCATCCCAGTCTGCCGTCTGTCCGTCAGCCTGAATATCATGGCTCTGCCAGTCGCCCATCATGAGACCGTAGCGGATGGAGCCTTCCGCGTACAGGCCCTTCAGAAGATCCCTGTTCAGGAAGACCTTCGCCAGGGCGCCGACGCCGTAATAGTAGTCATGCCCCTCGCTGTCTATGGACCGGCTGTCGTCCGGCTCGTACTCGGAGTGGAAACGGCCGAGGCCGGTTTCAAAGAAAACGCCGGCAAGGTAGCCCACGGGGCCGATTTTACACTGGCGGGCGATGCCGGCCAGCATGTTGCCGTAGCTCATATCAAAGGTCGTTCCGGCCTTGTACGTCGAGTAGCCGCCGTTCACGGCCACGAAGGCCTTGGCGCCGCAGGGCTCGCCCGGCAGGCACTGGCTTGCCTGGAGCGCGCGGTCTATTCCTTCGCCGGCTACAAAGTCAGCGCCTTCGTCCATGAGGGCCGCGCTGGCTTGGCGGGAAGCCGTGAACTCTTCAGTTTCAGGGTTAACGTCAACGGGAGCGTCCTTCTTCCAGCGGGCGATGAGATCCTGTCCGTTCTTGATGAAGTAATCCACTTCAAATGTCAGGAAGCCCTTCGTGAGCTTCTGGGATGTCGTCATGCCCGTTGAACCGGTGGCGTTGTCCATGGTTCCGTCGTTGGCCACGGTCCCGGAGTAGGGGACGTAAGAGCCGTCGGGACCGATGGTAACGACCGTATTGCCGTTCACATAGAGGTTCGTGCCGGTATAGCTGGAGGAAGCCGTCGGAGTATGGATCAGAACGTATTCCTCGGGGATATCGCCTTCCTGATTCCTGAGGTTTCCGATGAATACGTTAGTCATGGAACCCTTGCCGTCACCGATGATGGCGGACCGGGAGAGATCCACGCTGGCCTTGTCATCGGCCACATCGTAGAAGTTCAGGTTCTGGAAGTTCTGCAGGCTGGCGGCGTCGATCTGGCCGTATACGTTGAAGGTGTTGCCGGTGAACACGTCGGAGGACGAACCGCCGCTTCTGCCGCCATAGAAGTCGGATCCGGTGAAGCGGGCGCTGTCGTACAGGGTCACCGTGTTGTACGTGGCCGTGCCGTCATCATAGCCGCCGGCTATTTCGGCGTTCACCGTACCGCCCTTAACCGTGATCACGTTGCCTGTGGCGCTGCCGAGTGCCGTGTAGCCGCCGTACAGATGTTTAAGGACAGTACCGCCCTCGACGAGGACCTCGTTGCCGGCGGCGTCGCCTGAAAGTGTATAACCGGCTGTCACGCCGCCGCTGACTGTGCCGTTGACGTAGATGAAGTTGCCGGTGGTTTCGCCATTGCTGTTCCAGCCGCCGTAGACGCTGCCGCCGACCGTGCTGCCGCTTTCTATCCGCACGCTGTTCTGGGAGGCGCTGCCCGGATTGCTGTCGTTATTGCCCTCGGCCATACCGCCGTAGACGTCGCCATCAACCTGGCTGGTGTCGGAAACAGTGACGCTGTTCCCTGTCACATCGCCGATGCCCGAACTATAACCGCCGAATACGGAGCCGCTGATGACCGTACTCTCCGAGAGGTTGACGGTATCATCGCCCTCAACGCGGCTGCTACCGGAAATAAAGACTTTATTCACTGCCACATCGCCGATACCCGAACTATAACCGCCGAATACCGAGCCGCTGACGACCGTGCCTTCAGAAAGACTGACGGTATTATTCAAGCTGTCACTGGTTCCGGAATCGGTGCCGGAGCTGTATTGAAAAGCGCCTCCGTAAACGCTGCCTCCAACTGTGCCAGCGGAGATGTCCACGTGGTTATCTTCAACACTGCCTGTTTGCGCGTCCAGGAGCCCGCCGTAGACATCGCCATCAACACTGCTGCCGGAAACAGAGGCGCTGTTCCCTGTCACATCGCCGATGCCAGAATCATAACCGCCGAATACTGAGCCGCTGACGACCGTGCCTTCAGAAAGGCTGACGGTATTATTCCTGATGTCGCTGTTTCCGGGATCTATGGCGAGGCTGTATTCAAAGGCGCCTCCGTAGACATTGCCTTCAACTGTGCCCGCGGAGATATTCACGTGGTTCTCCTCAACAATGCCTGTTGGCACGGCCAGGAATACACCACCGCCAACCACTTCGTAACCGGCGAAAGCGTTGTTGAGATTCACGGTATTATACTGGACTGTCCCTGTCCCCCGACCTTCCGTGATCACACCGCCATAGAGCCCGCTTTCCACACGGCTGCCGGATGATACGGTTACTTCGTTGTGAAGCACATTCTGATTTGTCGAAGAGTCCCCCTTGGAATGGCCGCCAACGACATTATAACCGACACGGGCTCCTTCAGACAGCTCTACGATATTATGGGAGGAATCGAGCGTGCCATAGCCGCCATAGACCCTGCCCTGAATGAAGGCATTGGAACCGGACACCGTCACCTGATTGTAACTGGATTCGCCGCTCCCTGTGTATCCTGCGTACACGCTGCTGCCTCTGCTGCCGATGCTGTCTTCATTGACAGTGCTGTCTCTAATCGTGCTGTCGATGATGGTCACGCTGCTGTAATTGGCCGCACCCGACTTGGTGTAACCGCCGTAAACACTGCCAGTCACGGAACTCTCCGTGATGGTCACCTTGCTACGCGTGTCATCATCGATTCCGCCAGCCTGACCTTTTTTCGTAAAGCTCGCGTAAACATCCTTTGGAGCAGAAACACCAGAGAGGGAAATCTCATTGCCTGTAGCGTTGCCATTCTCAGTATAGCCTGCGTACAGATCGCCGGTGAACGTCGTCTTGTTGGAAAGGAGCACCTTGTTGTCTGAAGCGCCTCCGGATGTCGTCTTACCGCCTCTGACTGTGCCAGAGACCTGAACATTATTCAGATCCACTTTGTTGGAGGAAGCGCCTGTGGTTCCGCGGCCGCCGTAAACGTCCCCGCCGACCGTGCTGTCCGATCCGGTCACTTTACTGCTGTTAGCCTGCCCTTTTGCCGTATAGCTCGCGTAAACATCCTTCGGAGCAGAAACAACAGAGAGGGAAACTTCGTTGCCTGTAGCATTGCCATTATCGGTATAGCCTGCGTACAGATTGCCGGTAAACGTCGTTCCGTTGGAAAGGGATACCTTATTGTTTGAAGCCTCCCCGGATTTCGTGTCACCTCCTCTAACTTTGCCTGAGACCTTAACATTGTCCAGCTCCACCGTGTTGGAAGAAGCGCCTGTGGTTCCCTGCCCCCCATAAACTTCCCAGCCAACTTTGCTGTCCGTTCCGGTTACAGAATTTGAGTTTGCTGTTCCTTCGTTGGCATAGCCACCGACCAGAGAACCGGTAACGGCGCCTTCTGACAGAATCACTTTGTTGGAAGAAGCTTCATTGGTAGCATAGCCGCCATATACTGTCGATTCAACATCTCCGCTTCCTGATATCGTCACAGAATTGGAATTGGCAGTACCAGTATATGCATACCCGCCTGCTACATAAGGAGTCTTAACGTTGCCCCCTGACACCTCCACAACGTTATCGGAAGTAACTCCGCTCCCAAGTAAAGCCACCAAAAATACCTTGAGCAATATTAACAGCGCTGCCTGTAAGTATCACGGTATTGAAACTGGCAGTACCAGAACCTGCATATCCGCCTGCAAGGGATGACTGCGAGTCCGCAGAACTCTGGACTGTGCTCGAATTCAATTCTATTCTATTTTCAGAAGCGTTTCCATTGTTGGTATAACCACCGTAAACCCCAGAAGAATGTGGTTTGATCGTGCTGTCTGTAACAAACACCTTATTTTTCTGCGCATTGCCCAAATACGTCAGACCGCCGGCGAGTCCTCCGTCAGAAGTTGTTCCGTTGGAAAGGGATACTCCGCCAATATAGCTTTTCTGTACTATCACTTTGTTATCTGAGGCTGCATACTTTTCGGTGTCGCTGTTATCGCTATGGCCGCCGTACAGGTGACGGCTTACAGTCGTACCCTCTATATTCACGGTATTTCCGTGTGCACTGCCTGCGCCATCACCCCCCAATACATCTCCGTAGACAGTAGCACTTGTGGCAGTAACAGAGCTGTTCGTAGCTGTTCCAATTGAAGCTAGACTACCGGACACGAACCATACGTGGCCAGAGTTATCACCAATAGTTACGTCGCTTTGTATTGTCGTTTGCCCGTTAGTTGCATTTCCTGCCTTTGCCCAGTTAGACGTAAAATAATCCTTTCCTGTAGGTACTGCTTCAGATGCCACGGATGCATCAATAATGAGCTTGCCATCCTTAACCGTGCCACCTGCCTCTTCGCCTTTTTGATCGTAATGAACTTTGTTATCGGCAGGAATATCAGCAAAAGCCATCTCGCAGGGGACCAGTGTAAGCCAGGCTGCGGAGGCACATATTAGCCATGGCATGCTTTTCATTGCCCTGTTCATAAAACGCCCTTCATGTTTATCAGCGTTCAGGGATACCTTGTTCATACCGCTGAGTTTTCTAAAGCCTGCTTTCTTCTGATTTCGCATAGTGTTCCCCACTGATAAATTTGAAGAAGGTCGGGTACAGAGAGAATTGGTCTCTGGTAAAGTACGAGTTCCGGATTGTAGGAAAAAATAGTGTAATTCCTGAATATTTGGTGCTCTGAACTTTAAAAATATAGTCTAGTGGTTAACTATTAACCATATTTAGGTTTTTTGTAAACAGGAATTACTATTAATTAGATAGCAACAGGAAATGAGATTTTGAAAAAGCAAATACGGATTTTTAAAGGTTTCACAAAAATAATTAGTCCGTTACTTATGAATTTTAGAAGACTTGTTTCGTTTATATTCAGACAAAATAAAAAAAGCTTGTAAAAGCATTCAGTAATGAAAAAGAATATTATGATACAACAAGGAAGTTTTTATAAAGGCATAAATTTTTTGTTTTGTTTTTTCGAGTCGCTATAATGTATTAAAGCTATTCCTTATGCTCGTTGTAGAATCAGCCATTGAAATTTTCTGAGGGAGCTGCATAGATTCGTTTTTCTGCCGAACAGAATAAAAATGTATTGAAAAACAGAACATGATCCAGCAGACACTCTTAGGGAGCAGACAAATTTTCCACTTCCAGGGTATCCCCAGCCCCGTATTTTTCAGAAGGTTCCCATGCCGGATCCAGAAAAAGCGCATGCCCGCTCCGGATTCCGGAGCGGGCATTCGCTGAAAGGAGTTAGAGTGGGACTCAGAAGGAAGGTTAGA
>OLPS01002473.1_pt1 | contig 16543 bp, 15 predicted proteins | sample 1673071 | NCBI WGS metagenome assembly OLPS01 (sample SAMEA3136752, study PRJEB25190) | human gut metagenome | reverse complement strand
GATTTGAATCTATGCCCAATTAACAACCGTCAGGGAATTGTAATTGATGGTGAAGGTTCAAAGGTTATTTGCAAAGACTAAGTGGTTCTTTTTGTTTTGCTGGCGCTTTGCGGGATGATGTGGTATACTCAGCTCAATAAATCAAACTCTGGAGAATGACTATGCAAAAGATCCGTACTGCCACCTTTGAAGATCTGGATGCCATTGCTGCCGTGGAGGCGGCCTGCTTCCCGGCTGCGGAGGCGGCCACAAAAGAAGAATTTGCCGGGCGGCTGACCCATTATGCCGACCACTTCTGGCTGCTGTTCGAGGACGAAAAGCTCGTCTCCTTTGTGGACGGCTTTGTGACCGATACCCCCGACCTGACAGACGAGATGTACGCCGACGCTTCCCTGCACGATGCCCATGGGGCGTGGCAGATGATCTTTGGGGTGAACACCCTGCCCGAATACCGGAAGCAGGGCCTGGCCGGGCAGCTGCTCCGCCGGGCCATCGCCGATGCAAAGGCTCAGGGCCGCAGGGGGCTGGTGCTCACCTGCAAAGACAGGCTCGTGCACTATTACGCCGGCTTCGGCTTTGTCAGCGAAGGCGTTTCCGGCTCCACCCACGGCGGCGTGGTGTGGTACCAGATGCGGCTGACCTTCTGAACTTCCTACAAAAAGCAGCGCCCCCGCCTGCCGGAAACACCGGTGAGCGGGGGCGCTTTGCATTTGCTGGGAGGATATGGTCTACCTGCACCACTGGGCAAACTCTGCGTCTGTGCACTTGACGTAGTGGCTGCCCGGAGATCTGACACGATGCGCCCGAGAAGCTCACAGACAAAAAAGGAGCCCGCTGTACGAACACAACGGGCTCCTCCTGGTTCTGATCTTACTTCGCGTACTCGATGGCGCGGCTCTCGCGGATGACGTTGACCTTGATCTGGCCGGGATAATCGAGGGTATCCTCGATCTTCTTGGCGATCTGGCGGGCCAGCAGGATGACCTGATCATCGCTGATGACATCAGGCTTGACCATGATGCGGACTTCACGGCCGGCCTGAACGGCAAAGGCCTGCTCCACACCCTCAAAGCTGGAAGAGATCTCCTCCAGATTTTCCAGACGCTTGACATAGCTCTCCACGTTCTCACGGCGGGCACCGGGACGTGCGGCGCTGATGGCATCGCAGGCCTGAATGATAAAGGCCAGCGGGGTCTTGGGCTCCACATCGCCGTGGTGGGCCTCAATGGCATGGATGATCTGGGTGTTTTCCTTGTACTTGCGGCAGATATCCACACCGATCTGGACATGGCTGCCCTCGATCTCGTGGTCAAGGGCCTTGCCGATATCATGCAGCAGACCGGCACGGCGGGCCAGCGTGACATTCACGCCCATCTCGCCTGCCAGCAGACCGGCCAGCCAGGCCACCTCCATGCTGTGGGTCAGAGCGTTCTGGCCAAAGCTGGTGCGGTACTTCAGGCGGCCGATGAGCTTGATGAGGTCGGGGTGCAGGCCGTGGATGCCAAGCTCCATCACGGCGCGCTCGCCCTCCCGCTTCATCTGCAGCTCAAGGTCGTGGCGGCACTTCTCCACCGTCTCCTCAATGCGGGCGGGGTGGATGCGGCCATCACCGATCAGGCGCTCCAGCGTCATGCGGGCAACCTCGCGGCGGGTCTGGTCAAAGGAGGACAGGGTGATGGCCTCCGGGGTATCATCGATGATAAGATCCACGCCGGTGGCAGTTTCCAGCGCGCGGATGTTGCGGCCCTCACGGCCGATGATACGGCCCTTCATCTCGTCGCTGGGCAGGGGCACCACGCTGACGGTGGTCTCGCTGCAGTGGTCAGCGGCGCAGCGGCTGATGGCCTGACCGATCATGTTGCGGGCGATGTTATCGCAGTTTTCCTTCAGGTCGGTCTCGTAGGCAGCCACACGGACAGCCTTCTCGTGGGTGAGCTCCTCGTCCACCTTGTGCAGCAGCACTTCGCGGGCATCCTCCTGGCTCAGGCCCGCCAGGGTCTCCAGGCGCTCCATCTCCTTGGCACGGATGGCATCCACCTCAGCCAGACGGCTGTCGGCCTCCTCGTGCTTTTTCTTGAGCTCTTCTTCCTTCTTTTCCAGGGCTTCGGTCTTGCGGTCCAGCGCATTTTCCTTCTGGTCAATGCGGTTCTCCTGGCGGCTGATCTCAGCACGGCGCTGCTTGATCTCCTTGTCGGCCTCTGCCTTCTGGGCATCGACCTCGGCTTTCAGGCGGAAGGCCTCGTCCTTGGCTTCCAGAACAGCTTCTTTTCGTTTTTGGTCAGCGGTCTTGATTGCTTCGTTCACCAGGCGGGTAGCCTCGGCTTCTGCGCTGCCGATCTGTGCCTCGGCGGTCTTTTTACGGTTGTTGTAACCAATAAAATAACCCGCGCCGGCAGCAACAGCAGCAACCACGACCACGATCAACAGAATGATCGGGGACATCGTGTTCACTCTCCTTACAATTAAAGTTCAAAAACAACTAAAATCTGGAGACGCTGCCGCGCAAGGCGTGGGTCAACAATACAAAATCAAGCTCTCAACAACAAAACAGACAACAGCACCGCACAAAAAGGGCATGTCTGCCCCCTGCGGCCTGATGCAGCTTTTTTATCTACAAGGTTTTCATATAAAAACGGGCAGATGAAGCCCCATTGAACTTTGGTTGCGGAAGATCCCTGCACGCAGCGTCATGGATTCCATACTACTTCTTATATTACGAAACATTTGGTACAATGTCAAGTAAAGTGAAAGGAATTTTCTAAAAAAACAGCCATTATTCCAGATACATCCGCCGCAGCCGCATCAGACGGGCGGGGGTCAGGCCGTATTCCGCCTCGAGATAGGCATCGGTGGTGCCGTACTTTTTGCGGATGGTGTCCAGCACAAAGGGGGCAGACTCCGGGTGGACACCGGCAATGCCCTGATAGAACTGCTTCTGTTCCGGATGTGCCTCGATCTCCTCGGCATGGGCGGCCCAAATTTTTTCCAGCTCCGGGCGGCGGCAGACATTGGTCCGGACAAAATCCTGACAGATCGTTTCATCGGAAGCGCCCAGCGCCAGCAGGATGAGCATGGCCGCCACGCCGGTGCGGTCTTTCCCGCCGGAGCAGTGGAACAGGATCGGCGTTTCGCCCGCCTCCAGCGCCCGGAACAGCTCCTTGTAGGCCTTATTGCGGAAGAGCATCTGCTCATACATGGCATCGGCGAGGTTATGCTCCTCATCCTTCTTGCCCTTGAGCAGCTTTTCAATGTCCCCGGGAGAGAAGGAAATCTCGCTTCCGTCCGGGTGGCAAAGCCCGCAGATGCGCACCAGCCGCGCGCCATCGGGCACATAGTCAGGCTGCTCCGCTGCCTCGGACTCGCTGCGCAGGTCAAGGATGAGCCGCAGGCCCAGGCTGTCCAGCAGCTTACGGTCAGCCGCCCCGGTCAGCAGTCCGGTGGGAATGCCGCGGTAGATCTGCCCCCACTTGATATGCTTGCCCTCGTCGGCCTCGTAGCCGCCCAGCTCCCGGAAGTTATTTCCGCCCGCAAAGGGCAGCTGGGTGCCCGGAGCCGGGTGCTGCGGTGCCGCCTTGGGGGCGGCGCTGGACAGCACCGGGAAGTTGTAGAAGGGCTTTGCCGGGCGGCCCCGCCGGGGCGGCAGGGATGCCGCTCCCCCGATGACCTCCATCAGGTAGCCCCGCAGCAGGTCAAGATAGGCCGAGTTGTGGTCGCGCCGCTGCACCATCGAGACGCAGAGGGGCGGCAGATCTTCCAGCAGCACGTCCCGCACCCGGTCCAGCTCCCGCCGTGCCCCCGGCTCGTAGCGGGTCAGGCAGGTGCAGAGCTGCTCCTGGACCAGATAGTACGCCTGATAGAAGCTGGGGCCGATCTCCGCGTTGGGCGCAAAGCCCTCCCTGGCGCAGGCATCCCACAGGGGGCTGAACAAATCCTGCCGCAGGCTGGGCAGCAGCACCCGCTGGCCCCGCAGGGCCGAAAGCGGCACCCGCTCCTTCTCCCAGAAGGGATGGCCGCGCGGCACCAGCAGGCAGGCCGGATCTGCCCGCAGGGTAGTGCGGGCCAGCACCGGAGCCGCCGTGCCCAGATCCATCACAAGGCCCGCGTCCAGCTCGCCCTGCTCCACACCATCGGCCACGGCATCGTTTTCCAGCAGGCGGAACCGCATCTCAATGTGGGGGTACTGCTGGCGGAACTTGTCCAGCTGGGTCTCCAGCCCGGGCAGGTAGTCCGGCACCAGCGAGACACTGATGCCGATGCGCACCGGCTGGGCCGACTGGATCTCCGCATGGAGAGCCGCCTGCATCTGCTGGAACTGCTCCACCACCGGGGCCGCATGGCGCTGCAAACTCAGCCCCCGCTCGGTGAGCGAGAGCTTGTGGTGAGCGCTGACGAACAGCGGGCCGCAGAGCTCGGCTTCCAGCGCCGTGATGCTCTGCCGCAGGGCCTGCCGCGACAGAAACAGCCGCTGTGACGCGCGGGTGTAGTTCATTTCTTCGCACAAAACCAGAAAATAGTGCAGCTGGCGGATATCCATGGGTTCCTCCTGAAGGGTGGTGTATCAATAGATTAAGGATACCGCCTTTTTGCCTGCTTGTAAAGGCCGCGCGGGCAAAAAGTCCCTCCCGGATTGACACATCCCGCCGCATGGTGTAGACTTCAAGCAGCAGAATTTTTCTCCCCGAAGAGAAAAACTCCATCAAACACACAGAAAGAAGGTATTTTCCATGAAAGTCATCGCTACTGAAAAGGCTCCCGGCGCGATCGGCCCCTACTCCCAGGGCTTCATCGCAGGCGGTTTTGTCTACACCTCCGGCCAGATCCCTGTGAACCCCGCGGACGGCACTGTGCCCGAGGGCATCGCCGCCCAGACCGAGCAGAGCTGCAAGAACGTGGGTGCGATCCTGGAAGCCGCCGGTTCCGGCTACGACAAGGTCATCAAGACCACCTGCTTCCTGGCCGATATCGCCGACTTTGCCGCCTTCAACGAGGTCTACGCAAAGTACTTCACCTCCAAGCCCGCCCGCAGCTGCGTTGCCGTCAAGGATCTGCCCAAGGGTGTCCTGTGCGAGATCGAGGCCGTGGCAGAGGCATAAGCTCCCGAATTGCACCGGCTTTGCGTTCTCCCCTTTACAACGCTCTGAAATTGTGCCATAATTTACTGTATTAAAGGGAAAGCCGTTCCGGTGCCGCAACTCGGCGGCGGAGAACGGAAAGAGAGGGGTAAACTGTTATGAGCAAAACGATGATCCCGCAGAACTACACACCCGCGCTGAACCTGTACGACACCCAGCGTGCCATCGGCACCGTGAAGCGGCTGTTTGCCGACACCCTGTGTGCCACGCTGAACCTCTACCGCGTGTCGGCTCCGCTGTTTCTGGAGGCTTCCACCGGCCTGAACGACGACCTGAACGGCGTGGAACGCAAGGTCACCTTTGACATCCGGGACAGCGGCATTGAGGCACAGGTGGTGCAGTCGCTGGCAAAGTGGAAGCGTAAGGCCCTGAAGGACTACGGCTTCCGCGTGGGCAAGGGCCTGTACTGCGACATGAACGCCATCCGCCGGGACGAGGAGCTGGACAACCTCCACTCCGTCTATGTGGACCAGTGGGACTGGGAGAAGGTCATCCGCAAGGAGGACCGCAGCGAGGCCTACCTGAAGAACGTGGTGCGCTCCATCGTGTCGGCCGTCTGCGCCACCGAGATGAACCTGCACGCCATGTTCCCCCAGCTGCAGGATCTGCCCCTTCACACCCCCAACGTGACCTTTATCACCACCCAGGAGCTGGAGGACAAGTACCCTGACCTGACCCCGAAGGAGCGCGAGAACGCCTTTGTAAAGGAGAACGGCACCACCTTCCTGATGAAGATCGGTGCTCCCCTGAAGAGCGGCAAGCCCCATGACGGCCGCGCCCCCGACTACGACGACTGGGACCTGAACGGTGACCTGCTGTTCTGGAACGAGCCCCTGCAGTGCAGCTACGAGCTGAGCAGCATGGGCATCCGCGTCAGCCCCGAGAGCATGGACCGGCAGCTGACCATGGCAGGCTGTGACGACCGCCGCACCCTGCCTTTCCACAAGGCAGTGCTGAGCGGCGAGCTGCCCTACACCATCGGCGGCGGCATCGGCCAGAGCCGTCTGTGCATGCTGCTGCTGGGCAGCGCCCACATCGGCGAGGTACAGGCAAGCGTCTGGGACGAAGCCACCCGCGCGGCCTGCGCAAAGGCCGGGATCCCCCTGCTGTAAGCAAAATACGAGAAAAGGCTCTCTGCCAAAACCGGCAGAGAGCCTTTTTTGCATCTCAGCTTCTGAAAAGCAAGCCCACATTTCTCTTTTTGCGGCGATTCCCGCCCAGCCGCCAGACAAGCCAGGCATAGAGCAGGTTCATGGCCAGGATGGCCGCACACCACAGCACCGTCTGCCGGGTGGTCTGCTGATAGACCAGCAGGAACGGGTAAGGCCCGGTGATGAGCCGCTGGTAATTGGCCCAGAGGGCCACAGAGCCATAGAGCATCGTGGGAACCAGCGCCAGCGGAACGCACCGCGCAGGCAGCTTTGGCTCCCGTTCCAGCAGGACAAAGGAGACAAAGGCACACAGCGGGTTGAGCAGGTGGTGGTAGAGCATGGAGCTCTCGGTCAGCAGAAACACCACGCCGCCCTGGTCGGCACAGTAGGGCCCCAGCACGAACACCACGGTCAGGAAGGTCATGGTCAGGCAGCAGGTGGCAATGTACTTGAGCGTCTTGACCCAGCGGGGCAGCTGCCGCCCCGTGAACAGGCAGATCACCTGACACACCGCCACCAGCAGGCAGACGAAGAACGCAAAGACATTGGAGTTCTCGGTGTAAAAGGTGAAGGTCTGGCTGCCCACCGCTTCCCAGGTCATCCGGATGGCCACCGGCTCCCACCGCACGATGCAGAGGTTCAGGAAAATGGAACAGAGAATGGCGATCTTCTTGATCATTTTGCAGTATTGATGAAACTGCGGTTGTCCCACAGGTACTTGATGCCGGAGATGGCGGTGGCAATGGCCACCAGCCAGCACAGCCAGTAAGAGAGGAACACGCAGTCAGCGCCTATCATAATGAAATTGCCCCAGGTCAATGCGGTGCCGAAGTAGTAGAAGATGATGGTCAGCATCTGCAGCACGGTCTTGACCTTGCCCCACATATTGGCGGCGATCACCTTGCCGTCCTTTGCACCGGCGGCCACCATCCGCAGGCCGGACACCGCAAACTCGCGGGCCAGAATGATGCAGAGCACCACCGGGCTGCACACGCCGTCCCGCAGCATGTAAATGAAGGCCACGGTGGTCAGCAGCTTGTCGGCCAGCGGGTCGGCAAACTTGCCAAAGTCGGTGACCATGTTCCACTTGCGGGCCAGATGGCCGTCCAGAAAATCGGTAAAGCTGGCCGCGGCAAAGATGATGCCCGCCACCAGATACCAGGTGGGGTTGAAATCTTCCGTGCCGATCTGGGTCAGGGAAACGAAGACCATGAACACCGGCACCAGAATGATGCGGGTCAGGGTGAGCTTATTGGGCAGATTCATATAGATTCCTCCAATTTGTTATTTTGCAACCGTGCCGTACAGATCGTAAAGGTCACTGTCCTCCACCAGCACATCATAGAACTGGCCGGGATAGAGCGGCTCCTCGCTGGAAACGCAGACATTGCCGTCCACCTCGGGGGCATCGCCGGTGGTGCGGCAGAGGTACAGGCCGCTCTCCTCGTCGATGCCGTCACAGAGCACACGGACGGTCTGGCCCACCTTCTCGGCCTGTTTCTGGGCCATGATGCCGGTCTGGATCTGCATCACCAGCTCTGCGCGCCGGTCCTTGGTCTCCTGATCGATCTGGCCGTCCATCTTTGCGGCCACAGTGTTCTCCTCGGCAGAATAGGCAAAGCAGCCCAGACGGTCAAATCTGACCTCCTTGACGAAGTTGCACAGGTCCTCAAACTGCTCCTCAGTCTCGCCGGGGAAGCCTGCGATCAGGGTGGTGCGCAGGGTGATGCCGGGGATCTCCCGGCGCAGCTTGCCGATGACCTCCAGCAGCTCTGCGCGGTTGGAGCGGCGGTTCATGTTTTTGAGGATGGTATCGTTGCAGTGCTGGATGGGCAGGTCGAGGTAGGGTACCACCTTCTTGTTCCGCTTCATGGCGGCAATAAAGTCATCGGTGATGCGCTCGGGGTAGGCGTACATGATGCGGATCCACTCAAGGCCCGGCACCTTGTTCAGCTTGTCCAGCAGCTCACAGATGCTGCCGGGCTTGCCCCAGTCCTCACCATAGGCGGTGGGGTCCTGGGCCACCACGATCAGCTCCTTTACGCCCTCACCGGCCAGCCAGCGGGCCTCGGCCACGCAGTCGGCCAGATCGCGGCTGTGCAGCGGGCCGCGGATGCCAGGGATAGCGCAGTAGTGGCAGCGGTTGTTGCAGCCCTCTGCGATCTTTAAGTACGCATAGTGGGCAGGCGTGCCGATGACACGCTTGCCGCCCAGCGGGAAGTCCTTTTTGGCACCGTAGCTTTCCAGATGGTTCTCGCCGTGGAACAGGCGGGCCACGATGGTGTCAATGGCCTTGTTGGAGGCACAGCCCACCACAGCATCCACCTCGGGGATCTCCTCCTCGATCTGGCTGCGGTAACGCTCGGCCAGGCAGCCGGTGACGATGACCTTCAGCTCCGGGTTCTGCTGCTTGTAGGCGCAGGCCTCCAGAATGTTCTCGATGGCCTCGGTCTTGGCGCTCTCGATAAAGCCGCAGGTGTTGACCAGAATAACATCGGCTTCACCCAAGTCGGCCACCGTCTCGTGACCGGCCGAAAGCAGGATGTGCACCATCACGTCCAGATCGACCTGGTTCTTGGGGCAGCCAAGGGAAATACATGCAATTTTCATAAAAAGGGATACTCTCTTTCCTGTTTGTCAAATCTCCGTTGTATAACCTCTCCGTCATTGCTTCGCAATGCCACCTCCCCTACTAGGGGAGCTGTCGAGCGGATGCGAGACTGAGAGGTTGTACCAAGGATCACTTATTCCTCTTCGATTCGCCGAATGGCTTCCTTAATGACGGAATACGAAAATCCCCGCCGCTGCAGGGCCGCAATGACCAGATCCCTGCGGCCCGCTTCCAGCTTTTTGCGGTAATGCCCTTCCACCAGAGCGGCGGCGGCTTCCAGCTCCGGGTCCTCGCCGGAAACATCGGGGGTGTAAACAGCATCCAGCGCCTGCTGGATCTCGCCTGCGGCCAGACCCTTCTGCCGCAGATTCTGGGCAGCGGCGCGGCGGCTCTTTTTTGCCGCCAGCAGGGCGTGGGCACGGGTCTCGGCATAGCGGGCATCGTTGATATACTCCCGCTGCACCATCTCTGCCACCACGGCGGCACTGGTCTGCTGGGTATAGCGGCGGTTCAGCCGCTCATACAGCTGGCCCGAGGAAAGCTCCTGCCCGGCCAGCAGCTCCATGGCCCGGGTGCGGGCCTTGGCGGCATCGGTAGATTTTTCCTCTTCGGCCAGCGGGCGGCGGCCACGGCTGTAAAAGGCCATTTACTCTTCCACCATGATATCCAGCTCACTCTCGCTGCTGCGGGCGGGAGCCTTGACCACCGGCTCCTTTGCTGTGGCAGGAGCTGCCGGTTCCCCCTCTGCAGGGGCGGCAGCAGCCTTGCCCCCCGGGCGGCGGGTGGCATAGAGCTTATCTGCATTGGCGCGCACCTGACCCTCGATATCGTTGGCGATCTCGGGGTTATCGCGCAGGAACTGCTTGGCATTGTCGCGGCCCTGACCCAGGCGGATATCGCCGTAGTTGAACCATGCACCGCTCTTCTGAACGATGCCCAGCTTGACACCCAGATCGATGAGCTCACTCATCTTGGAGATGCCCTCGCCGAACATGATGTCGAACTCCGCCTCACGGAACGGAGGAGCCACCTTGTTCTTGACGATCTTGGCGCGGGTATGGTTGCCGATGAACTGGCCGGAAGAATCCTTCAGGCCCTCCACGCGGCGGATATCGATGCGGACAGAGGAATAATACTTCAGGGCGCGGCCGCCGGTGGTGACCTCGGGGTTGCCGTAGACCACGCCGACCTTTTCACGCAGCTGGTTGATGAAGATGCAGACGGTGTTGGTCTTGCCGATGACACTGGTCAGCTTGCGCATGGCCTGGCTCATCAGGCGAGCCTGCAGGCCCACATGGCTGTCGCCCATCTCGCCCTCGATCTCAGCGCGGGGCACCATAGCGGCAACAGAGTCCACAACGATGGCATCAATGGCACCGGAGCGCACCAGCGCCTCGCAGATCTCCATGGCCTGCTCACCGGTATCGGGCTGGCTGACCAGCAGGTTGTTGATGTCCACACCCAGCGCCTCGGCATACACAGGGTCCAGCGCGTGCTCCACGTCGATGAAGGCAACGTCGCCGCCCTTCTTCTGGGCTTCGGCCAGAACATGCAGGGCCAGCGTGGTCTTACCACTGGATTCAGGGCCGTACACCTCAATGATGCGGCCCCGGGGCACGCCGCCCACGCCCAGTGCCAGATCCAGGCCGATGCTGCCGGTCGAGATGGCATCCACCTGCATGGCGGCGTTGTCGCCCAGCTTCATCACAGCGCCCTTGCCGAACTGCTTCTCGATCTGGGCCAGTGCCGTGGCCAACGCATCCTTCTTGGCACCGGGATCGATCTTCTGGGTCGCCGGGGCAACGTTGTTGTTCTGATTTTTTGCCATAGTGTCATGCTCCTTTGTCATCTGTTCCCGGCGCGGTGCGGCCAAACGCAGGCGCGGGCATTCCAATTCTTTCGGTACTAGTATAACACATTTTACAGATATTACAACAGGAAGTTGTAGATATTTTTATTGTTTTCTCGCCATCACACAGCGGTCATTGCCGCCAAAGTCTTTTCTGCACACGATATCCGTCCACCCGTTGGCGGCAAGCAGGGCCGTTACAGCTTCCCGCTGCTGCCAGCCGATCTCCAGGGCAAGGGCACCGCCGGGGCGCAGAGCTTTCTGGTAGTGTTCCGCAATGGCGCGGTAAAATACCAGCCCATCCTCCCCCGCTTCCAGCGCCATGGCAGGCTCCTGCGCCACCTCGGGCTGCAGTGCGCCCATCTCGGCGGAGGTCAGGTAAGGCGGGTTCGACACAATGAGGTCGAGCTGCCCCTCCGGCAGGGTCTGCCAGTAGGTGAACAGATCTCCCTGCACCGGGGTGATGGTCAGTACCGGGGAGAGATGGGCGTTCTGCTCCAGATAGCGGTATGCCGCATGGCTCTTCTCCAGACTGATGACCTGTGCCGCCGGGCAGAAGCGCTTCACGCCCAGCCCCAAACAGCCCGTGCCGGCACAGAGGTCGAGCACCCGGGGTGCCTCCACCCCAGCCAGCATTCCGGCGGCGGCTTCGGCCACCACCTCAGTATCGGCCCGGGGGCAGAGCACGCCGGGGCCGACAGCCAGCTCAAAGTCGAGGAAGGGCCAGCTGCCGCAAAGGTACTGCAAAGGCTCCCGGGACGCGCGGCGGGCCGTCAGGGCTTCCAGCCGCTCTGCCTGCTCTGCGCCCAGCGGAGCATCGGCAAGGCGGGCATCCCCGCCCGCTGCCAGCCGGAAGAGCTCGGCCGCGTCAAAATCCGCGTCGGGGCAGCCTGCGGCGCGCAGGCGTGCCTCCACCTCCCGGACTGCTGCCCGGGGCAGCATCCCTGCGGTTACCATCTGCCGTCCTCCGGGTCCTCGGGCAGGACCGGTGTGACGGCGGCAATGGCCACCTCGATCATGCTGTCGTCCGGCTCAAACACGGTCAGATGCTGCACCCAGATGCCGGGCTGCCGGATGATGCGGGTCGCAATGTTGTCCGACCGGCCGCACCACTTGAGCAGCTCGTAGCTGATGCCCATGACCAGCGGCAGGAGCAGCAGCTTGAACACCACCCGCAGGCTGGTGCTGGACCAGGGCAGCACGCTGTACAGGAACACGCTGACGATGACCACCAAAATCAAAAAGCTGGTGCCGCACCGGGGGTGGAAGCGGGTATATTTGCGGACATTCTCCACCGTGAGGGGATCTCCGGCCTCGTAGCAGGCAATGGTCTTGTGCTCGGCTCCGTGGTACTCGAACACCCGGTGGATCTCTTTCATCCGGGAGATGGCGGCCATGTAGGTCAGGAAGATGGCGACCTTGAGCACCGCCTCCAGCACCACCTTGGCCCAGCGGCCCAGCGGCACCAGATGGTTCAGGCCGCCCACCAGCACCGTGGGCAGAACGGTGAAGAGCAGGATGGCAAACAGCCCGCCGATCACGGCAGCTGCCGCCAGCATAATATCTTCGGCCTTTTTCCCCAGATGGTCGCCCACCCATTTTTCAAAGGCGGTCTCCTCTTCGGCGGGGTCGTAGTCGTCCCCCATGCTCACCTGTGCCGAGTACATCATGTACTTGTATCCCATGATCAGGCTTTCGATCATCGAGATGGCTCCCCGCACCAGCGGGATCTTTGTCCACACGCCGTGGGTGGGAGTGGGCTCGACCTTGGTCTCAATGGTTCCATCGGGCTTGCGGACGGCACAGCAGATGTTTTTCGGGCCCCGCATCATAATGCCCTCCATCAGGGCCTGCCCGCCCACACTCGTCTTGAAGCGTTCCTTGTTCGGTTGATTCATTGGCTCTCCTATGGGGCGCTGCGGCCCCTCTCTATCGTAAAAACTGCCCCTCTATCTTACCAGATAAATATGGACAATCTCTTATCGTTTGTAGATCGGCAGCCCCAGGGTGACCACCGTGCCCCGGCCCAGCGTGCTCTTGAGGTCCATGGTGCCGTCCAGTGCGGTCATAATAGAATCCACCAGCGCAAGGCCGATGCCGCTGCCCCGCACCGAGTTGCTGCCCTTGTAAAACTTGGTCTTGACGTTTTCCAGATCCTCCGGCGGGATGCCGCGGCCCTGATCGATGATCTCGATGAAGGCTTTGTACTCGCCCTGCCAGATCTTGACCGTGATGCGTCCGCCGGGGGCCGAATACTTGATGGCATTGTCCAGAATGTTGATGAACACCTGCCGCAGGCGGTCGGGGTCGGCGTAGACCGGGATCATCTCCTCCGGCTCCGCATAGGCCAGCAGAAGCCCCTCCCGCTGGATGCGCGCTTCACAGAAAAGGACAGCGTCCGTCAGCTCGGCCACAAGGTCCAGGGGGCGGCACTCCATTTTCAGGCGGCCATTCTGCAGGCGGCTGAAATCCAGCAGCTCCTCCACCATGTTGTACAGGCGGGCGGTCTCATTGTTGATGATCTCCAGCCCCTTGCGGTAGTTCTCATCGGTGGGATCATCCAGGGTGCGCAGGGTCTCCACCCAGCCCCGGATGGAGGTGAGCGGCGTGCGCAGCTCATGGGAGACCGAGCTGATGAACTCGTTCTTCATCTTCTCCGTCTCTTCCAGCCCCTCGGCCATCTGGTTGATGGTGCCGCGCAGGCGGTCCACCTCGTCCCGCTCGTCACCGGTCACAGGCAGGCGGACATCCAGTTCTCCCCGGGCGATGCTGGCGGCAATCCGCTCCACCTGCCCCAGCGGCACCACGATGCCCCGCACAAAGTACAGGCCGGAGGCCACTGTAAAGCCCAGAATGGCAGCCACCACAATCAGGCTGACGATGAAAACGCTTTTCAGCTGCGCCTGCACCAGCGTCAGACTGGTGACAAGGCGCATGGCAGCCACGTCCTCGGCCGCATAGGGCACCAGACTGCACACAGCCATGACCGTTTCCCCGCTGGCGGTGCGGTAGATGGCCACACCCACGCCGTCCGGTGCATCCTGCGCCTTGTTAAAGTCGTCCTGCACCACGATGCCGTCCGCACCTGTGCCGCTGGACGAGGCGATCACGCTGCCGTAACCGTCCAGCAGCATGAACTCATATTTGTCTTTATCCGCAAACTGCTCCACCATCCGGCGCAGAGCCACACTGCGGTTGGCCGCGGTCTTCTGGGCCGTGTCGCCGGTGTACATTTTCAGCTGACCGTTGATGGAGGAAAAACGCCGCATCATGGTCTGCTGGACGCTGTTGTAGTAGCTGCGGCCGAAGTTGTACACGAACATGCTCTCCACCAGCAGCACCAGCAGCACCGTCAGGAACAGGCTTCCCCGCAGCCAGCGGCGGGTAATACCACTGCGCATTGCTTTTCCTCCTTTCTGTCAGTAATCCTGGCTCTCCTATTAGGAGAGTAGTCGAGTACAGCGCAACTGAGAGGTTTTTCTTTACTCCTCCCACCGGTAGCCGTAGCCCCACACTGTCATAATGTGGGTGGGGTGGCTGGGCTCATCTTCCACCTTCATCCGCAGACGGCGGATGTTCACATCCACGATCTTCACATCGCCGAAGTAGTTCTCACCCCACACGCCCTTCAGGATCTTTTCCCGCACCAGCGCGATGCCGGGGTTGTGGAAGAACAGCTCCATGATCTGGAACTCCACCTGGGTCAGCTCGATCTGCCGCCCGGCCTTGAGGAGAACACGGCGGTTCTCATCCAGCACAAATTCCCCGCTGACCAGCGTGGTGGGGGCATTTTCGTCTGCAGCGGAGCCGCCGCCCGAGCGGCCCACCCGGCGGCAGAGGGCCTCCACACGGGCCAGCAGCTCACTGACGCTGAAGGGCTTGGTCATATAGTCATCCGCGCCGATGGACAGGCCGCGGATCTTGTCCTGCTCCTGCCCCTTGGCGCTCAGGATGATGATGCCGATCTTCTGGTCGGTGCGGCGGATGGTCTCGCAGAGCGAGAATCCATTCATGCCGGGCAGCATCACATCCAGAATGGCAGCATCACAGCCGGGCTTCTGCTCCAGCAGAGGCAGGGCGGCTTCGGCGCTGTCGGCCTCCACCGCCTCCATCCCCGCCAGCCGCAGGTTCAGCGCGATCATCTCGCGGATGCTGGCTTCATCCTCTACCACAAGTACCTTGACCATCTAAGACCTCCATATTTTTCTGCCTTCTCCCTCTGCCCAAGAGCACACGGAGAAGCATTTCACCTCAGAACACCCAGCCTGCATCCGGTAAACTTCTGCAAAACTGAGCGGCATCATCAATTCAACCGGTACAACGACCGGGACAGTCGATAGCTCTGATCCTTCAGCACCACGTCCGGCCCGAACTTGGCCTGCATCTGGCGGGATGCCACCACGCCCAGGCGGGTCCAGCCCGCCGCGCTCTCGCTGGAAGGGACCAGGCGCATGGTCAGCACCAGCTTACCCTCGTCCACGGTGTGCAGCTCCACGGCCTCCTCTCCCTCAGCGCTGTCGGTGAGCATCAGGTTACCCTCCCACTCGGCAGGCAGCTCAATGTAGCAGCTGCTCTCCTCGTCCAACAGGCCGAAGCTCTTTTCCGGCTCCGGGCTGGTGTAGTCCATCCAGACGATGAAATCCATCCGCCGGCTCTGGCTCAGGTTCAGCAGGCCCGCTTCGTCAGGCTGGGTGGGAATCTCCACGATGCCGTCGCCGTCCAGATCCCGGCTGACCAGCGTGGAGACATTGCGCAGGGACGCATTGTACAGCTCACTGGTGCTGATCTGCTCAGCGGGCAGCATCTGCTGGCTTTCCTCATCAAAATAGAGCAGCACCGTGGCCAGATTGTTGCCCGAAAGGCCGGTCCAGCCGTCCAGCACCAGATAGCGCTTGCCGTCCGCTCCCAGGCCCGCCGCCACAGCGGCGCAGCCCGAGAACTTATCTGCCGAAAGGCCCATGACAGCCACCTGCTGGAACATCCCGTCCCGGTCAACGGTCAGCAGCTCGATCTGCACCCCGCCGTCCTCCAGCGTGGACATCAGGATCAGATCCTCGTTGCCGCCGCCGGTGATATCCTCCACCAGATACTGCTCATAGGACTGTTCCAGAATGGCATTGACCGTGCCGTTCTCGTAGGAGTACACCGCCAGATAGCTGTCGCCCTGCGCGGCGAGGTACCCCACCACCAGCTGGGTGGCGGCACCATCCTGCAGCTGTGCCAGCCGGACATTGTCCACTGTATCCGCCAGACCCTCGATGCTCTGGCGGACCTGCCACACGCCTGCGGCATCCTTCTGCAAAAATGCAATGCAGACGTTGGAGCTCTGGGCCGTGGTGTAAAGAACAGCGGCATCCTGCTGGCCGTCACCATCCAGATCCTGCAAAAGGAACGGCGAGAGCAGCTCCCCCTGCATCGGGTATTTCAGCTGGGCGCTCTCCCCCAGCCATTCGTTCAGGGCATTTTGCAGTGCACCGTAGTCACCCGGAAGGCGCGGGGCACGCAGCAACTCCTCCACCTGCACATTTTCCGACATCGGAAGGCCGCACGCCGAGAGCAGGCCCATCATGCAGCCTGCACTCAGCACCAGAAACCGTCGTCTTTTCAACCGCCGCCCCTCCCTTCTGTGGAAAATTCGCAAAGTCGTGCAGAAATACAGTATAATTATAGCATTCTTGCCCCGCCATCACAAGCCCCAGCTGCTAACGCCCAACCGGGCAGCGCGGCATTCCCACGCAAGTGAAACGGGCCATTCCATCGCCCGCCCTACTGCCTGCGGCAGCAGGGTCCCACCCCAGCG
>OLPS01002467.1_pt1 | contig 16587 bp, 20 predicted proteins | sample 1673071 | NCBI WGS metagenome assembly OLPS01 (sample SAMEA3136752, study PRJEB25190) | human gut metagenome | reverse complement strand
TGGCCGGAAAGAACGTCCTCTGCGAGAAGCCCTTCGTCCCTACCGTGGCGGGCAGCTCTCCAGAAACGTGTTGACGATGGTCGGCGCGACATACCACCAGATGGGGAAGCCGACAAAAACGGTGTCGTAGTCCGCGATGTTCGCGCAGGTGCCTGCGATTTCAGGACGGGACGCGGGGTTCTGCATCTCAATGGTGCTGCGGGACTGCTTGTCCATCCAGTTGAGATCGGCACGCGTGTAGGGAACCTTCGGTTCGATTGCAAACAGATCGGCCCCGATGGCATCCGCCAGCGTCTGCGCCAGCTTTTTCGTTACGCCGGACGCCGAAAAATAAGCGACAAGTGTTTTACCCATGAGAAAAACCTCCTGTTTCATATTCTGCTTTCAGTATAGTAAACGTGTCAAGCGTCTATTGCCTCCAACAGAAAGCTCACGGGCCGGAAGCCGTCGTTGCAGGAGATCATGGCCGAGCGCGGATTTTTCATCCACCCGGCATAGAGATTCTCCCCGCCGCTGGCCAGCGCCAGCACAAACGGCGACATACTCTCCCACGCGCTCAGACAAAGCCCCTCCGGCCGGTTCCACCCGTCCGCCACAAACACCTGCCCGAGCACCATATCGCAAGGATGCTCCATCGGGTTCTCATATTCCGCCATCAGATCGGGATAACACCCCATCTTCATGACCGTGATTCTGACTTTTTTCATAAGCGGCCTCATTCCTGGTACCGGTGCACATACATCCGCGACGGGGACTCTTCTCCGTCGCCCTGGGCCATGCAGAAGAATTCCCAGCCGCAGCGCTCGTAGAAGCCGGTGTGATCGGTCAGCAGATAGAGCGTGTCGATGCCTTTTTCGTGCATATCCCGGCAGACGAACCGCAGAAGTGCGCCCGCGATGCCGCGGCGGCGGAAGTCCGATTCGGTATAGACGGCGCAGACATTCGGAGTCAGGTCCTTACGGTCATGAAAATCGTTCTCGATCACGCCCATGCCGCCGATGATGCGCGGCCCCTCCACCGCCAGATACCACTGCGGGACAGAAGCTGCCCCGCGCAGCGCATCATCCATGCTGTCCAGATATGCCTGCTCCGGCACGCCCCATTTTGCGTGAAACCATGCGGCGGCCTGCGCCTTCAATTCCGGCCTGTCCGTGAGCCGGGTGATCAAATATTCCATAGACAGCTCTCCTTTTTATTGATTATAATACACGCAGCAAAAAGCCGCAAGCCCGGAAAAGGGGCCTGCAGCTTTTTGCATAAGGGGGTTATTCGTATTCCACGCCGTCGTGCTTGTGCACGCCGGTGACGGAGAATTCGACCCACTCGGACAGGTTGACCGCGTGGTCGCCGATGCGCTCGAAATACTTTGCGATCATCAGCAGATCCAGCGCGACCTCGCCCTGACCGGGTTCGCGGGCAATCGCGGATATCAGTGCCTGCTTGACGTTGGAAAAATCCTCGTCGACCAGATCATCCTGCTTTGTGATCGAGCGGGCCAGATCCACATCGCGGCGGACGAACGCGTCCACGCTCTGCGTGACCATGGAGCTGGCCTGCTGCGCCATGCGGCAGACGAGCGTGCAGTCAAACGTGTTGTGGCTGAGGAAAAACGGGATGATCTCGGCAATATCCGCCGCCTGATCGCCAATGCGTTCCATATCCGTGATCATTTTGAGTGCTGCCGAAATCTGCCGCAGATCACGCGCGACCGGCTGCTGCTGCAAAAGCAGCTTCAGACACAGCGCTTCGATGCTCCGTTCCTGCTCGTTTGTCTGCTCCTCCAGCTCCGCGACCGGTGCGGCGGTCGCCGCGTCCTGATTTTCGAGCGCCTGCGCGGCAAGACCGATGGCCTTCGCGCACGTTTCGCCCATCTGCGTCAGCTCTTCATTCAGCAGGGCAAGCTGCTGGTCAAATTTGCTTCTCATTATCCGAACCTCCCGGTGATGTAATCCTCGGTGCGCTTCTCCTTCGGCTGGTAGAACAGCGTCTGCGTGTCGTCGTATTCGGTCAGCTCACCCAGCAGGAAAAACGCCGTTTTGTCCGAAATGCGCAGCGCCTGCTGCATGTTGTGCGTGACGATGATGATGGTGTACTGCTCTTTCAGATTCGTGGCAAGTTCTTCGATCTTGGAGGTCGAAATGGGGTCGAGCGCGCTCGTCGGCTCGTCCATCAGCAGAACCTGCGGCTGCACGGCCAGCGCCCGCGCGATGCAAAGCCGCTGCTGCTGTCCGCCGGAAAGGCCCAGCGCGCTCTTTTTCAGCCGGTCCTTGACCTCGTCCCAGATCGCCGCGCCGCGCAGCGACTGCTCGACGATCTCGTCCAGCTCATCCTTTTTGCGCACGCCGTGCGTCCGGGGGCCGTAGGCAATGTTGTCGTAGATGCTCATGGGAAAGGGATTCGGCTTCTGGAAGACCATGCCGATCTCGCGCCGCAGCTCGTTCACGTCCACGGACGGCGCGAAGATATCCTGCCCGTTATATTTGACCTCACCCTCAATGCGCACACCCGGAACCAGATCGTTCATACGGTCGAGCGTCTTGAGAAACGTTGATTTGCCGCAGCCGGAGGGGCCGATGAGGGCTGTAATGCTCTTTTCCGGGATGTTCATCGACACGCCCTTGAGCGCCTTCGTCTGCCCGTACCAGAGCTGTAAGTCTTTGACTGTGATAATATCGTTCATACACGAGTTCCTTTCAATACCGGCTCGAAGGCCAGCCCGTACCAGTGGCCGGGCTGCCGCTTGGCCGTTTCATGGATGCAGCTGTCGCAGAAGTCCGCCGCGCGCAGCAGCGCCGTCTGCGGCGCCTGTCCGCTCAGAAGCTCACCGCTCAGCGCGCTGGTGAACACATCGCCTGCGCCATGCACGGTCATATCGACGGCTTCCTTCTGCACAAGCATCACGCGCCCGTCAAGCCGAGCCAGATAGCCGATACGGCTGCCGGAGCCGATGCTGGTGATGATTGCGTCCTTGACCTGCTGCGCATATAAAAGCGTTTCGTCTGCGCTGGAGAAGGACAGCCCAGCCAGCAGCGCGGCCTCCGTGCGGTTGGGCGTGATCAGATCGGCCAGACTGCACAGCTCGCGCATGGCGTCGACGTGCGCGTCGGAAAAGCCGGTGTAGAGCGCTTCGTGGTCGCCGAGCACGGGATCGACGATCACAAGCGTGTCGGACTCGGCAAAGCTGCGGATGAATTCCGCTGTCAGCCTGATCTGCTCGACTGTGCAGCAGTAGCCGGTGATAATGGCGTCAAATTTCACGCCTAGCTTTTTCCAGTGCGCGGCGAACAGCCGCATATTCTCCGTCATATCCTGCACGACGAAGCCGGTAAAGCCGCCCGTGTGCGTCGATAAGATCGCCGTCGGCAGCGGCACCGTTTCCACACCGTAGCTGGACAGAATTGGAATTGCTACGCTCAGGGAGCACTTGCCGAAGCAAGACAGGTCGTTGATCAGCGCGGCCCGCATCAAACCGCAGGGGTTGACAGATTTCATTGCCGGCTCCGTTTCTGGATCTGTTTTCCGACGATCCCGGCGGCAAGATTGATCAGAAGCGTTAAGATCATAAGAATGGCCGCGATGGCGAAGGCAACGTCAAATTCGCCCTCCTCCTTCGCGTAGGCGTACAGCGCGACCGTCAGCGTCGCGCCGGGGCTGGCAAGCCCGATGACGAATTTGTTCAGCGTGTGGGCAAAGCCTGCCGTGAACAAAAGTGCGGCGGATTCGCCCAGAATACGGCCCGCAGAGAGGATGCAGCCGGTTACAATGCCATCGATGCAGCCCGGCAGCACGACCGTGCGCACCACGCGCCATTTACCCGCGCCAAGACCGAACGCGCCCTCGCGGTAGCTCTGCGGAACCGTCCGCAGACTTTCCTGCGTTGTGCGCAGGACGGTCGGCAGGTTCATGATCACGAGCGTCAGGGCACCGGCCAGCAGGCTCGTCTGCATACCGAGAAATTCACAGAAGAACAGCATACCGACCAGACCGTAAATGATGGACGGAATGCCGGAAAGCGTCTCGGCGGCGTATTCAATGGCCGCGACGAGCTTTTTGTTCTGCGCGTACTCCGTCAGATAGACCGCCGCGCCCACGCCGAGGGGCAGGACAATGAGCAGGGAAGCGAGCAGGATCTGCATGGTGTTGCAGATATCCGGCAGAATGCCGATGGCGCCGGTGATATAGCTCGGCTTCGTCGAGATCAGGTGCCATGTGACATACGGCAGGCCCTTATAGAGCACATATACGATCATGAACACGACCAGCGCGGCCGTCAGCACGGCGGCAAGGAGCAGCAGAACCCGCATAACGGCGGTATACACCCGTCTGGCCGCGGAAAGCTTGTTTGTCAGCATGGTTTCACTCCTTTTTGCGCTTCAGGAAGAAGTTGAGCGCCGCGTTGATGAGCATGATGAACAGGTACAGAACCAGTGCGATGGAGAACAGCGCCTGCCGCTGCAGGCCGGACGCATAGGACATTTCGCTTGCGACCGCCGTGGTCAGAAAGCGCACGCTTTCAAACAGCGACGGCATATTCGGCGCGTTGCCCGACACCATCATGACGGCCATGGCCTCGCCGATGGCGCGGCCTACGCCGAGCACGACGGCAGCGGCAATGCCGCTTCTGGCCGCCGGAGCCGATACGCGGAACCACGTCTCGACCGGCGTTGCGCCGAGCGCCAGCGACGCGTCCTCATACTCCTTCGGAACCGCGTCGAGCGCGTTGACGGAAACCTTAATAATGGACGGCAGGATCATAATTGCCAGCACGACCATCGCGGCAAGCAGGCTTGCGCCGTCCGGCACGTGGAACAGCTTCCGGATGCCGGGAACGAGCACCAGCATACCGACCAGACCATAGACAACCGACGGGATACCGGCAAGCAAACTGACCGCCGATTCCATGACGGAGCGGAGCTTCTTCGGGGCCATTTTTGACAGGAACACCGCCGTCAGGAACCCGACCGGCACGCCGAGCAGAATTGCACCGCACGTGCCGTATACGCTGGTGAGGATAAAGGGGAGAATGCCGTATTTCGGATCGGAGGCCGTCGAGGACCATTCCGTGCCGAACAGGAAGTTTCCGAGGCCGATCTTTGTGATGGCCGGCAGGCCGGACAGGATCAGGTACACGGTAATGAGCAGCACACACCCGACTGTGACCAATCCTAACAGGAGGAAGACGCCGTGTACGACGTCTTCCATTGTCTGTTTCTTTTTCATATCAGCCGTTCACCGGGACAGCACCGGCGGAGGTGATGTACTGGGCGGCTTCCGCGCTCAGGGCGAAGTCGAAGAACTTCTGTGCGTTCTCGGAGAGCTTCGCGCCGGTCTTGGTCACGAGAACGAACGGTCGCTGGATGACATAGCTGCCGTCCTTGACGGTATCCTCCGTGGGGGCCACGCCGCCGACGGTCAGAGCCTTGACGTTGTCCTTCAGCGCTGCAAGGGAAGCATAGCCGATGGCGTCCGGGTTCTGGGAGACGGTGGTGATGACGTCGCCGGTGGAGGTCAGCTCCTGACGGTACTGGCAGGCATCCTTGGTGCCCGTGATGGATTCAAAGCCGTCGCGTGTGCCGGAGCCGGCTTCGCGGCCGATGAGGACGATAGCTGCGTCATTGCCGCCGACTTCGGACCAGTTGGTGATCTTGCCGGTGTAGATATCGGCGATCTGCTCGACCGTCAGGTCGGAAACGGGGTTTTCGGGGTTCACAATCATGGCAATGCCGTCGAGCGCGACGGTCGTTTCGGTCAGCGCTGCCTTCTCATCGTCCTTCAGTGCACGGCTGGACAGGCCAATGTCGCAGCGGCCTTCGGAAACAGCCTGAATGCCGGAGCCGGAGCCGGTGGGGTTATAGGTCACGTCAATGCCTTCTTTTTCCTTAAATGCTTCGCCGAGCGTGCCGATGACCTTTTCCATCGAGGTCGAGCCGTCGGTCGTGACAGGGGAGGCATCCTTCTTCGTGCAGCCGGCCAGTGTCAGCGCGGCGAGGGCAATGACAAGTACAGTCGTCAGAATTTTGTTCATCTTTTTCATTTTGATGATCTCCTTTTTGATTTGTTTGACATCTCGTCTACGGTCATAAGGATATCGCCGCTGTCTAAAATTCGAAAGCACGGTTCGGTAAAACTTTGGTCAAATTTTTGCGTGGAATGTAAAATCAAATGCGTGAAAACTCCCCCTCCGCAGTGAAGTGCGGAGGGGGAGTTGGAAGCGTTCGTTATTCTGCCTGTTTTCTTTCTCTTGCGCGCAGGAACAGCAGCACGCCGAGCAGCAGCGCTGCGCTGGCCAGCCAGGTGATGTACACATTCTGCACGAAGCCTGCGACGATGAAGCCGATAAAGCTGACGATCGCGACGGTGAGCGCATAGGGAAGCTGCGTGGAAACATGGTCAAGATGCTCACACTGCGCACCGGCGGAGGCCATGATGGTCGTGTCGGAGATGGGGGAGCAGTGGTCGCCGCACACGGCGCCCGCGCAGCAGGCGGAAATACCGATGTAGAGCAGCGCGCTGTCGCTGGGGAAGATGGCTGTGACAATGGGGATCAGGATGCCGAACGTGCCCCAGGACGTGCCGGAGGCAAAGGCCAGCACGCACGCGACAAGGAAGATGACGGCGGGCAGCATATTGTAAAGGCCCTCAGAGGCAGCGTACATCAGATCGTGCACATAGTCTGCGGCACCCAGCGCGTTGAGCGTGGTCTTGAGGGAGACGGCCAGTGTCAGGATGATGATCGGGGAGATCATGGCCTGGAAGCCCTTGGGGATGCAGCCCATAGCCTCGCGGAAGCCGACGACGCGGCGGGCGACGAGGTAGATGACCGTGAGCACCAGCGCGATGATGCCGCCCCAGGGGAGGCCGACGAACGCATCCGTGTTGCCGAACGCACCGATGAAGTCGCCGGCGTAATCGGTGCAGCCGGACGTGTCAGCGCCGAAGAAGCCGCCGACGTAGAGCATGCCGATGGTGCAGAGGATGATGAGCATAATGACGGGAATGACAAGGTCGATGACGCGGCCCTTGGGGTTGGCGTTCTCCTCGGTGCTGCCGGCGCTGCCGGAGAGGTCACCCGTATTGCGGGCGCGTTCTTCAAAGCCGCGCATCGGGCCGTAGTCGAACTTGAGCAGCGTGAGCGTGATGATGAAGACGAATGTCAGAAGGGAATAGAAGTTATAGGGAATGGCGCGGATGAAGAGCTGGATGCCGGAAATGCCGGTGTCGAGGTCTTCGGCCGTGGAGGACACGGCGGCCGCCCAGGACGAGATCGGTGCGATCATGCACACGGGAGCGGCAGTGGCGTCGATGAGGTAGGCGAGCTTGGGACGAGAGATCTGGTGGCGGTCAGTGACCGGACGCATGACCGAGCCCACGGTCAGGCAGTTGAAGTAGTCGTCGATGAAAATGAGGATGCCGAGGATGAACGTCGCAAGCTGCGCGCCCACGCGGGTGTGGATGTTCTTTTCCGCCCAGCGGCCAAAGGCCGCGCTGCCGCCTGCTAAGTTGACAAGCGCCACGATGATGCCGAGCAGGACGAGGAAGAGAAAGATGCCCGCGTTGTCCGCGATCGCGGCGATGATGCCATCGTTGACGATCATGTCGATCGTGGCGACGGGGGCAAAGTCGCAGGCGAAGAGCGCGCCGATCACGACGCCGATAAAGAGAGACGAGTACGCCTCCTTCGTGATCAGCGCCAGCGTGATGGCGATGATGGGGGGCACGAGCGCCCAGAAGGTTCCGACAAATTGCATGATGTTTCTCCTTTCCTGTGCTACAAAACACAGAGCAAAAAAATTAAGCCATGATTTCCATCATGACTTAACACAAAAACATCAAACAACCGATGTGAAACACATCAAGGCTCCTGATCGCGTCGATCATGACAGCACTCCGTCCTTCCGGACGACAGTCCGCCGGGTATTTCCCGACGACCCAAGTATCGACAAAACAGGGATTTTATCGACCCTTCGGCGGCGTCCCCTTCCGCACCCCACGGTCTCCTGCCGTTTTGTTGGGGGCTACTCATGTCAGCCGCGCCTCTATCAAGACTTATGAAATTGCTTGCAGTATACACCTTTTTTCGATTCTGTCAAGCAAGAAAAGCATGCTTTGCCGAAAAATGGCTAAAAATTATACGCATGAGCGTAAAACGGAAAAGTTTCGGAGCGATTTTTGTGGAAAACAGAGAGAGCTTACGCCCCGCAGTAGGCGAGCTTGAGCAGGCGGCAGAAAAGCTCGCTCCACGTGAGGTGCGGTATGCTCTCGCCCGCGAGCAGCGGGAGCGACGCGACCGGCGTGCCGTCTGCGTCGAAAATATCGAGCGTGCCGAGCGGTTCGCCCTCCTCGACGGGCGCATCAATGCTCTCGGGCAGCGAGACGGCCTGCGTCAGGCCGTTTGCACGGCTCTTTTCGAGAAGCAGGGCGTTTTCGCTCGTCAGAACGCTCTGCACCGTCTTCTGCGTGCCGAGCGTCACGGGCACGGCGGGCAGCGGCGATTCGGGAGTGACGGTGACGAGCGAGTACGCCGCAAAGCCGTAATTCAAAAGCGCTTTGGCATCGGAAAAGCGCTTGTCGCTCGTGCTGCCGCCCAGGATGACCGCGATGAGCTCCATGCCGTCCTTTTCCGCGGTCGCGCTGATGCAGTATTTGGCCGAATCGGTCGAGCCGGTCTTGAGTCCCGTCGCGCCGGGGTAAAAGCGCACGAGCTTGTTGGTGTTGACGAGCATGGACGCCCCACCGCGCAGCGAGTCCATCCAGATCGTCGTAAAGCGGCGGATGTCGGGATGGCGCCAAATGAGCTCGCGCGACATGAGCGCGATGTCGTAGGCCGAGGTGACATGCCCGTCCGCGGGCAGGCCCGTGCAGTTGACAAAGTGCGTGTCGTTCATGCCGAGCTCTTTGGCTCGCTCGTTCATGCGCGCGACAAACGCTTCCTCGCTGCCTGCCAAGTGCTCGCCGAGCGCGACGGCCGCGTCGTTGCCGGAGACGACGCACACGGCCTTGATGAGGTCTTCGACGCGCATCTGCTCGCCCTCTTTGAGCCAGATCTGGCTGCCGCCCATCGATGCGGCGTGCGCGCTGCCTGTGACGGTGTCGTCATACGAAAGCGCGCCGGAGTCGATGGCCTCCATCGTGAGCAGCAGCGTCATCACCTTCGTCACGCTCGCGGGCTCGCGCGGCGTGTGTTCATCCTTGGCAAAGAGCACCGTGCCGGTCTGCTTTTCCATCAAGAGAGCGGAGGGGGCGTCGAGCGTGAGCTCGTCGGCGCGCACGGGCACGCACAAAAGCAGCGCGAACAGCAGGATCATCGGGAACATTCGTTTCATGGCGGAGCTCCTTTCTTCGTTTGGCAAAGAATATGAAAGAATCAGCGACAACATGAATATTTCACCTTGAAATGACACGAAGAATATGATATACTCCATCCAATCGCAGGGTTGGTATATCGGTATTACAGCGGCTTCCCAAGCCGTTAAGGCGGGTTCGACTCCCGTACCCTGCTCCAAAAAAGAGAGACACGCGCAGGCGTGTCTCTCTTTTTTGGAATCCGTGGGAGATGAAAAAGCACAGGGGCAAGTGAATTGCCCCTGTGCAAATGCTTTTGCACAGCAAAAGCATTTTACGGCGCAAAAGCGCCGGGCCTCGACGCGGCGGAGCGCGTCTCGGCTTGATTCAAATTATTTAACGGCGGAAGTGAATTCCGCCTATAACAATTCTCCGCTGCGCTGCGAATTGACGTGCGACTTCGCGCGAGGAACCCGTGGAACATTAAAATGCTCGGGCGAAGTAAATTCGCCCTGCGCAAATGCTTTTGCGCAGCAAAAGCATTTTACGGCGCAAAAGCGCCAAGGGGAACGGAGTGGGTAGGAGTGCCTGCGTCGATATTGGGAGTGCGCGGCGCTCTTGCCCTGTCAGGCAATTCGCGATGGTTATTTTTCAGCGGAGGTATCGCCTTTGGACGACGAGGGCTTGCTTTTGCCGGTCAGGATGCAGGTGAAAATGGCGGCGGCGTAGAGGGTGGCGCGGATGCGGCAGGGGGATTTGCTAAAAGAAAAGAGATAAAATTCCGATAATTCTGATGATGGCTGCGCAGCCGAAGGCCAGCAGCAGGGCTTGCAGAATGAAGCGGAGACAAGGGCGGAAGGTGAGCGGTTCTTCCGCGGAAAGATGGGGATCCGTGATTTTGCCTGGCAGGTTACTCATGGGCTCTCTCCTTATCATCTCTCTTTATTGGGGAAATGCTTGCTTTTAGTATACGAAGCTCTTGACTGCCGGTCAAGAGGCGGGGAGGTACTCGCTGGCGGGATGAAGATCTGTGATGTTGTAGCGCGGCAGGTGGTAGAGGGAGTCGCCGTAGCGGGCAGTGCCGTAGACGCCGGAGAGTGTGACGGCAAAGTGCTGCTGCAAAAACGGTTCGGCCCACAGCTCCATCTTGCCGAGAGGATACGTGAACGTCGTGACGTTCTGGCCGGTTTCGAGTTCGATGCGTGTGATGCTCGTTTGCAGGTCGGCGGAGATGCGCGAGATGTAAGTCTCCTCGTCCTCGCCGCTTTTGCGCTCGATGCCGGGCGCATCGGGGCGGATGTGGCAGTCGTTCGTGTGCGAGGCAAACTCGACAAGGCCGCTTTTTGCCATCTCGCGGCACTCATCCCAGGTGAGAAAACCGTCCGCTCTCTCGTCGATGCGGGAAGTGATGAGCGAGATGGCCGCCTTTGCGCCGTATGCGCGCAGGATGGGAAAAGCGAGGGTATAGTTGCTCTCATATCCGTCGTCAAAGGTCAGCAGTACCGCCTTTTGCGGAAGCGGCGAGCCGTCGTCGAGCTGACCGGCAGCCAGTTCGCGCGGCAGGACTGTCGTATAGCCGTTATCGCGCAGGAAGTCGAGGTCGCGCCGCAGCGCGGAGACGGTCATGGTGTAGTCTGCCGCCTGAGACGCATTTTCCGTAAAGTTGTGGTATTCCAGCACGTAAAAGCACCAGTCGGGCTCGGGCTTTGCGGCGTCTCCCTTGGGAGAGCGCACCGGCGCGGCAAGGGCCTCGGGCATTGCGCGGCGGTCGAAGTGCGGCGGACGCACGGGGACGGCCTGTGCGCTGTGCGCCTGCTGAAAGAGCGAAACGGCGAGGACGATGACGAGCACGCGCGCGAATAATTTCAGCAGCGACATCATGCCGTAGGAAAAAAGATTGATGCGGCGCATACGCCTCACCTCCTCTGCGCCCTTTGTCTATATTAGACGCAAAAAAAGAAGAAAAGTTTCCGCGGGCGGCGGAACGGTGCAAGAAAATCTTTACAGGCGAAAAATTTGCGTTATCTTAATACAAGATCAAGAGCGCCGCCGAACGGGGGAAGCCCGGTTCGGCGGCTTTTTGTGTTTGTGTGTCAGGAGGAAAGATAAAATGATCGGTGTGATCGTCAACGTGCTAACGGTGGCGCTGGGCGGCGTTCTGGGAACGGTGTTCAGCAAAAAGCTCTCCACCCGCTTTACCACAGAGCTCAACAAGGTGTTCGGCGTGTGCGCCATCGGCATGGGTATCAGCTCAGTGCCGCTGATGCAGAACATGCCCGCGGTGATTCTGGCCGTCGTGGCGGGCACGGCGCTCGGCCTTGCGTGTCATCTGGGCGAGTGGATCAGCCGCGGCGGCGAACTGATGGAAAAGCCCATCGGCAAGCTCCTCGGCGAGAGAAACGGGGACGACGAGGACGGCCTTCCGCGCGAGGAATACCTCTCGCTTCTGGTGACGGCCATCGTGCTCTTCTGCTCGAGCGGCACGGGCATTTACGGCTGCCTTGACGCGGGCATGACGGGAAACGCGACGGTGCTTTTGAGCAAGTCGATTTTGGACTTTTTCACGGCGATGGTCTTTGCCTGCAATTTGGGCGCGGTGACATCGCTCGTGGCGGTGCCGCAGGCGGCGGTGTTTTTTGCGCTGTTTTTCGCCGCCAAGGCGATCTATCCGCTCACGACGCCGACGATGATCGGCGACTTCAAGGCCTGCGGCGGCTTTCTGCTCATCGCAACGGGCTGCCGCATCGCCAAGATGCAGGACTTCCCCGTGGCGGACATGATCCCGACGATGGTGCTCGTGATGCCGCTGAGCGCCCTATGGACAAATTACATCGCGCCGCTTCTCTGAGCGCATGGAAAAAAGCACCGCTGCCCAAAAAGGCGGCGGTGCTTGCATTTTTGCGTTATGTAAATTATAATGAAGCAGATCATTGACAACAGACGGAGGCAAACACATGAAAAAGGTCGCATTGGTCACCGGCTCGTCCCGAGGCATCGGCCGCGCGGTCGCGGCGGAGCTCGCGCGGGACGGCTATGCCGTGTGCATCAATTACTATGAACGAAAGGATAAGGCCGACGAGCTTGTCGCGCTGCTGCGCGCCGAAGGCCGCGAGGCCATCGCCGTGCAGGCGGACGTGTCAAAGCGCAGCGAGGTGAACGCCATGGTCGCGCAGTGCGAGCGCGAGCTCGGTAAGATCACGCTGCTCGTGAACAACGCAGGCGTCGCCGGTCAGGCGCTCTTTCAGGATGTGACGGACGAAATGTGGGAGCGCTACTTCGGCGTGAACTTAAACGGTGCGCGCAACACCATTCAGGCGGTGCTGCCGAACATGCTGCACGAAAAGAGCGGCTGCATCGTGAACATTTCGTCGATCTGGGGCCAGCACGGCGCGTCGTGCGAGGTGACGTATTCCTGCACGAAGCACGCGCTCATCGGCCTGACGCGCTCGCTCGCGATGGAGCTGGCGCCGAGCGGCATCCGCGTCAACTGCGTTGCCCCCGGCGTCATCGAGACCGATATGGTCAAGGTACTGGGCGAGGAAACGCTCAAGGACCTTGCCGAGCAAACGCCGCTCGGCCGCCTCGGCAAGCCCGAGGACATCGCCGCGGCGGTCGCGTATCTCGCGTCTGACAAGGCGTCGTTCGTCACGGGCCAGGTGCTCGCGGTGGACGGGGCGTTCGTGCTCTGAGTCAGCGCCCTGTGCTGCCAAAGCCCCCCTCGCCGCGCACGGTCTCGGGCAGGGTGTCGACCTGCTCAAATTCCATCGGCAGAAACGGCAGCAGCACGAGCTGGGCGACGCGGTCACCGTGGCGCACGGTGCGCTCTTCGTTGCTGTCGTTGTGCAGGGCGACGAAGCATTCGCCGCGGTAGTCGCTGTCGATGACGCCGAGGCAGTTTGCCGGACGGAGGCCTTGCTTGGAAGCTAAGCCGCTTCTGGCGACAACTGCGCCGAACGTGCCCTCCGGCAGGGCAAAGGAAAGACCGGTCGGCAGCATAGCCGTCGCGTGCGGCGGGATGATGAGCTCTTTGTCGCCGTCCAGGCAGGCGTAAAGGTCATAGCCGGCGGCGAAAGCGGAGCCGCGCGTGGGGAGCTTTGCGCCCTCGCGCAGCAGCTTGATCGAAACGTTGGACATGGGGAAGATCCTCCTCTTTTTTGCATGCGAAACATTATAAAGCCTGCGCAAAAGAAAAGCAAGCACGGTGCAAAAAGGGAGGATCTGGCATAAGAATAAGAATTTTCCCTTGCCAAACAGGGGGAGTTCTGCTATTATACTATGATGTAATGTTTCCGCCTGATGCAGGCGCTTACAAAACGACAACCTTTTTTGGAGGCTCGGATAGATGGCAAAAAACAACGATAAGCGGGCAGAACGCATGGCCAGAAGCAATCGCAACGTCAATCGTGCGATCACGGTGCTCATGGCCGGCGTCATTGCTGAATTTTATCTTTTGATGGTGAACAACTACTATGTCAAAGGCGGCGTCGGTCAGGTGCTGACGATGATGACTGTGCTTCAGGTCATCGACTACATCGGCTGTGCGCTGTTCGGCGCGGGCCTTGTCGTCTGGCTGATGCGCAAAAAGTGGACGCGCTTTGCGCCCGCCGCGCCGTGGCTCTTATGCATCGGCTTTTTCTTCGCCGTGTCGTCGATCCTGATGCTCAAGGTCTACCCGCAGGGCACGACGATGATGTGCGTGATCGTGCCGGTCGTGATGCTCATCGGCATCGTGTTCCTGCTCTATCCGCGTGAGTTTTCCGTGCAGGCCGTGGGCCTGACGGCGTCGCTGATGGCGATGTACCTCATCCACCGCGGCAGCGGGAGCGACACGTGGGGCGGCATCGTCACCGGATGCAGCATCCTCGCGATCTGCGTGGTCGCGGTGCTTGGTGTCGCTGTTTTCAAGGCGGGCAAGAACGACGGCAAGCTTAAAAAGCTCGGCGATCTTCGTATCGTGTCGCAGGACGGCGACTACAAGCTCATTTACGCTGTGCTCGCCGTGTGCGCACTGGCCATCGTGGCGGCGCTCGCCGTCAGCAGCATCGCCTACTACGGCCTCTGGGTGCTGGCGATTGGCACATTCCTCCTCGCGGTGTACTACACGGTGAAAATGATGTAAAGAAATCAAAAGGAAGGCGAGTCCATTTGGACTCGCCTTCCTTTTTTGCTTTTTATATGTCGCGACGTCCTTCTAAAGCCCGCATCAGCGTCGCGTCGTCGGCGAATTCGAGGTGGCCGCCGACGGGGATGCCGTAGGCAAGGCGCGTGACGCGCACGCCGAACGGCCGCAGCAGGCGGGCGAGGTACATCGCCGTCGCCTCGCCCTCGGTGTCAGGATTGGTGGCCATGATGACCTCTTCGATGTTCCCCTGCGCCACGCGGTCGAGCAGCGGCTTAATCTCCAAATCGTCGGGCCCCACATGGTTCATCGGCGAGATGACGCCGTGCAGCACGTGGTAGCGGCCGTTGTATTCGCGCGCGCGCTCGATGGCGACGACGTCGCGCGGGTCGGCGACAACGCAGATGACATGTTCATCACGCTTCGGCGACGAGCAGATAGGGCAGAGGCCGCCGTCCGTCAGATTGCGGCAGACGGGGCAGAACGTGACGGTGCGCTTGGCGTCGACGATGGCATCGGCAAAGGCCTTGGCCTCCTCTTCGGGCAGGCTCAGCACGAAAAACGCGAGCCGCTGTGCGCTCTTGCTGCCGATGCCGGGCAGGCGCGCGAACTGCTCAACGAGCTTTTCGAGCGCCGCGGGAAAGTATTCCATGGACTTAACCTCTCAGCTCTTTGATCTTGGCGGGGATATCCGCGGCCTTGTAGACGGCGGAGCCCGCGACGAGCACGTTTGCGCCCGCCTCGATGCAGGTTTTGCACGTCACGGCGTCGATGCCGCCGTCGACCTCGAGCTCGCAGTCAAGGTTTCTCTCGTCGATGTAGCGGCGGATGGCGGAAACTTTCGGCATCATATCGGCCATGAACTTCTGCCCGCCAAAGCCGGGCTCGACGGTCATCACGAGCACGATGTCGCACTTGTCAAGAAACGGCAGCACGGCCTCAGCGCGGGTGTTGGGCTTCAAGACGACGCCGGCCTTTTTGCCCTTGGCGTGAATTTTGTCGAGCGCGAGGTGGATCTTCTCCGGCATGTCGGCCTCGACATGACAGGTGACGAGGTCCGCGCCCGCGTCGCAGAACTGGTCGACATAGCGCTCAGGCTGCACGATCATCAGGTGCACGTCGATGGGCAGCGCCGTGCGCTTGCGGATGGACTGGAGCACAGGGATACCGATGCTGATATTGGGGACGAAGCAGCCGTCCATCACGTCAAAGTGGACGTAGTCGGCGGTGGCAATGGCCTCGACGCCGGCGCCGAGCTCAGCAAAGTCGGCGGAGAGGATGGACGGTGCGATCTTGACGGACATAATAAGAATCCTCCTGCGAAAATTTTCTTATTTTTTATTGTAGCAAAGCGCAGGAACAAAAGCAATGCAAAAAAATGTAAAAGACACTTGACATTTCACTCGCGCAGTGCTATCCTCACAGATGTAAAGCGAACTTGACTTTGGAAAACGGAGAGAAGCGATGAAAAACCACATTGAAGAGAGAAGAAAGGCGCGCGGCATGACGCAGCAGCAGTTGGCTTCGGCGCTCGGCGTCTCGCGCCAGACCATCATTTCGCTCGAGAACGGGAAGTATAACCCGTCCATCCTGCTGGCGCACAGCATTGCGCGGCTCTTTGGCGAGCAGATCGAGGAAATTTTCATTTTTGAGGAGGAAGAAGCATGAAGGGTATGAATTTACAGGAGCAGAAAAAGTGCGGCATTCTGCTGATCGCCATCGGGCTGGTGATGTTTGCCATCGGATTTCTGCTCGGTGATGCGCACATGGGCGATTTTTACAGCGGCCTTGGCTGCGGCCTCTTTGCCTGCGGCGCGGTGCGGCTGCTGCGTGTTTACCGCCTGAGCCGCGACCCGGAAAAGGCGGCGGATTATGACGCGATGCTCAAGGACGAGCGCACGATGTATGTTGCGAATAAAGCGCGCAGCATGACGTTTTTCATCTGCGTCTATGCCCAGCTCGCGGCGGGACTGCTGGCGCTTTTAGTGTTCAAGCAGCCAATCATCGGGCAGGTGCTGTGTCTTGTGACCTGCGCGCAGTCGCTTATTTTTTGTGGGACTTATTGGTACTACAATAAGAAGTATTGAAGGCAGCGCGAGGGGCTGCTTCTGTCCCCACAGCGTGTGGGGACGCGGCAAAGGGGGATATTCTCTTTCTCAGAAAGAGAATATCCCCCTTACACCCCC
>OLPS01002439.1_pt1 | contig 16705 bp, 11 predicted proteins | sample 1673071 | NCBI WGS metagenome assembly OLPS01 (sample SAMEA3136752, study PRJEB25190) | human gut metagenome | reverse complement strand
CCGTGTTCTGCGAAGTCAGAACACAGCTTGTCGGAAAAACGAAGTTTTTCGACTGCTTAAAAGAAAAACGCGACATCAGGCCGCGCATTTGCACCGCCCCGTCGCGTTTCTTGGCAATAAATAAAAACGGCAGCAGGGAGTAGTCTCAAACCTACCACCGAACTTGTGAACACATTATACATCGATTCCCGGCCGGACGGCAAGATAAAAAATTCACAAAATCGAGTTTACACCTTGTTAACATTTGTACAAAATTACAGGACGGTTACAGGCCGTCCTGCGCGCAACGGAAGCACGCAGGAAAAGAGTGCGTTTTTCGGTAGAAAAGATAGAGATTTTCCGCGGATTTCTCTTTACAAAAGGCGTGCGGTGTGTTATCCTATATTTACTGTTGCCCCGCGCTTAGCTGTCGGATAACCGGACGCGTTCCTATCGCTCCATTTCACCAAGCCGCGGCCCAGCCTGAGGGTACAAAAATCATATTTTCGAAAGGTGAAAACGAACATGATCCGTAAGGAAGACAAGACTGCCGTTATCGAGGCAAACCGCACCCACGCTACCGACACCGGTTCCCCGGAGGTTCAGGTTGCAATTCTGACCGCCCGCATCAAGGAGCTCACCGAGCACCTGAAGGTTCACAAGAAGGACAACCACTCCCGCCGCGGCCTGCTGAAGATGGTTGGTCAGCGCCGTTCCATGCTGGCTTACCTGCAGAAGAAGGACATCAACCGCTACCGCGCTCTGATCGCTAAGCTGGGTATCCGTAAGTAAGAAACGTTTTATAGGGGAGCAGTCTGCTCCCCTGTTTCTATACCTGCGAAAAAAGCATCTGCTTTCCCCAAGGAAGTTTATCAACCGGGCGGCATAAACCTGCTTTTTAGCGTTTGAAAGAGGGACGAGGGCAGCTTCGCTCCTGTTTCAAGTGCTAAAAGCCGGTGCCGCCCTCCAAAAATCAAAGGAGGAAACAAAATGGCAAATATCAACCACTTTGACTTCAAAAACTACCGCGTTTTTGAGACCGAGATCGCCGGCCGCAAGCTGACCGTCGAGACCGGCAAGATGGCGCAGCTGGCAAACGGCTCCTGCCTCGTCCGCTACGGCGAGACCGCAGTCCTCGTTACCGCTACCGCATCCGCAAAGCCGCGCGACGGCATCGACTTTTTCCCGCTCTCCGTTGACTTCGAGGAGCGCATGTACGCCGTAGGCCGCATCCCCGGCTCCTTCATGCGCCGTGAGGGCCGTCCGTCCGAGAAGGCGATCCTGTCCTCCCGTCAGATCGACCGCCCGATGCGTCCGCTGTTCCCGAAGGACCTGCGCAACGACGTTTCCATCGTCTGCACCGTTCTCGAGAACGATTATGACAACTCTCCCGAGGTAGTCGCTCTGCTGGGCGCTTCCATCGCGGTTTCTATCTCTGATATTCCGTTCGACTACGTTGTAGCCGGCTGCCAGGTCGGCATCGTCGACGGCAAGACCGTCATCAACCCGACCTCCGAGCAGCGCAAGGTTTCCGAGATGGACGTTACCCTGTGCGCGACCAAGGACAAGATCGTCATGATCGAGGCCGGCGCGAAGGAAGTTCCGGAGGACGAGATGTTTAACGCCCTCATGGAGGCTCATGAGGAGCTGAAAAAGGTCTGCGCGTTCATCCAGTCCATCAAGGACGAGATCGGCAAGCCGAAGTTCGAGTATGAGCATCACGACATCGACCACGACCTGTTCGACAAGCTCGAGGCAGAGTGCAACGACAAGTTCGAGGCCGCTATGGATACCGACGACAAGACCGTCCGCGACGCAGGCGTTCGCGAGATCGTTGACGCATTCGAGGCGACCCTGTCCGACGAGTACAAGGAAGAGCACGACGCAAACCTCGCTGAGTGCGTAGATAAGCTCCAGAAGAAGATCGTCCGCCGCTGGCTGGCAAACGGCAAGCGCGTCGACGGCCGCGGCATGGAGGAAGTCCGTCCGCTGGCTGCTGAGGTTCACGTTCTGCCGCGCGTACACGGTTCCGGCATGTTCACCCGCGGTCAGACTCAGGTCCTGACGCTCTGCACTCTGGGTACTCTGGGCGATGCACAGGAGCTCGACACCATCTTCGAGGAGAAGGAAAAGCGTTATATCCATCACTACAACTTCCCGTCCTTCTCCGTCGGCGAGACCCGTCCGTCCCGCGGCCCCGGCCGTCGTGAGATCGGTCACGGCGCTCTGGCTGAGCGCGCTCTGCTGCCGGTCATCCCGCCGGTAAGCGAGTTCCCGTACGCGCTGCGTCTGGTTTCCGAGGTCATCTCCTCCAACGGCTCCACCTCTCAGGGCTCTGTCTGCGGTTCCACGCTGGCTCTGATGGATGCAGGCGTTCCGATCAAGGCGCCGGTTGCCGGCATTTCCTGCGGTCTGATCACCGACGGCGGTCAGGAGACCACCTTTACCGATATTCAGGGCGTTGAGGACTTCTACGGCGACATGGACTTCAAGGTAGCTGGTACCAAGAAGGGCATCACCGCGATTCAGGTCGACATCAAGGTCGACGGCCTGACCCCGAACATCATCAAGCAGGCGTTCGAGAAGTGCCGCGTTGCCCGTTACGGTATTCTGGACGAGATCATGCTCAAGGCTATCCCGCAGCCGCGTGAGGATGTTTCCGACTGGGCACCGAAGATGACCACCATGCACATCAACCCGGACAAGATCCGCGAGGTCATCGGCAAGGGCGGTTCTGTGATCCAGAACATCGTTGCTGAGTCCGGCGCAAAGGTCGACATCGAGGACGACGGCACCGTCACCATCGCCGCTGTCAAGGCGACCGACGCTGACAAGGCGAAGAAGATGATCGAAGCGATCGTCAAGGAGCCGGAGCCGGGCGAGATCTACTACGGCAAGGTCGTTCGCCTGATGAACTTCGGCGCATTTGTAAACCTGCTGCCGGGCAAGGACGGCATGGTTCACATTTCCAAGATGGCTGACCACCGCATCGAGAAGGTCGAGGACGCTGTCAAGGAAGGCGACATGGTCTGGGTCAAGGTCATGGAGATCGACGACAAGGGCCGCGTAAACCTGTCCATGAAGGACGTAAAGCCGGAAGAGAAGATTAAGTAATTTGCACCGGAGATAAAAGAAAAGCTCCCGACCGAGGTCGGGAGCTTTTTTGCGGACAGGTCAGGAAAGTTCGGCGTTTGCGATACCATACTGTGTTCCCCACCAGCCGTTGCCTTCTGCGGAAACAGCCACTACTTTCATTTGCAGCGCTCTATTGAGATTTACTGAGCAATGTCTGGGCAAATCTTCGCTGGTCATTTCGATGGTTTCTGTAAGTTCGCCATCCAGATAGAACTTTAACAGAAGCGGGAGTCCGGAATGACCATCTACCGGGCCGAGGTCAAAATCCAATGTGGAATACTGGCCATTCAGATTGAAAAGTACATTTGTGCCAACATCTTCGGCGCAAAAAGCAACCATGAAGCCGCGAGAGTAGGATTGTCCAGCCATTTTGAAGGAGTTGGTACCGTCTGTGGTGTTGCCATTGGCTGCGTAGTAGCCATAATCGGTTTCATACGGCGGGCAAAGATCCATCAGCCACTTTTTGCTGTTCGGCGCATCGCCCAGATACACGGTCTTGATTTTGCCGTCCCAGGATACCTGCTTGCCGAGCGCGTTGCCCACCGCGCGGACGGGCAGATAGGTCGTGCCGTTGTAGATGAACGGCTCCACCGTTGAACCGTTCGCGTCCTTGGGCGTGATGGTCACACCGTCGATGACAAGCTTGATATTATCGTATTGCACGGTGATGTTTTTATATATCTTGCCTGCCGCCAGCGCGCTCCCGCCGACGAGCCCAGCACATAGGCATAGCGTCGCCAGCCGCATAAGGATTTTCTTTTTCATTTCATACCCCTCCTAAACTGTAATATAAAAGTTAGGCATCTTTGGTATAAGTTTACTCCGTAAAAATGATATAGTCAAGAAAAATACTCATCTTTACGGTAAAACTTATTCTATGAAAATTTATGACTATAATGGAAAAGCAAATATATGTGGTGAGAAAATTAGAGTTTTGCGTAAGCAAAAGCATATTTCACAGGCTGAATTGGCAGCCAGAACGGGCACCTCTATCCGCTATATACGTGCCTTGGAAGATTGCAGGTCTGTGGCATAGACTTGGATCAGAAAGCTATCAGTCGCATAGAATGCAAGAAACGCTTTATTGCGGATTTTGAATTGCGTGAAATTGCCCGCATACTGCAAATTTCGTTAGATGAATTAGCAGAAAGATGAAATAACACAGCGTTGACAAACCGCACAGAACTGCTATAATGAAAATGTAATCGATATACGATTACGCCCAGCAATGGGTTAAGAAAATAACCGGACTATTGGAGTGGGGACAGTTATTTTCTTTTGCTTATCTGAAAAATCAGGGCGGTAAAAGCTACGAGCATAATGCAGAACTGAATAAGACGCAGACTTCTCGTGGTTTTGCCGGGAAAAATGACCGTTTACTTTGCAGGGTGGAGCGGTCATTTTTCTTTTGCCCATCTATCTCCCCGGAACGAAATTCTTCCTCTTTCAAAACACAGGGGAACTGTGCTATAATGGAATGCAAAGAAAAATCGACGGAAGGGAAGGACAAGCCTATGACCTCTGTGCTGCTGCCCGAGGGCGAGCTGCGCGTGGCGCGGTGCGATACACTTGACAAGCTGATCGCGGTCGGTGACGGCGATGCTGCGCTGCTTTACCTTTATATCCTGCGTCACGGCAGCGAGGACGGCCGGACGGCTGCGCGCGCGCTCCATTTATCCGACGAGCGCTACGAGCGCGCGGCGTTCACGCTCAATAATCTGAGCGCGCCGGCTGCCGAGACGAAAAATACCGAAAAGAGCGAAAATGCCGCGCCGCAGTACACAGCAGCCGAGCTTCGCCGCGCACGAAACGAGGACGGCGAGTTCTCCGCTGTATGCGATGCCGCGGAGAATGCCTTCGGCCGCGCGCTCACCGAGGGCATGCTGCGCAGCCTGCTGACCGCCTATGACCATCTCGGACTGGACGGCGGCGCGATCATCGAGCTGCTCAGCTACCTCAAGAACGAAAAGGGCGAGGTGCGCCTGTCCGACATCAAGCGCGAGACCTATCAGTGGGCGGACATGGGCATCGTCAACGCGCAGGACGCGCAGCAGTATCTGGCGCGGCGCGTCAACGAAAAGCCGTTCATCGAGGCGCTCTACCGTGCGCTCGGCGCGGACCCGGCGCAGCCGGCCCCCAAGGAGCAGCGCGTCTGCCGCTTTGCGCTCGCGCACGGCTTCCCGGCGGAGTCGGTCGAGCTGGCTGTCCGCCGCACCGAGGCGCATCAGGGCCATCGCAGTCTGGATTATACGCTCGGCATCCTGCGCCAGTGGGAAAAGAGCGGCGTACATACTATCAGCGAGATCACGGCGCTCGAGCCGGAGAGCCGCACGGCGGCGGTCGCTGTCGGCCAGACCGAGGCGCAGCCGACGGACAGCGGTACGCTCGCGGACTGGGAGCAGGCATGGCTCGCGCAAAAGGAAGAGATCAGACGGAGAATGAAGGAGGCGGAAGCGAATGGCTTATGATAGGAAACTGCTTTCTGCGGCGCGCAGAGAGCTGGAGCGCGATCGCGAGGCGCATGAGGACGAGCTGGAGGCGCGCCGCCGGGACGTCTATGCAAGGGAGCCGCGTATCCGCGCCATCGACCGCGAGCTTTCTGCGACCGCCATTCAGGTGCTCCGCGCGGCGCTCGAGCAGGGAAGCGACCCGGAAAAGGCGATCGCGTCGCTGCGGGAACGCAACCTGAGTTTGCAGGAGGAGCGATCGCGCCTGCTGCGCGGTCTGGGTCTGCCGGCCGACTGGCTGACGAACAGGCCGATGTGCGAAAAGTGCGGCGACACCGGATATGAGGGCGCGGCGACCTGCGAATGCGTCAAGCGCCGCTATGCCCGCCTGCTCAAGCAGCAGCTTTCCTCCGTTCTTCCCATCGAGGATCAGAATTTTGAAAAGTTCAATCTCAGCTATTATTCGCCGCGGATCGACCCTAATATGCACGACTCACCGCTGGAAAACATAAAGGTCAATCTGTTTGAGTGCAAGGCATATGCACGGAATTTCGGCGAAAACTCGCCCAATCTGCTGCTGTACGGCTCGACCGGACTCGGCAAGACCTTCCTCTCCACCTGCGTGGCGGAAGCGGTCTCGGCGCGCGGCTTTTCGGTCGCCTACGACACCGCCATCAACATCATCGCCGCCTACGAGACCATCAAGTTCGGCAACGGCGACGGCGCGGCGGCGGCGGAGCGCGCGGCGCGGTATGAGCGCGCCGACCTGCTCATCATCGACGACATGGGCACCGAAATGGGCACCGCGTTCACGGTCTCCGCACTCTACAACCTCATCAACAACCGCCTGATGGCGCACCGCCCGATGATCGTCAACACCAATCTGCTGCCCGACGAGCTGAAAAAGCGCTATTCGCCTGCCGTGGCGTCGCGCCTGCTCGGTGAATTCAAGCAGCTGCGCTTTTTCGGAGACGACATCCGCATGCTCAAGAGCCGGATGCAGAACCGTTAAAAATCTTTCAAAGACTGTTCAAAAACTGTTCACACATTATGGGGCGGAGTGCGGTATACTGACATTGTCAGCAAGGGAAGCCGCAATCCCGAAGCTGACGACCTACCGATCTTTTTATTTCTCTTTTTTACCCCCTTTTATTTTGTGAATGACGGAAAACGCCCCGAACTCGTTCCCCCGCGAGCCGGGGTGTTTTTCTGTCCGTTTGAAGGAAAATGTGCTCTGATCGTCGCGCCAGCTCTGTTAATAATTTTTCAAAGACTGTTCAAAAACGGTTCACACATCGGCGCGGAAAGTGCGGTATACTGAATATGTCGAAAGGAAGTTCCCCCCTTCTTCCGATCGACAGACAAGTTTGATTCTTTTTTCTTTTTCTTTTCCCCTCTTTTTTCGAACAGCGAAAGCGCTCCGCAGATCCGGCATCCCCCTGCCGGGTGCGGAGCGTTTTCGTCTGTCCGGAAGGGCGGTTTTCCGCCGAAACAAATCTTTCAAACTCTGTTCAAAAACTGTTCACACATTGCGGTGCGGAGTGCGGTATACTAACATTGTCAGCAAGGGAAGCCGCAATCCCGATGAAGCTGACGACCTACCGATCTTTTTATTTCTCTTTTTTACCCCCTTTTTCAAATCTGTATACTGGATGAGCAGGCACCGTTTTCGCTTCCCCCGGCGAGACGGTGCTTTCTCGTTGCTTTCAAAAATAAAAGAGGCGGCTCTGCTTGCGAAAAAGAGAGGAATAGGGTATACTGATACATAGCAAGAAACGATATGTTAGGAGATGTTTTATATGGGTTGCTCGCACAACTGCGACAGCTGTTCGTCGAACTGCGGCGGCGAGAAGAGCCTCAAGGTCGCGGCTAACAAGGCTGCGACCGTCCGCAAGGTGATCGGCGTTGTTTCCGGCAAGGGCGGCGTAGGCAAGAGCCTGCTGACTTCGATGATGGCGGTCGGCATGACGCGCAAGGGCTACACCTGCGGCGTGCTGGATGCCGACATTACCGGTCCGTCCATCCCCAAGACCTTCGGCGTGCACGACAAGCTCGAGGGCTGCGAGGAGGGCATCATCCCGGCACGCAGCGAGGGCGGCGTGCAGATGATCTCGATCAATCTGGTCCTGCCGCACGAGGATGACCCGGTCATCTACCGCGGTCCGATCATCGCGGAGACCGTCAAGCAGTTCTGGTCGGACGTTGTATGGGAGGACGTAGACTTCCTGTTCGTCGACATGCCTCCCGGCACGGGCGACGTACCGCTGACCGTATTCCAGTCCCTGCCGGTAGACGGCATCATCGTCGTCACCTCTCCGCAGGATCTGGTCTCCATGATCGTCGGCAAGGCAGTCAAGATGGCCAAGATGATGAACATTCCGGTGCTCGGCATCGTCGAGAACTACAGCTATCTGGAGTGCCCGGACTGCGGCAAGCATATTTCCGTCTTTGGCGAGAGCCATGTAGACGAGGTCGCGGCGCACTACGAGCTGCCGGTTCTGGCCAAGCTGCCGATCGATCCGAAGCTTGCTGAGGCGGTTGACGCCGGCAAGATCGAGGACGCGAAGCTGCCGGACGCACTTTCCGGCGCGCTTTCGACCGTGGAGGGTCTGTTATGAACATCGGCGTAGCATTCGACGAAGGTCAGATCGCGGCCAACCTCGGCTCCTGCAAACAGGTGCTCGTCGTCACGACCGAGGGCCGTGAGCCGGTCAGCAAGCACATGGCGGAGGTGCGCGGCACCTCGACGACCGACCTCATCAAGCTCGCGAGCATGGAGCAGATTGATGTGCTGATCTGCGGCTCGCTCGGCCTCGCCATTCGCAACGCGCTCGAGATGATCGGCGTGCTGCTCGTGCCCGGCTGCGAAGGCCCGGCCGAGGAGGCGGTAGCGAAGTTCCTCGTGGGCGAGAAGCAGGGCGACCCGACGCTGCTCGAGATCGGCCGCGAGGAGGACCCGGATGACCCGATGGCGTGCATGCACGACTGCGCGAAGTGCTCCGGCTGCGGCCCGAGCGAGCTGCTGAAGAGCATCCCGGTCGAAGAGGTCAAGTAAGCTGTCGGGAAACCGCAGTTTTTCGACAGCTTAGCCGCGGTGGAATCTTTCTGCCGCGGTTTTTGTCTGCTTTTACAATAACTGGGTGCGCTGCTTGTGCAAAACAGCAATATCTTTTGCGTTCCTGTTCTGCTATACTGGAAGCAGGATAGAGAATGCAAAGGAGGGATTCCTATGAGTATGTTTTTCGCAGACGCGCCCGAAATGCAGACGCTCTCTGCGCCTTGCCCGTGGCGGCGGTATTTCGCGCGGCAGTTCGACTTCGCGCTGTACGGTCTCCTGTGGAGTCTCGTATCGCAGTGGGGGCTGCGGCTCAACATCGGCGGCTCGTATGTCATGCTGAAAGTACTGAGCACCGTGGTCGGCGCGGTGCTCATGGTCGTTATCGAGCCGTTCCTGCTGCATTTCTGGGGAACAACGCCTGGAAAGTGGCTGTTCGGCATGGAGATACGCACGCCGAACGGCGAAAAGCTCGCCATCCGTACCGGCTTTTACCGCACGTGGCAGGTGTTCACCGGGGGCATGGGCTGGGATCTTCCCATCTGGAGCTGGTACAGGCTGTATAAGAGCTATCAGGCGAGCACGGCAGGCGAGCTGCCGTGGGACATTGATAACGGCTGCCATATCGTCGTGCATGAGCGCAAGACGAAATGGTACCGTGTGCTGATGTTCCTGTTTGCGTGGCTGCTCGTTCTTGCGGCGGAGTTCGGCATCAGTTTGTACGCAGACCTGCCGCGAAACACCGGACGGCTGACTTTTGCACAGTATGTGGATAACTGCAACAATGTGCTGAAATACCATGAGCTCGGTTGGTCGATGCGTTCAGACGGCAGTCTCGGTCAGGGCTGGGACTCCGAGGGCGGCATCGTCACGCCCGAGGTCACGGCGGAGACCGACGCGGACGGCTATGTGACGGCGGTCGAGCTGCATATCGACACGGATGATGTCGTCAACGGGACGGGCACGGACGTCAAGGAAATGCTGTACTACGGCTATGCGCTGCCGCACGAAAAGAAAACGATGCTCGCGATGACCGATGAGATGCTCCAGAATACCGAGGATTTTACGGCGACGCTCGGCTCGCTGACCATCACGCAGAAGGTCACATTCGAGAACTGCACCGTGATAGGCGAGGGCGAGAACAGGATCTACTGGCCCGAAGAGGGAAAAACCGGCCATTATACGATGGACCTCCGCATCGCGGAAAACTGATAAAAACTGGAACAGAAGGGCTGTCCGCCGAGTGCGGACAGCTCCTTTTATCTGCACGGACGAAAATATTCCCAACAAAACCGGAAATTTATCAAAAAATGATGATGCAATTTGCCATGTCCTGTTGTATAATAAGGTTATCATCGGAAAATCGGGTCGACAGACCCTATGGAACGAAAGGACTTCTGAAATGGACAATATGACTGCCGCCCTTGTTGGCGGCCTGTTTGACGAAAGCGGCATTTCCGCTTACGCGCGTCCGGTGCTGTTCGGTACGGCAGGCGACGCGGTGCGGGATGCGCTGCCGGATGCAGTGGAAAAGTGCTATTTTGTACATGACGACCGGGAGCCGGCGCTCGATGGCGCGGAGAGTCTTGCGCTCGACGAGACCAACCGCTTCGCCTCGCTGAAGGCGCTGCCGGAATGCGGTCATGTGCTGGTGCTCGCGGCGCCGTTCGGCCTCGCGGAGGAGGACGCGCTCTTCCATCTGGCGGAGACGCATGTCACGACCGGCTACGGCGTCAGCGTGCTCGCAGCCGAGCAGCAGGGCTTTGACGCGGAGGGTCAGCCTGTTCCGCGCGATACGCACTGCTTCGCGGCGCTGTTCACCTATGAGATGCTCATGAAGGCGCTCGAGAGCGGCGCGGCTGATCTGGACGGTCTGGTCGCGGCGGCTGTCGCGGCAGGCGCGCAGAAGGGCGTCGCCGTCACCAACAAGATCTACGCCATCAACGACGGCGCTGCGGCCTTCATGGCGCAGGTCACGATGATGCAGCGCATCAACTTCGGACTGGTCAAAAAGGGCGTGCAGATCTTCGATCCCACGAACACCTATATCGCACCCGACGCGGACATCGCGCCCGGCGCGGTCATCCTGCCCGGCTGCCACATCCGCCCCGGCTGCAAGGTCGGCGCAGGCGCGGTCATCGGCCCGAACTCCATCCTCGAAAAGGCGGAGATCGGCGCGGGCACCACGGTCAACAGCTCGCAGGTCTATGAGTCGAAGGTCGGCGAAAAGGCAACGGTCGGCCCGTTCGCCTATATCCGCCCGCAGTGCGTGGTCGGCGACGGCTGCCGCATCGGTGACTTCGTTGAGCTGAAAAAGTCGACGATCGGCAACGGCACCAAGGTCTCGCATCTGACCTATATCGGCGACGCGACGGTCGGCGAGCGCGTTAACTTCGGCTGCGGCACGGTGGTCGTAAACTACGACGGCTATGTCAAGAACCAGACCGTCATCGGCGACGACTGCTTCATCGGCTGCAACACCAATCTGGTCTCCCCGGTCAAGCTGGGCGACCGCGTATTCACCGCGGCCGGCACCACGGTCACCAAGGACGTACCGGACGGTGCGCTCGCGGTCGCGCGCGCGCGTCAGACCACGCTCGACGGCTGGAATGACCGCCGCCGTGCAGCGCATGAAAAGAAATAACAGATACAGATAAATAAATCACCGGATAAAAAATACTATGACGGAGGCAAATCAATGATTTCTCACGGAAAAAATATCAAAATTTTCTCCGGCAACTCCCATCCTGCGCTTGCGATGCAGATCGCATCCGCTCTGGGTCTGCCGCTCGGCAAGGCAACCATCTCGACCTTCGCTGACGGCGAGATCTCGGTTTCGATCTCGGAGTCCGTTCGCGGTTCTGACGTATTCCTCGTTCAGTCCACCTGCGGCCCGGTCAACAACAACCTGATGGAGCTGCTCATCATGATCGACTCGTGCAAGCGTGCCTCGGCAGGCCGTATCACCGCGGTCATCCCGTATTTCGGCTACGCACGCCAGGACCGCAAGAGCAAGGCGCGCGACCCGATCTCCGCGAAGCTCGTAGCGAACCTCATCACCGCAGCAGGCGCAGACCGCGTGCTGACCATGGACCTGCACGCAGCGCAGATCCAGGGCTTCTTTGACATTCCGGTGGATAACATGCTCGGCTCGTCCGTGCTCATCCCGTACATCGCCGGCAAGTTCGGCGTCGGCACCGAGGACACCGTTATCGTATCTCCCGATCTGGGTTCTGTTACCCGTGCGCGCAAGTTCACCCAGAAGCTCGACATGCCGCTCGCGATCATTGACAAGCGCCGCCCGAAGGCGAACGTTTCCGAGGTCATGAACATCATCGGCAACGTCAAGGGCAAGAAGTGCATTCTGGTCGACGACCTGATCGACACCGCAGGCACCCTCGTGCATGCAGCTGAGGCGCTCGTAGAGCGCGGCGGCGCGACCGAGGTCTATGCGTGCGCAAGCCACGGCGTTCTGTCCGGCCCGGCGATCGAGCGCATCAAGGAGAGCCCGATCAAGGAGCTGACCATCCTCGACACCATTCCGCTGACGAGTGAGAAGAAGCTCGACAACATCAACGTGCTGTCCGTCGCGCCGGTATTCACCGAGGCGATCGCACGCATCTACGAGGAGACCTCGGTTTCCACCCTGTTCGACTGAGCTGCCGCTTTCGATTGAAACCACGGTTTCAATCGAGGATTGACGAAAAACCGCGTCCTGCGGACACATTTTTTCTTCCCTTGTATAATTTCCGTGATACATGCTCCCGGAAATTATGAATTTGCTTTGCAAATTCTATTTTATGCGTGCTGCGCACGAAGCGCGCGGCATGAACTTAATCTTATGGATGGAATAGCTGCTGCACAGTTTGCAGCAGCTATTTTTATATTTTCAGAAAGAGGTATCTATGAAGATTTTAACCATCGGCGATGTCGTCGGCGAGGCCGGCCTTGACGCGCTGCATGCGCTGCTGCGCAGGATAAAGCGCGATACCGGCGCGGATTTTGTCATCGTCAACGGCGAGAACGCCGCCGGGAACGGCGTGCTGCCGCGGCAGGCAGAGGACATCTTTGATGCCGGGGCGGATGTGGTGACGCTCGGCAATCATGCCTTCGGCAAGCAGCAGATCGTTCCGTATCTCGACGAGCACAGCGACATCCTGCGTCCGGCCAACCTCGCACCGCAGAGCCCGGGGCAGGGCTGGGGCATTTTTGACGGCCCGCAGGGCAGCCGCCTGCTCGTCATCGACCTGATCGGCCGCTGCGATATGAAATACGGCCCGGACAACCCGTTCCTGTGTGTCGACCGCATCCTGAAGGAAAACGAGGGCCGGTATGACGTTGCGCTCGTCGAGTTCCACGCGAACGCCACGAGCGAAAAGCTCGCGATGGGGTATTATCTGGACGGCCGCGTTTCCGCCGTCTGGGGCACGCATACCCATGTGCAGACCGCGGACGAGCGCGTCAACCCGAAGGGGACCGGCTATATCACCGATCTCGGCATGACCGGCCCATATCATTCCGTGCTCGGCGTGCGAATCGAGCAGTCCATCGCCATGTTCCGCGGCGATCTGACCGAGTATTTCAAGACCGCGCCGGGCGACTGCGCGGTGTCGGGCGCGGTGTTCGAGATCGAGCGCGGCGGAAAATGCGTATCGGTCGAGCGGGTGTGGAAGGAATACAAGGTTCGCTGAGGCTGTGCGCAGATGCGCATTCCCGCGGACAAGTGTCCGTGACAAGAAAGCACTCGAAATATAGAATACTTTTGTACATTCTGCAAGAAGTTGAAGTGGAACTTGCAAAATTGCGCAAAATCGGTTGACGAGACCGAGGGTTTTGCGGTATGCTATATACGAACAACAATGGGCCTTAGGTACTGACCGCCAAGGCTATGGACAGCATCGGGAGCTGTTTTGGGAAGAGCGCTTCCGGTGTGTAAGGAGGAATATACTGATGAACTCGCTGCTCAAGAAATTCACGTTCTCAGAGGAACTGACCGACGTGATCGAAAACTGCAAGGGCGTTTCCGTGCCGACCAGCAAGGCAGAGCTGTACGACATGGTATTCGGTCCCGAGCATGCTGATGTGTACGACGTTGTATTTGATGTACCCGGCAAGGGTCTGTTCAAGGAAGCGGACGTTGTCCGCTGCAAGAACGGTGCATCCGTTAACTTCACCGAGGACTACATGCGCCGCCGCGAGCCGGACTGCATGCGCATCGCGGACGACAAGCCGACCGACAAAAAGCGCTTTGCTGACGTTTACGGCTACAAGTTCGACAAGCTGCGTCAGGAGACCATGGAATGGTTCAAGACGCAGGAGCTCATCCTGATGCCGTTCAATTCCGGCGGCAACGAATACGGCTACGGCTCCATGCTCGTCTGCCCGAAGCAGTGCGCGTTCTTCGCCTTCGCGCTGGCACATCTTCAGGGTTTTGTCAACGCTGAGGAGACCGAGGGCTACAAGCCGCGCGCCATCATCTACGTTGCGCCCCCGTTCCGTCACACCCATTTCGAGGGCAAGCAGGTCGTTGTCCACAACCGTCTGGACGACTGCCATGAAGTATTTTCCTACAACCTCTATCCGGGTCCGTCCGCGAAGAAGGGCGTTTACTCGGTTCTGCTCGACATCGGCGAGCAGGAAGGCTGGACCCCCTGCCATACCTCCGCAGGCCGTCTGATCACGCCGTATGAGAACGAGCTGGTCATCATGCACGAGGGCGCTTCCGGCGGCGGCAAGAGCGAGATGCTTCAGGACATCGCGCGCGAGCCGGACGGCGAGGTCCTCCTCTCCACCAACACGGTAACGGGCGAGAAGACCTATCTGCACATCGGCTCCACCTGTAAGATCGAGCCGGTATGCGACGATATGGCTACCTGCTACCCGACGGTTCAGAACAAGTCGGGCAAGCTCGTGCTCGTCGACGGCGAGGACGGCTGGTTCCTCCGCATGGACGGCGTAACCCATTACGGCTGCGACCCGGTTTACGAGCGCATCTGCACCGAGCCGAAGGAGCCGCTGTGCTTCTTCAACATGGAAGGCCATCCGGGTGCAACCCTGCTGATCTGGGAGCACACGCTGGATTCCAACGGCAAGCCGTGCTCCAACCCGCGCGCCATCGTTCCGCGCTGGGACGTTCCGAACATCGTCAAGGAGCCGGTAGAAGTAGACGTACGCTCTTTCGGCGTTCGTATGCCCCCCTCCACCCGCGATAACCCGAACTACGGCATCATGGGCATGCTGCACATCATTCCGCCGGCACTGGCATGGCTGTGGCGTCTGATCGCGCCGCGCGGCTTCAACAACCCGTCCATCGTCACCGGCAATGAGCTCAAGAGCGAGGGCGTAGGTTCCTACTGGCCGTTCGCGACCGGCAAGCGCGTTGCACAGGCAAACCTGCTGCTGCATCAGATCGTTGACAGCCCGAACACCCGTTATGTGCTCATCCCGAACCAGCACATCGGCGTATACAAGGTCGGCTTCGCGGCTGAATGGATCTCCCGTGAGTATCTGGCCCGTCACGGCGGCGCCAAGATCCGCAGAGAGCATCTGGAGCCGGCGCGCTGCCCGCTGCTCGGCTACGCGATGAAGGATCTGACCATCGACGGCCAGAAGATCCGCTCCAAGTACCTGCGCGTCGATACGCAGGACCGCGTAGGCACCGACGGCTACGACGCAGGCGCGAAGATCCTGACCGATTTCTTCCGCAAGGAGCTGGCAAAGTTCGATACGCCGGAGCTCGATCCGCTCGGCAAGCAGATCATCGACTGCTTCATGAACGGCGGCAAGCTCGAGGACTTCGAGGCAATCACCCCGACCGGCCTTTAATAGACATCAAAAAAGAGAGACTTTTCAGTCTCTCTTTTTTTGTCGGCGCAGCCGACGCTTTCCTGATGATCTGTGTCTTGCCTGCGCGGAGCAAGGCCGTCCGAAAGCTCCTGTGCGGAGGCTTTCCCCCTGTAAAAGCACGAAAACCGAGGCGCATTGCCCCGGTTTTCCTTTTTTATGCGTTGCCGTACCGCTCGGCGAGCTGCTGGCTGATGAACTGGCGTGCGGTGCGCGGCGAACGGCCGTTGCGGCGCAGCGCAAAGCGCTCAGCGAGCAGGTGCAGCTCGTCCCGCTCGAGCGCAAGACCGCTCTCGTCGGCGAGCTGCTCGACGATGTACAGATATTCGTCCTTGTCCGGAACGGAGAAGGTGATCTCGAGACCGAAGCGGTCGGACAGGGAGGTGACGGTTTCAAGCGTGTCGCGAACGCGGACGTCGTCGCCCTGACGGTCGGCCATGCTTTCGCGGATGAGGTGGCGGCGGTTGGAGGTCGCGTAGATGACAAGGTTGGACGGCTTGCCGGCGAGACCGCCCTCGATGAACGCCTTGAGGGCCGCGAAATTGTCGTCCTCACGGTCAAAGGTCAGGTCGTCGAGGAATACAATAAAGCGGAACGGCGAGCGGAGCGTCTGCTCGAACAGTTTGGGGAAGCAGGTGATATGGCGCGGCGACATCTGGATGATCTTGAGGCCGCGGTCGGCATACTCGTTGGCGACCGCCTTGACGGTCGAGGATTTGCCGGTGCCCTTGTCGCCGTAGAGCAGGATGTTGTTCGCGTCCTTGCCGTCGAGGAAGGCGCGGGTATTCTGGAGCACCTGCTTTTTCTGGCGTTCGTAGCCCGGCAGGTCATGCAGGCGGATGGTGTCGGGATGGACGATCGGGAGCGCCGAGCCGTCGTCCTGCATGGAGAACGCAGAGGACTGCGCGAAAAAGCCGTAGCCCTCGCTCCGGTAGTAGCCGGCAAGCTCCGCGCCGGTGGTGAACGGAAGCGCGGCGGACGGCGCGAAATCGGGCAGCGAACGCAGCGCATCCGCATCAAAATGCAGAGCTGCCGCCTCGCACAGCTGACTGCCGGAGAGAGCGAGCAGGCCGTTCAGCACCTCGATGTCATGGGTCGCGGCGGCAAGCAGCGCATCCGCTGGGGCGTCGATCGTGTCGGTCAGCGTGTTGACGTCGAAGTGGACTGCGTTCAGAAAGGAGCGGGAAATATCGCCGCAGGCGAAGCGTGCCGCGCACAGCGCACCGTAGCGGTCCGCGAAATCGGC
>OLPS01002400.1_pt1 | contig 16943 bp, 9 predicted proteins | sample 1673071 | NCBI WGS metagenome assembly OLPS01 (sample SAMEA3136752, study PRJEB25190) | human gut metagenome | reverse complement strand
CGTGCCTTACGGGAAATCTATTTGAAGGGGTTCGAAATTGCAGTGAAGGAATCGGCACCATGGACAGTAATGTCCTCTTACAATCATATTAATGGCACCTATGCTTCTGAGAATACAGACTTGCTGTCCACTTTATTGCGTGATGAGTGGAATTTCGAGGGTATGGTGGTAACTGACTGGTTTGGAGGGAAGGATGCCGTGGCTCAGATGATAGCAGGTAATGATATGCTCCAACCGGGAAGGGCTAACCAGTATGATATGATTATCGAAGGGGTGAAATCCGGAAAATTGGATGAATCCATACTGAATCGTAATGTGAAGCGTGTTCTTGAACTTATTCTCCAAACTCCTCATTTTAAAGAATACAAATATTCCAATAAACCTGATTTGAAGGCGCACGCAGCAGTTACCCGCCAGTCAGCGACTGAAGGAATGGTTTTGTTGAAGAATAATAACGAAACCTTGCCATTTGAAAGGAAGGTCAGAAATATAGCTCTTTTCGGGTGTACTTCCTATGATTTCATAGCAGGAGGTACCAGCTCAGGTAATGTGAATCGTGCCTATACAGTCTCATTATTGGATGGTTTGAAGAATGCTGGATACCAGATAGATGAAGCATTGAAGGCCGATTATGAACAGTATATTGAGGCCGAGAATAAGAAAAATACTCCTGACTCGTCTCAGCCTTTCTCCAGATTTATACCGGTACCTCGCCCGACAGAACTTATCCCTACTACAAAGGTGTTGTCAGAACAAGTTGCTAAAGCGGATGTTGCATTGGTTACGCTGGGACGTACTTCCGGTGAATTTGTAGACCGTAATGTCAGTGATTTTGAACTGAGTGAGGAAGAATTGCAACTGCTGAAGTCCGTCAGCCAAGCTTTCCATGCTGCTGGGAAGAAAGTGGTGGTGGTATTGAATATCGGAGGTGTAATCGAAACAGCTTCTTGGAAAAAACTACCGGATGCTATTTTGCTGGCTTGGCAGGCAGGACAGGAGGGTGGAAATAGTGTGACGGATGTGTTGAGCGGTAAGGTATCTCCATCGGGTAAGTTGACAATGACTTTCCCGAACAAGTTGATGGACGTTGCTTCTTCGACCAATTTTCCTATGGATGCTAGGGCTAATACAGATGTGAGGAATAAGGAGGACAAAAGCTCTTCAGTGAAGAATGTAGACTATACGGATTATGAAGAAGATATTTTTGTCGGTTATCGCTATTTCGATAGTTTCGGAAAGCAAGTGTCTTATCCTTTCGGCTATGGTCTTTCGTATACAACATTCGAGTATGTCAATCCGTCTGTCAAAGTTGATAATGGTATATATTCTGTTTCTATTGATGTGAAGAATGTTGGTAAGTTTGCAGGGAAAGAGGTTGTTCAGCTTTATGTCTCCGCTCCCAATAGGTTTCAGATGAACAAACCGGAAAAAGAACTTAAAGCTTTTACCAAAACTAAGGAATTGAGGCCAGGTGAGACTGTTACTGCCACTTTGAAACTGAACACTACGGATTTGGCTTCTTATGATGAAGCTTCTTCTTCATGGGTAGTGGATGCTGGAAATTATAAGTTTTTGATTGGAACCTCTTCCAAGGATATTAAGGCTGTACTTGATGTTGATGTGGTATCAGTTGTGGAAAAAACAAATGACATATTGAAACCACAAGAGACTGTTAATACGATAAAACGCTGAAGGTGAGTATAATATTATTCTTGGTTGTGATTAGGTTGATTTGTAGTGCTTAGGTAAATTAATTGTAATTGGGTAAAATTGGGAAAGAAGCTGCCTCGGAGTTATGAGGTAGCTTCTTCTTTTATTTGGTAATAAGATAAATTAATACCCTCCGTGTCCTACTTACGATATAAATCCCTATCTTTGTGGCGCTTTTTAGCTGAAAATAAGATTCAAATTAATTTAGATACAACAGAAAATGGCACAAGAAGACGTTTTTAAGAAACTCGTATCACACTGTAAGGAATATGGTTTTGTGTTCCCTTCCAGCGAGATTTATGATGGACTGGGAGCTGTGTATGACTATGGTCAGATGGGTGTGGAACTGAAAAATAACATCAAGCAATACTGGTGGCAGAGTATGGTGCTGCTGCACGAAAATATTGTCGGTATCGACTCAGCAATCTTTATGCACCCCACCATCTGGAAAGCCAGCGGACACGTAGATGCTTTCAATGACCCTTTGATTGACAACCGCGATTCCAAGAAACGTTATCGTGCCGATGTGTTGATAGAGGACCAGCTTGCTAAGTACGATGACAAGATAAACAAAGAAGTGGCCAAAGCTGCCAAGCGTTTTGGTGAGGCTTTCGATGAGGCTCAGTTCCGCAGTACCAACGGTCGTGTGCTGGAACACCAGGCCAAACGTGATGCCTTGCATGAACGTTTTTCCAAGGCTTTGAACGATAATAATCTGGACGAACTCCGTCAGATTATCCTTGACGAAGAAATCGTTTGCCCTATCAGTGGCACAAAGAACTGGACAGAGGTACGCCAGTTCAATCTGATGTTCTCAACTGAAATGGGCTCTACCGCCGATGGTGCCATGAAGATATACCTTCGCCCGGAAACGGCACAAGGTATCTTCGTAAATTACCTTAATGTACAGAAAACCGGTCGCATGAAGATTCCTTTCGGTATCGCCCAGATTGGTAAGGCTTTCCGTAACGAAATTGTAGCCCGCCAGTTCATCTTCCGTATGCGCGAGTTCGAGCAGATGGAAATGCAGTTCTTTGTGAAGCCGGGTACAGAGCTTGACTGGTTCAAGAGTTGGAAGGCTACTCGCCTGAAATGGCACAAGGCGCTGGGCTTCGGTGATGACCATTACCGTTATCACGACCACGACAAACTGGCCCACTACGCTAATGCTGCTACAGACATTGAGTTCTTGATGCCTTTCGGTTTCAAGGAAGTAGAGGGTATTCACAGCCGTACAAATTTCGACTTGTCCCAGCATGAGAAGTTCTCCGGCAAGAACATCAAGTATTTCGATCCGGAAACCAACGAAAGCTATACCCCGTATGTCATCGAGACTAGTATCGGTGTAGACCGCATGTTCCTTAGCATCATGTCGGCTTCCTACTGTGAAGAGACGTTGGATAGCGGTGAATCCCGTGTTGTCTTGAAGTTGCCTGCTGCACTGGCACCGGTGAAACTGGCCGTAATGCCGTTGGTAAAGAAAGATGGTCTGCCCGAAAAAGCGCGCGAAATCATTGACAATCTGAAGTTCCACTTCCATTGTCAGTATGATGAGAAAGATTCTATTGGTAAGCGTTACCGCCGCCAGGATGCCATTGGTACTCCGTACTGTGTCACCGTGGATCATCAGACTTTGGAAGATAACTGTGTGACACTGCGTAATCGTGACACCATGCAGCAAGAGCGCGTGGCTATCTCTGAACTGAATAATATTATTGCAGACCGTGTAAGCATCACATCGTTGCTGAAAACCTTGCAATAAAGCGGTTATGGAATAGACCGGTGCGTGAACAAACTGAAATAGTAAATAGTAAAATAGTAAAATAGTAAATGAAAAAGTCCCTTTTGTTTTTGCCTTTCTTGCTGTTGCTGGTGGGTGCTTTTATCTCTTGTGAAGAAGTGGAAGAGGCTGGAAAGTATGATAATTGGAGAGAACGCGGCGAGGCTTTTGTTGACTCGATAAAAAGGCTGACTGGCGAGAATTATGTCGCCACAGCAGAGCAGGCCGATGCTATGGAACTCGGGAAACTGTATGCCATACAGACGACTGCAAGCACTTCTGAAGGTGCTCAGTATGTCTATTGCAAGAAGCTTGTGAAGAATGAGACGGGTGAACGCCCGTTGTATACGGGTTATCATTCAAAGGTGAATGCTTATTATTATGGGACTTATGTGAATGGCGAAGAATTCGACGGTTGCTTTGACGGTTATAGTGCTATTGACCGCGATATACCTATTCCTCCGGTAAAAGAACCTACGGTTTTTGATTCATTCGTGGATTTTGAAGTTTCGGGTGTCGTTGCCGGTTGGGCAGCTGCCTTGCAGCTTATGCGGATGGGTGAGCGGTGGATGTTGTATATCCCTTATCAAAGCGGATATGGTATAAATGATTATACTGCTCCTTATTCTACAAATACAATCCCCGGAGGCTCTCTGTTGACGTTTGACTTGCAACTGGTTAGCTTTGCCGAATGAGATAAAAGAGGGTGTGTGCCGAAACGCCCCGAATATAAGAATTCCCCCTGCTATAGATGTCTATGGCAGGGGGAATCTAGTTAATGGAGAGATGTCTTCTTTAGCCTGTTGGTAGTGTGGCAGACGTTCGGAGACTGGTTCGTTTTATATTTTCTTCTTAATGGCCTTTACCCAGATTTTGTATCCATCCTCATTCAAATGCAGTCCGTCGCCGGTCAACTCACTGCGTAGTACATTTGTTCCCTTCTCTGTAAATAGTGGAAAAAGATTGATATAGGCAATGCCTTCCTCTTTGGCAAACGCCTCCAGACGGGAGTTGATTTCAGGAACCATATCTGTCTTTCCAGTCAGTTTTTTGTATCGGCCGAAACTTTCATTGAAAGGGAGTAGGCTTTGTAGGTAGAGTTTTGTGTCGGGAGATTCTTTCCGGATGCGTTCCACCGTCATGCGAATCATGTCTACAATACTGTCTGGTGCCAAGTCATGGGAAATGTCATTGACTCCGATAAGCAGGAACAGCTTGGCGGGATGTCCGGGAAGTATCTGATGCAGGCGGTCATAGATACCCATCACTTCATCACCGATGATGCCGCGATTACGTACATTCTTCTTACCAAGACGGGCAGACCAGTCACCGCCACCTTCAGTCAGGCTATTGCCAAGCATGACGATGTCCTTGCTTGTAATGGCAGGCTCATCCATAAACTGTAGGAAACGTTTGTAGTAATGGTCTGTATAAATACGCGGAATGGGGTAGATGGAAGCCGCCACAGCGTTGGCAACCAATGAACGCAGGCGAACTACGCTGTGTCCGTCTTCCGGATGTACGGCGTTGATAAGGAGTATGACGGAAGTGTCATTGTCCGGATCGATAATGATGGAGGTACCCGTGTAGCCGGTATGCCCATAGGTATTAGGACCAAACAAATCTCCATTGTTGGAGGCATAGGCTGTAAAATTATCCCAACCGAGAGTGCGTCCCAGACTGGCGGTAGTGCGTGGCACAGTACGCATGGCTTTTACACCCAGCGGACTCAGGATGCGGCGTCCGTTCCATTCACCTCCGTTTTGCAGGGCTGCGCAGAGTATGGCAATATCATCAGCACAAGAGAATACTCCTGCATTACCGCTGATACCTCCGTTCATGACACGTGCCAGCGGGTCATGAACTTGTCCGCAGAGAACTTGTCCATTAGGTTGCTTTTCAGTGGGGGCAATGTTATTCAATTGAGAATTGCGAATTGAAAATTGAGAATTGGCTACGTTGTTTTCCTTGTGTCCTTGTTTTCTCGTTCCTTTGTCAACTATCGTAATCCAGTTACCATCCTTATCACGTTGGCAAGGCAGATAGTCGGTATGCTCCATGCCGAGTACATCAAATAGGTTTTCACGTGCAAAGTCACGCAGGCTCTGTCCGCTTATAGTCTCGATAATGTGCTGCAAAGTGATGAAGTTGAGGCAACTGTATTGAAAATCAGTCTGCGGCTTGAAGTCGCGTTTACAAGTAGCAATATATTCCATAAGCCCATCAGGATTGGGAGAACCGTACTGCTTTTCTAGCTCGGCTACCGGTGCATAGGGAGGAAGACCGGAAGTGTGTGTCATCAAATCGGCAATGCGGATTACCTTTTTCTCTTTGCCGTCTTCGCTTTCCCAATTCTTGAAATGGGGTATGTAGAGGCTGACGGGGTCCAGCATACGGAGCTTGCCGCGTTCTGCCAGTATCATCGTACATACGGCGGTCGACATGGATTTGCTGCAAGATGCCATATCAAAGATAGTATTGGCAGTCATAGGCTCCACATTGGGATAAATACGCTTGTTGCCGTAAGCTTTCAGATAGGCCATCTTGCCGTTACGTACTACAGCAAGTACGGCACCGGGAATATCCTTGTTGGAGATGGCTGTTTCAATCGCTTCGTCAGCATACATCAACTTGCGTGAGTCCATTCCCACTTGTTCAGGGGCTACGCGTTGCAAGGGTTGCGCGGTGGCAGCTTGCAGACAAAGAGAAAAGAGAAAAAAATATATTGCTTTCATAATAAAGGAATTTAAGAGTGAGTAATAGCTAAATCCGGTACGCATCCACTGCCTTTTTCACCGAACCGTGCATCAACAGCAGCGCCTTGGCTTTGCCATAGTCCAGTCCGAGTTCCTCTACAATCATACGGGTACCACGGTCCACAAGCTTTTTGTTACTGAGCTGCATATTCACCATTTTGTTGCCTTTCACGCGTCCCAACTGTATCATGACGGAAGTAGTAATCATATTCAGTATCATTTTCTGTCCTGTTCCCGATTTCATGCGTGAGCTTCCCGTCACATATTCAGGCCCTACAATCATTTCGATGGCTACATCTGCCTCTGCTGCCATTGGAGAGTCCGGGTTGCTGGTGATACAGCCGGTCAGTATGCCGTGTTCGCGTGCCTCGTGCATGGCACCAATCACGTAGGGGGTGGTACCGGATGCAGCAATACCGATGACCGTATCCTTATCTGTAATATTGCGTTCCGTCAACTCTTCCCAACCGCGGTGAATGTCATCTTCGGCATTCTCTACCGGATTTCTCAATGCAGTGTCACCACCGGCAATCAAGCCGATAACCAGCGTGGGGGGCATACCGAAAGTCGGTGGAATTTCCGAAGCGTCGAGTACGCCCAGACGTCCACTGGTACCCGCACCCATGTAGAAGATGCGTCCGCCTTGTTTCATGCGGGGCACAATCTGGGTTACCAACTTTTCTATTTGAGGGATTGCCCTCTGTACGGCAAGCGCCACTTTCTGGTCTTCGGTATTGATGTCTTCCAGAATTTCACGGACTGATTTCTTTTCCAAGTCATTGTAGAGCGATGGTTGCTCTGAGATTTTTACGAACATAAGGCTATTTACTATTTGACGATTTACTATTTACGATTTGTCACTTTCAGTTGTGATATTTGATGAGTCTTTCCATGGGGCTCTTGATGATTGCGCCCAGTTGGATACCCATTTCTTTGGCAGCTTCTGCCAGAACTTCCTTGTAATAGAAGGCTACGGAACCGATGAAATGTACTTTTTGATGCTGATAGTCTTCATATTGCATGACATTGCGTTTAAGGAATGCCTTAAAGCTGTTCAGTACCAGAGCGCGTACACAAGGTTCACCCAGATTCTGTGCAAGAAATGGTGACAAGCTTGCCAGGAAACGGTTGGGGAAAGGTTTACGGTAGACACGGTCGATGATATCAGCAGGTGTCAGGTCGAACTGTTTGAGGAATTTCTCTTTCAGCTCGGGTGTCATCTGATTTTTCAAGATATCGCCTACCAACAGTTTGCCCAAGCAGGCTCCGCTGCCTTCGTCTCCCAAGATGAATCCCAGAGGAGATACATTGGTGACAATGCTTTTTCCGTCATAATAACATGAGTTGGAGCCGGTCCCCATGATGCAGGCAATGCCTGAGTCATGTCCGCAGAGGCCACGTGCGGCAGCCAGCATATCGGTATTGACTTCCACTTCATTTTTCACACTGAGGTGTTTGGTTATGGCACGGTGCACCATACTTATCTTGTCGGGAAATCCGCATCCTGCACCATAAAAGTATACGGCATCCAGCTCACTTGTCTTCAGCTGAGGTAATAGCGCTGTTGCTATTTCATTACTGATTTCCTCTTCCGACTGAAAGAAAGGGTTCGTCCCTTTCGTGAATATCTGTTGGAGAAGTACTCCATTCTCTACAACACACCAATCGGTCTTTGTAGAGCCACTGTCTGCTATTAGAATCATATAAATAATGTTTAATGATTAGGGATTAGGGGCTAGTGATTAAGGATTAGTGATTAATGGTAGGTGATACTGTTTCTTAATTATAGGCAACGTATTAATCACTAATCCTTAATCACTAACCCCTAATCCTTATATTTTGATATATATTTTTCGTTTGTACAACTGGTAGCCGATACACCAGTTAATGGCGATAAACAGCAGGGCAAAGGCAAGGGAACCGGCGGTTTCACCGAAAACGGGCATGAGGACTATATTGTATAAGAATCCGTGTATGCTGATGCTGCTGTTTCCCCACGGGAAACTGATACTACCGAAAAGTATGCTAAGTACGCCGCCCAATACATACATGAACAGCGGATTCACACCAAATGCCTCGAAAAACATGCTCCACTTCTTATAGCCTTTCACATCAATAATCCAGATAAGCAATGCCAGAAAACTGGATGCCAGTCCGCAAGTGACGAGTACGTAGGTAGGAGACCATATTTTCTTGTTGATGGGGCAGCCGTAGCTTAGCAGGAAACCGGAGAAAGTAAGGATAACACCTACCAGAAACAGTGTGATAAGCTGCGAATTGAGAAATGAGGCACGGTCTTCCGACTTGTTGCCATCCAGCATCAGCCGCCCTACACAGAAGCCCAGCAACACATGTGCAATGGCAGGAATGGTGCTTAACAAACCTTCGGGATCTATGCCGTTATCCTTGTACATGTGTGCAGGGGTCAGGATGGCACGGTCTACCACGGAAAGAATGTTTGTTTCATTATAGGCGAAACCGTTGCCGCACATCAACAGTATGAAGTAGCCTGTCAATAGGCCGGCTATCAGATAAGGTATATGTTTATGCTTCATGGTTAGTGCAATGATGGAGGCTGCTCCGTAGCAAAGGGCCAGCCGTTGCATGACACCCAGAATACGGATACGGTCGAATGTCCAGACGGAAGCCCATAGCTTCTCTCCGAAACTGAGGTCGTCCGGAGCGGAGGCCCAGTAATAGCAGAAACGCGAGAACCAGCCGATAGCCATGCCTATAAGGAAAATGACGATGGTGCGTTTCAGTATCTTCATGCCGGCGGCGTGGCTGAACTCGAAGTTGTATTTCTTCAGGGAAATGTATGTGGAAATTCCCATGATAAACATGAAGAAGGGAAAGACGAGGTCGGTGGGGGTCAGACCGTTCCACTCTGCATGCCGCAAGGGGGCATAGATATGTCCCCACGAACCGGGGTTGTTTACCATAATCATACCTGCGATGGTGACACCACGGAGAATGTCGAGTGCAAGGATGCGTTTACTTACTTTTGTACTGTTCATTGTAATATTTGTGTGTTAAGTTAATTATCAATCCTAATTATCAGCTGCCTTTGTACATTCGTCTACCAGATAGGCAATGGATACATAGGGGATACCTGAGTTTGTTGTCAATCCGATTTCACAAGTACGGCTGTTAGAGTAGCCTATATTCACTCCGGACGCTTCTATTTGCGGGCGGAGTTTGCGTAGGGCGTACGAGTTCAGCTCAGGATAGGTGAATCCCCGGTCTCCGGCAAAACCGCAGCAACCTACTTCTTCCGGCACGATGACTTTACTGGAGCAAAGGCGTGCAAGGGCTATAATGGTATCTGCCAGTCCCATTTTCCGCATGGAGCAGGTGATGTGGATTGCTACGGGGCGGTTAATAGGTGTGAAAATTAGCTTCTCACGTAAGAATGTATAGATGAATTCTGCAGGTTCATACAGTTTCATCTTCTTGATACATTCGCGCATGCGGTGCAGACAAGGGCTTTGGTCACAGAGGACGGGGTATTTGCCTTGTTCGCTGGCTTCCCAAAGTGCGGCCTCCAGTTCGGCTGTCTTGCGATCGGCAATGTCCAGCATCCCTTTACTTTCCCAAATGGTGCCACAGCAAAGCTTGTCCATATCTTTCGGGAAGATGATTTCGTAACCGGCTTTTTGCAACAAGGACACCATTTTATTTACCAATGGCTGCTCTACGGGAGACTTCTTTGCCAGACCCATAGTCTGGTTGATGCAGCTGGGGAAGTAGACGACTTTGTAGTTACGAGTTACAGAGCTACGAGCTACAAGTGCTGCGCTATTATGCTGCATAGTGCTTGTAGCTTGTAACTCCGTAGCTTGTAACTGATAACTTTTCGGCATAGCCGGCGTCCATAGAGGTATGCCTAATGCATTGTGCAGCCCCTTGGTAATGCCGCTCATCGCCTTTGTCCCTAATAGTGAATGTCCGAAGTTGGCTAAGGACAATACGGGACGCAGTGCACTCTTGACACCAGCGAAATGATTGGCGACAAAGTCTCCGGCTTTGTATCCCAGACTGCCTTTGGGTAATGCTTCCTGGCGGATTATATGGGTAAGGTCGCCCGTATTGATACCCATCGGGCACGACATGGAGCAGAGGCCGTCTCCGGCACAAGTCTGGTTGCCGGGATAGCGGTATTGTTTTTCGAGCAGTGCAAGGCGTGTCGGGTCCTCACCGCTTTGTTTCAGCCGGGATATTTCGCGCTGCAACACGATACGCTGGCGCGAGGAAAGGGTAAAGCCGCAGGAGAGACAGTTGACTTCGCAGAAACCGCACTCGATGCATTTGTCAGCTACGAGTGACGTAGCTTGTCTCTTGTCACTCATCACTAATAAAGGCAGCGGCTTGAAGTTCTTGATATGGCATTGCGGGTCATCATTGAAAATGACACCGGGGTTTAGCAATCCTTGTGGGTCAAACAGCTCTTTGACGGCTTTCATGGCTTTGTAGGCGTCATCTCCCCATTCATGGCGGACAAAGGGAGCCATATTCCGGCCCGTGCCATGCTCGGCTTTCAGGGAACCGTCATATTTATCTACTACCAAGGTCTTGATGTCATTCATCAAGTCTTCGTAGCGTTTCACTTCCGCTTGGGTACTGAAGGACTGGTTGATGATGAAGTGGTAGTTGCCTTCGAGAGCATGGCCGTAGATGCAGGCGTCATTATATCCGTGGCGGGCTATGAGCTGTTGCAGTTCTGCCGTTGCCTCCGGAAGGTCTTCAATGTGGAAGGCGATGTCTTCGATGAGGCAAGTGGTTCCCGGTTGGCGCGTACCTCCCACAGAGGGGAAGATGCCGGAACGGATGGCCCAGTATTTAGAATATTCCTCCGGACGGTCGGTGAAGCGTACCGGAATATAGGTGGTGAAGGCTTGCAGGCAAGCTTCAATGGCAGATATGTTCTGTTGCAGTTCTTCCGGGGTACGGGCTTTGGTTTCGGTCAGCACTGCTGTCAACCCGGTTTCGTCGCCGGGCTCCACGCCGGGGAGGGCAGAGGAGGCAACTTCGCCTTTGTATTTTAGGAATACGGGGTCGTTGACGGAAGAAAGGCTCTTATAGTCTAGCATTTCAGCCCCTTTTACTGTCCATTCGCCGGTTTCGTCGACCAGCTTCTTCATGGCTACCACAGCGCGGCTCGCTTCTTTGATGGTCTTGAAGTAGAGCATAGCGCTGGCCTTGTAGGGATAATCATATTCAGTCTTCATCGTCACTTCCGAAAGGAACGCCAGTGTACCTTCGGAACCTACCATGAGGTGGGCAATGATTTCGAATGGGTCGTCGAAACGGACGAAGGGCAACAGATTGAGCCCGGTTACATTTTTGATGGAATATTTGTAACGGATGCGTTCGGCCAGTTTTTCGTTGGTACGTATTTCATCGCGCAGTTCGCAGATGCGGCGAATGAAGTCACGGTGACTCACTTCGAAGGAGGCGCGGCTGACGGGATTTCCGGTATCCAGCAGGGTACCATCCATCAGGATAATACGGGCGGAAACAAGCACCTTGTCGCTATTGGCGTGCGTACCGCAGTTCATGCCGGAAGCATTGTTCATGACAATACCGCCTACCATGGCGCTTTTCACCGAGGCGGGATCCGGTGCAAACTTACGGCCGTAGGGAGCCAACAGTTCGTTCACACGTTGTCCGATGATGCCCGGTTGGAGGGTTATCTGTTCGTAGTCGGCGGATATGCTGTATTTTTCCCAATTCTTGCCGGCTACGATGAGGATGGAGTCGCTAATGGCTTGACCCGACAAACTGGTCCCTGCCGCTCGGAAGGTGACGGGCAGCCCGTGGCGGCTCGCCAGTTTCAACAGTTGTGAAACTTCATCTTCGTCTTTCGAACGGATTACAATCTGGGGAATCAGTCGGTAAAAACCGGCATCCGTACCCCAAGCCAGCCGGCGAAGTTCGTCGGTGTAAATCCTTTCCTGCGGAATGAATTGTTTTGCTTCCTGCAGGAAAGCCATGTAACTATGCTCTTTCATGTTCACTTTTTTTATTGCATCACTTCGCTTCAAAGTGCTCTGTAAACGTGTCTTACGAGGGGGTACATTCAGTCGTATACTGAATATATTTAAGTATACGACTGAATGTGGTTCTGTATACGACTGAAATAGTCTCCGTATCAGGCTCTTTTCCCTTCCTTATTTATCTGTAAATTTATTTATATAAATAATACTTTTTCGACAACTTACGGAAGTCTTCGGCATCTTTATACCAGTAGTCGCGTATGTCCTCCCAACGGTTCCGTTTCGAGAAGCGCTCGCGTATCTGCCGCGAACCGCTTACTTTGTCGAACATGTTGAAACGTCCCTTGTCGGCATGGTCAAACACGGCACGGTCAGGATAGAGGGCGGCGACTTCCTGCATGACCAGGAATTGCAGGTCGCTCAACGGTGCTTTGCCGAAATCCATGATGTGCACTTGCACACCTTGCAGCAACTCGCCTTTGCCTACACTATAGAACGGCTTCAGGTACATCGGTCTGAAGATGACCCCCGGTACGTTCAGACGGTTCAGGTTTCCGGCCAGCTTTTCCGCTTCCATCCATGGTGCGGCAAACATCTGGAACGGAATGGTATACCCCACGCCGATAGACATATATCCCAGTTCGCCCAGAATGCCGCTGACGGGGTAGAAGAATGCAGAATGAGGATGTGGAATGTGTGGAGAGGAGGGAACCCATTGCAGTCCGGTTTGGGTATAATCCATCTTGCGTTTCCAGCCTTTCATCTTCACTATGTGGAGATTACATTGTTCCCCATCCTTCAACATCTTCTCGCCATTGAGCATCAGTGCCAGCTCACCGCAAGTGAGGGCGTAAAGGTACGGAATTTTAAACTGGCTTACAAAAGAAATGCAATCATCTTCAACCAAGTTGCCTTCAATCTTCAATCCGCCTACGGGATTGGGCCGGTCCAGCACAATGAATTCCTTGCCGTTTTCGGCAGCGGCTTCCATGGCCAGTCCCATGGTGCTGATGTAGGTAAAGGAACGGCAACCGATGTCTTGGATATCATACACTAATACATCCACATCTTTCAGCATGTCCGGCGTGGCCTTGCGGGTCTTTCCGTAAAGCGAATAGACGGGCAGTCCGGTAGTCGCGTCTTTGATGTCCGTCACATGGTCGCCTGCGTGCACATCGCCGCGCACGCCGTGTTCGGGGCCGTAGAGTGCCACAAGGTTCACGTTGGGCGCCTCGTGCAGGATGTCAATGGTGGACCTCATCCGGTTGTCCACCCCCGTCGGGTTGGTAATCAATCCTACACGCTTACCTTCCAGGCATCGGAAATTCTGTTCTTTCAGTACCTCGATACCGGTCTTTATTCTGATCTTCTGTGCTTGCATCGCACCTCCGCAAAGGAGGCAGAGCAAGGATATAATAATAGTCCTCTTCATAACCAATCACTAAATATTACTCACAAAACATTAATCATTAACCATTAATCATTTTTTTCCATATTCCGGGTCTATCCTTCTGTCTGCAAAAATGGTGACAACAACCGTGGCGAAACAGCATATCATTACCAACCAGAAGAAGTCCGTATATCCGATAGCCTCCTGGATATATCCCGCAAACATACCTGGTATCATCATGCTTAGTGCCATGAATGCGGTACAGATGGCATAGTGGGATGTTTTGAATTCACCTTCGGAGAAGTACATCATGTAGAGCATGTAGGCCGTGAAACCGAAGCCGTAGCCAAATTGCTCGATGGCGATGGCGGTTGAGATAGCAAACAGATTGTCGGGCTGGGCAATGGCAAGATAGACAAACGTCAGGCATGGCAGAGTCATGCATCCTGCCATCCACCAGATGGATTTTTTCAAGCCAATGCGTGATGCGAACAATCCTCCGAGGATACCGCCCAGGGTGAGGAATATGACTCCGATGGTGCCGTATACGATACCTACTTCTGCTGTCGATAGTTCCAGACCTCCCGATTCTTTGGAGGCAACCAGGAAAGGCATACACATTTTGATGAGGAATGCTTCAGGCAGGCGGTACAGCAACATGAACACGATGGCCAGCAATGCGCCCGGTTTGGTAAAATAGGTGGCGAATGTTCGTCCGAATTCTCTGAATATAGCTCCTGCAGTGGCGGCATCGGCAGCCAGTGTTGACTTATCTGAGGTGGGTTTGGGGACTGCAAAGAGGTGATAGAACGTCACCAGGCTGAACAGAACGGCTGTAACCAGCATCGTGATGGTCCATGACAGCGGAATGTTTTCGGTTCTCAGTTCGATGGCGCCGGCAATGGCTACGAGCACGCCTTGTCCGAAGATAGAGGCGAGCCGGTAAAACGTGCTTCGGATGCCAACGAAGGCTGCCTGGTCACTCTGTTTCAGTGCCAGCATGTAGAAGCCGTCGGCGGCAATGTCGTGTGTGGCAGAGGCAAAAGCCGTGATGATGAACAGCATCAGCGTGATGCTGAACATGCTGATGGGGGTTGTTCCGGCCGCCATAGTCGCCTCGTCCGGCCGTGGAATGGACAGCGTCAGCAGGATGAATGCCACAGACATCAGAATCTGCATGGAAAGGGTCCACCATCTTTTGGTCTTGATGATGTCGACAAACGGGCTCCAGAAGGGTTTGATAGTCCATGGCAGATAGAGCAGGCTTGTGAACAAGGCCATTTCTCCGTTCGGTACGCCCATTTTGGTAAACATCATCACGGAGATGTTGTTTACGATAAAATATGGAATGCCTTGTGCAAAGTACAAGGTGGGTACCCATGCCCATGGCGATATGTTTTTTGTATGGTTCATGATATTGATTTATTGTGTTCTATTCGATTATTCATACAGCTTGTCAATGCTGGCACCTATATAGTAGTGCAGCAGTATTGCATCATACTTATACCCTTGTTCGCCCATCACGGCTGCACCTATTTGGCAAAGTCCCACACCATGCCCCCAACCGGCGCCGGTGAGGATGAAGCGTCCGGGAATGCCTTCGGCGGACAACTCCTCTTTGTCTACCACGAAGGCAGAGCTGTAGAGGTGTGAAGTGGAGAGCGTGCGGCGGATTTCCAGTTCCTTGCCGATGGTGAGTGTGCGTTTGGTTCCCACAATCTTCAGTTTCCAGAGGCGTCCGCTGGTTCCGCGGGCTATGGGGATAAGGTCGATGATTTGTCCGTAGTCAATGCCTGAACGTTTCAGAATGAGGGCTGAAAGCTCTTCCTGGGTATATTCCACTTTCCAGCGATAGAAGTCCGTAGTCTCCTGGTCATAGTTATTGAGTACCTGTGAGAGGATTTTCTTGTCGGTGGTGTTGCAGAATGCTTCGGGGGAGGTACGAATCCAGCGGTCCGCTTCGACTTCCTGCGTCAAATCGGGCAGTGTGGCGTGCGTTTTGCTGTCTCGTTGTTGGGCAAGATAGGGGTATTTGATGTCTTCCCAGCAGTATTGGAATTCCTCGAAAGCACCGCCGCAGCATTTGGAGAAACGGGCGTCGCAAATCTTACCATCAGATGTCAGTACCTGGCCGCGGGTAGCGGAGATGGCTTGTTTCACAATATCGGTAGAGGCACGTGTAATGCCCTGGTAGCGTTGACAATGGTCGTCGGCGCATACATCGAAACGTGTGTGGTCTTCTCGGTCGTACCAGCGAATCAGCTCTTCGTCGGTCTGCGTAAAGGCCGAGTAGTTAGCTTGGGCTTCGGTGATTTCCTTATTCTTTTGTATTTGTGCCAGTAGCCAGCTTCGGGAGATGACAGCGTGTGCCTTGAGCAGCTCCAGAGAAGCGGTGGCACTCATCTCGGAGGAGATGACGCTGGTCAGATAATCTTCTACATGGATGACGTTGATGCCGGTGAGCTTTCCATTCTCAACGATGATTTTGAGAGCACCCAGAAAACGCTGGTCTTCCTTGCGCTCCCAATGGAAATTGATGCCGATGGTAACGTCCAATAGTTCGAAGGCATCGGTCTGCTCGTGTTGCGGTTCAAACAGCAGTTCGTCATACCGGCGTCCATTCCAGAGAATCTTGCCTTCGTCGTAGGTCACTACCTGCTTGCCGCTGACTTCCGTTTCGTCCATGCGATACGGATTCAGCAAAACGAATTCTATCTGCGGTTCAAACAGAATGCCTACTTGTACTTTGGGCTCTTTCATAATGGTATTTCTTTAAAATTAGAGTTCTTGGATTTCAGAAGTCATATTTTTTCCCTGATACGCTGCCGTACCTTGTGGAAATCTGTGGCAGAGAGGCATACTTCACTTAATATCTGCGCCACGTCTTCCGCAGTGATTTTCAAGAAATCCTTTTCTACGGGGGTGATAAAGACACCTCCCAAGTCGACGGATGCCGGGCTGCTCAACAGATTGGCTTCTCCTTCGGCAGTATAGCAGGCGGGGCGGTGTTTCTCGCGCGGGAAGACAAAGACCACCCAACGGTCGGCCTCGTATAGGACCAGTACGTTCATCATCGGCTCGTCTTCTTCGGGTTTCACGTCCAGAGAACGGTAAATGATGTCGAACAAGTCTGCCGCGTCCTCTTTGGAGGTGGATTCAATCACAAGTGTGGCACGGGGAGCGTCGTCAAGATACCACAGTGCTGCTTTCCTATAATCGGCTATTTTCCCGGCAGTCTGTCCGCGCCAGTCCTTTTCAATAGGCATGAACCCTTTGTTTCCTGCCTGGAAATGAGCATGGTCGGGGGCGGA
>OLPS01002394.1_pt1 | contig 16967 bp, 20 predicted proteins | sample 1673071 | NCBI WGS metagenome assembly OLPS01 (sample SAMEA3136752, study PRJEB25190) | human gut metagenome | reverse complement strand
CGGCGGTCCCCCTCCCCTTTCAGGGGAGGCTATCATGAAAATTGATTGCCATGCTTTCAAACGGCGGACAGGTTGACATTTCATGTATTTTCTGGTAAGATAAAAACAACCGGACACCGTTTTTGTTTTTCATGAAAGAAGGCGTTTTATGCAGTCTGTCAGCTATCGCATTGCATTGGGCGGGATCATCGCCTCCCTCTGCATGCTCTCCATGTTTCTCACCGGCGTGTTCCCCATGTTCTACCTGCTGCTTCCCATGGCATCCAGCGTTCTCATCTTTATCATGGCCATTGAAACCAGCACCTACTGGGGATTCCTCACCTATCTCTCCGTCGGCATTCTCTCCATTTTTGTCACACCGAACAAGGATGCTGCACTGGCATTCCTGCTCTTTTTCGGATACTATCCCCTGATTCGTCCCAAGCTCCAGAAAATCCATTGCAAGCCCCTCGCCTTTCTCCTCGGTCTGGCGATCTTCAACGCAGCCGTCTTTGCCTTTTTCGGACTGACGGTGTACGTGCTGGGCATGAAAGAGCTGCTGGAATCTCTGGGCGACTACGGCAAGTACGGCGCATGGATCATGCTGGGCATCGCCAATCTCATGTTCCTGTGCTACGACTACACCATGTGCACGTTCCGCATCCTATACCAGCGGCATCTGAAGCCGCGTATTTTCCCAAAACGATAAGGAGGCATTTCCATGAAAAAAATCGCATTTTTTGACGCAAAGCCCTATGACCGCACCTGGTTCGACCAGCTGAACCAGCACTATCACATCAAATACTACGAGCACAAGCTCACACCGGACACGATCTCCCTCGCCCACGGATGCGAGGCAGTCATTCCCTTTGTCAACGACACACTAGACCGCACGGTCATTGACGGGCTGTGTCAGGAGGGCATCAAGATGATCGCCCTCCGCTGCGCCGGCTACAACAACGTGGATCGGGACGCTGCACGGGGACGCATCCCTGTGGTGCGTGTTCCCGGCTATTCGCCCTATGCGGTGGCGGAGTTCACCATGGGGCTGCTGCTGACGCTGAACCGCAAGATTCACAAGGCGTACTTCCGCACACGGGACTTTAACTTCTCCCTCAACGGACTGGTGGGCTTCGACCTCCACGGCAGAACCGTCGGCGTCATCGGCACCGGCCGCATCGGCAAGGCCGTCATCCAGAACCTCTCCGGCTTCGGCTGCCATATCGTCGCGCACGATCCGTATCCGTCCGAGGAAATGAAGAAAATGGGTGTGGAATACGTTTCGCTCGACTCGCTCTATGCACAGTCCGACATCGTTACGCTGCATACCTTTCTGAACGACGAGACGTTCCATATGATCAACGCCGAGTCCATCAGAAAGATGAAGCCCGGCGTTGTTATCATCAACTGCGCGCGCGGCGCACTCATCGACACCCGCCCTCTGATCGAGGGAATCGAATCCGGCCGCATCGGCTCGGTCGGTGTGGACTGCTTCGAGGGCGAGGATGACGTCATCCGCGTGGATCACAGCTACAACAGCCATGTCACAAACCACGATTATATCATTCTCAAATCCTTCCAGAACACCATCGTCACGCCGCACGTTGCGTTTTTCACCGACCAGGCAGTGTTCGACATGGTACAGTGCTCGCTCGAAAGCCTGCACCAGTTTGATGCGGGCGAGAACGTGCCGCTTGAGGTACACGCTTAACCGATTTCGGAAAAATACCGGCGCAGAAACGCGCGGAAGGCACGCATGGAATGCGTTTCAAAGCGGCTGAGCTGCTGCACATAGATGTAGCGCCGGCATTCGGCGTCGCGGATGTGCAGCAGATGCACGCTGCCCTCCTCGCACAGCTGTCTCCACTCTCCGGCCGCGGCAAGCGCGATACCCATGCCGCAGGACAGCAGGCGGCTTTGAAGCGCCAGACTGTCGCACTCGATCGCCGCGTGCATGGCGATGCCTGCGGAGCGGAAAATATGCTCGGAAACCTGCTGAAAGGACTCCGAACCGCTGAGTGCGATAAACGGGTCATCCGCAAGCTCGGTCAGCGAGACCGCGCCGCAGTCCGCAAAGCGATGCCCGTCCGGGACCGCCACGCACATCTCCTCATCGTACAGCAGGACGGCGCCTGCAGGCACCTCGTCCCGCGATACCGCGGAATCGAGCAGCAGGTCGCTGCCCTCGGGCGTGCTGCCGATGCGGAAATCCGCGTTGCCGTACTCGGCCGCGAAGCCGGCCAGAATGTCGCTCAGCCGCTCGACGCAGGACAGTGCGCAGATGCACAGACCGCCGGCGCGGTGCAGGCTCTCCTCAACCTCGCGCCGCGCGTCCAGCTCCGCATTCAGAATGGCTCGGGCGTACCGCAGCAGGATATCTCCCTGTTCGGTGCGTCTGAGTCCTTTTCCCGTCCGTTCGAACAGCTCCGCCCCCAGCTCGCTCTCCAGATTTCGTATCGTCTTGGATACTGCCGGCTGCGCCATGCTGAGGCTCTGTGCGGCGCGCGTCATATTTTCGGTCTTTGCGACCGCTGCAAACTGCCGAAGCTGGTAAATTTCCACGCATTTTCCTCCCATTTTATCATACTGACAGGATTTTATACTTATGATCACTCAAATTCTTCTTCAGCAGACCATCATCATGTTTGCGCTCATGCTGCTCGGTCTGCTCCTCTCTCGCCGCGGCATGATCAACGAACAGGGCAGCCGTGATCTTTCCAACGTGCTGCTGTATGCGGTCATCCCGTGCGTCATTCTGCGCAGCTATATGTCTGAATTCAGCACGGAAAAGCTGCGCGCGATGGGTCTTTCCGCTCTGATCGCGGTCATTGCCTTCGCGGCGTCCATCGCGGTCGCGTATCTGACCTGCGGCACCCGTCACCGGATCGAAAACTTCGCTGTCGCCTTCGGCAATGCAGGCTTTATCGGCATTCCACTCGTTACAGCTGTATTCGGGCCGGAAGCAGCGTTCTATGTGGTCTCGTTCAGCACGTTCGCAAACCTTTTGCAGTGGACCTACGGCATCGTCATCATTTCCGGCAAAAAGGAGACCATGAATCTCAGAATGGTTTTCGTCAATCCGGTCTTTATCTCCATGGTCATCGGCATCGCGCTTTTCGTGCTCCAGCCGACGCTCCCGACGGTCGTTACCGGTACCATCGGCTACATCGCGGACGGCAACACCGTGCTCGCCATGATCATCCTCGGCTACTATCTCTCCAAGGTGCAGCTGCGCGGTCTGTTCGCTGATGTACGGCTGTATCTCTTCTCCGCACTGCGTCTGCTCGTCGTTCCGGCGGTCACGATACTCGTGTTCCTGCCGTTCCCCTTCGCGCGCGGCGAGATTACGCTCATCACGCTCATCGCGGCCGCAACGCCGATCGCAAGCAGCACCGCCATCTTTGCGCAGAAGTTCGATCAGGACTACCGCCGGGCAGTCTCCTACGTCTGCCTCTCCACCATTCTTTCGGTCGCAACGCTCCCGCTCGTCATGCTCTTTGCGGAACGGCTGCTCTCGTAAATTCTTCAGATGACCGGAAAAGCGGCGTGAACCCAAAGGTTCGCGCCGCTTTTTTCTGTCTTATCCCAGAACAGCCTTGTGGAAGGTCTTTTTGCCCTTCTTGATCATGCACTCCTCGTTAAAGAAGTCCTTTGCGAGCTGCTGCTTGAAATCCGCGACCTTTTCGCCGTTGAGAGAAACGCCGCCGCCCTGTACGAGCTTGCGCGCCTCGCCGTTGGAGGCCGCGAGACCGCACTTGACCAGCAGGGTCAGCACACCGATCTGGCCGTCAGTAAAGTCCGCATCGGTCAGCGTAGTGGTCGGCATATTGGCAGCCGCGCCGCCGGATACGAAGATCTCCTTCGCAGCGGTCTGCGCCTTTTCCGCTTCCTCTGCGCCGTGAACCAGAGCGGTCAGCTCGTAGGCAAGGATCTCCTTCGCCTTGTTGAGCTGTGCGCCTTCCCACTTGTCCATCTCCTCGATCTCCTCGAGCGGCAGGAACGTCAGCATGCGGATGCACTTGAGTACATCCGCATCGTCCACGTTGCGCCAGTACTGGTAAAAATCGTAGGGAGAGGTCTTGTTCGGGTCGAGCCATACTGCGCCCGCGGCAGTCTTGCCCATCTTCTTGCCCTCGCTGTTGAGCAGCAGGCATCCTTGCCCAGCTTGCGGCGGATCAGCTCCGTGCCGCCGAGCATATTGCTCCACTGGTCGTTGCCGCCGAACTGCATATTGCAGCCGTAGTTCTTAAACAGGTAGTAGAAGTCGTAGGACTGCATCAGCATGTAGTTGAACTCGAGGAAGCTCAGGCCCTTTTCCATGCGCTGCTTGAAGCACTCTGCGCGGAGCATATTGTTGACCGAGAAGCAGGAACCGATGTCGCGGATGAACTCGATGTAGTTGAGATTCATCAGCCAGTCCGCATTGTTCACCATCTGCGCCTTGCCCTCACCGAATTCGATGAAGCGCTCCATCTGCTTCTTGAAGCAGTCGCAGTTGTGCTGGATGGTCTCGACGGTCATCATCGAACGCATATCGGTACGGCCGGACGGGTCGCCGATCATGGCGGTGCCGCCGCCGATGAGCGCAATCGGCTTGTTGCCCGCCATCTGCAGGCGCTTCATCAGGCAGAGCGCCATGAAGTGACCGACGTGCAGGCTGTCTGCGGTCGGGTCGAAGCCGATGTAGAACGTCGCCTTGCCGTTGTTGATCATCTCGCTGATCTCTTCTTCGTTCGTTACCTGCGCGATCAGGCCGCGCGCTTTCAGTTCGTCGTAAAGTTTCATCGAATATTTCTCCTGTTACTTGATTTTATCCTTTATATCCTGTACTGAAACGCTGTTACGGGGCGCGTTCCTTGTGTCTCTCGTCGATAAACACCATTGCTATGCCCCCTGCCCTGCCGCATCGAGCAGGTCCTCTGCATTTTTGCGCGCTGCGTCCGAGATTTCCTCACCGGACAGCAGCCGTGCGATCTCGTCGATGCGGTGTGCGCGATCCATCGGACTGACATCGGTGTAGCTGCGGCCGTCCCGCACGGATTTGGAAATGCGCAGATGATGGTCGCCCATCGCCGCGATCTGCGGCAGATGGGTCACGCAGAGCGTCTGCTTCTTCCGCGCGATGGCAGATAGCTTGCGTCCGATCTGCTGTGCTGCGTGACCGGACACGCCGGTATCGATCTCGTCAAAAATCAGCATACCAACATCTTCGCCCGCTGTCAATACGTTTTTGAGCGCGAGCATGATACGGCTCAGCTCGCCGCCGGAGGCGACTCTGGAGAGCGGCTTTTCCGGCTCGCCCGGATTGACCGAGATCTCGAACGTCACGGTGTCAAAGCCGTGCGCGGACAGCTTGGTCCCGGTGTGCACAGCGATGCGCATGCGGACCTTGTCCATATCCAGCTCGGAAAGCTCGCGCACGATCTCCTGTTCGAGCTTTTTCGCCGCCGTGCGCCGCGCCTCGGTCAGCTCGGCTGCAATGCTCTTGGTCTGGCGAAGCATTTCGCGGTACTGCCCGCGAAGCTCCTCGCGGCGGTCGTCCGCATTCTGAAGCGCGTCAAGCTCTGCCTCGATCCTGTCGCGGTACGCCAGAATTTCCGGTATCGTACCGCCGTATTTCTGCTTGAGACGGTATATCTCGTCGAGGCGCTGTTCTACATATTCGCGTTCCGCCGAGGAAAAGTCCAGATTGCCGCTCTGTGCCGCTACGCTGTCGCGCAGATCGGCCGCGAGCAGCCGCACCTCCTCGGCCTGCTCCGCCATGCCGTCAAAGGCATCGGACACCTCGCGCAGCGCGGAAATCGCCGCCGACACCTCATCGAGCATGGCGCATGCGCCGCCGACCTCATCGTCGCCGCTCAGCGCAAGCCGTGCGCGTTCGAGCGCACCTGCTATCTTTCCTGCGTGGTCGAAGTACGCCTTGCGCTGTGCAAGCGTCTCGTCCTCGTCCGGCTTCAGTGCCGCCTGTTCGATCTCGTCCTTGTGGAACGACAGCATATCGATGCGCTGCAAGCGCTCCTGTTCGCCGGTCTCGAGCGCGTGAATTTCGCGCCGGAGCGCCAGAAGCGCCTGATAATTCGGCCGGTAGCGCTCGAGCAGCGCCGCATTTCCTGCGTAGCCGTCCAGATAGTCGATATGATGCGCCTCGTCGAGCAGCTTCTGACCGTCGTTCTGACCGTGAATGTCGATCAGATACGGCGCGAGCAGCCGCAGTGTCGAGGCCGACACCGGCTTCATGTTGACGCGGCAGGAGCTTTTTCCGTCTACGGTGAGCTGACGCTGGATATGCAGCGTATCCCCTTCGTCACCGGCAAGATCCAGCTCGTTGACAAGCTGGCAGAGCGCCGGCGGCAGCTCGGTGAATACCGCGCTGACAAAGCCCTTTTTCGCGCCCGAGCGCACCAGATCACGGCTGACTCGTCTGCCGAGGATCGCGCCGATCGAGTCGATGACGATACTTTTGCCCGCGCCGGTCTCACCGGAGAGCACGGTCAGTCCGCCCTCCAGCTCGATGTCCGCGCGCTCGATCACGGCAATATTTTCAATGTGGAGTAGTTGCAGCATTGCCGCGTCCTCACCTGCTTACTTTAGAATATCATGCGCCTGTCTGGAAAATCGCTCGGCGCTCTCGGTATCGCGCATGACGACGAAAACCGTGTCGTCGCCGCCCAGTGTGCCGACCACATCCACCGCGCGCATCGCGTCGATCGCCATCGCCGCCGCCTGACCCAGACCGGGAAGCGTCTTGATGACGACCATGTTCTGCGCGGCGTCGATATCGGTCACGCACTCACGGAAAATATTCCGCAGACGAGTCGTGAAGCTGTCCGCTGCACCAGCCGCCGCAGCCGTATATTTATACTTTCCGGTCTCAGTGGAAAGCGATTTGATGAGCCGCAGCTCCTTGATGTCGCGCGAGACTGTCGCCTGCGTGGTGCTGTAGCCGACCGCACGCAGATGGTCGGTCAGCTCCTCCTGCGTCTCGATCTCGAAGCGATCGATCAGCTCCAGAATCTTCGCCTGTCTCTGAAATTTCATTTCACGCACCCCCTGTTCAGAAATGCTTTTTTTCTATAAAATCACAGCTTCTGCTGCAGTATTCGGTAAAAGCTGTTGCCCTTGAGACGGATCAGCCGCGTGCGCAGCGCAGAGCGCGTGATGAGCACCCGGTCGTCCGGACGGACGGCGAACCCCTGTCCGCCGTCCGCCGAGATGAATACCTCGCTGCCGCCCTCGCAGGCTGCCGTGATGGCGAGCGTGCGCTCGGGCGCGAATACGAACGACTTTGCCGCCAGCGCATGCGCGCAGATGGGAATGACCGCCAGATTTTCCGCGCTCGGCTCGATCACCGGGCCGCCTGCGGACAGGCCGTAGGCCGTCGAGCCGGTCGGTGTCGCCGCGATCACGCCGTCTCCGTTGAAGCGCGTGACCTCCTCGCCATCGGCCGATATGCCGACGCGCACCACGCGGAACGCGGTGCCCTTTGCAATGACGATATCGTTCAGCGCGTCATTTTCATAGACCCTGCGGCCATGGCGCTCGACCTCGACATGCAGCATCATGCGGCTGTCGAGCTGATAGTTCCCCTCGAGCAGCGCCTGCATTTTATCCAGTTCCGCCGGCTCCAGCTCGGTCATAAAGCCGACGTGGCCGACATTGATGCCGAGCAGCGGCAGCTCATTCTGCGCCGCCGCCCGGGCGATGCGCAGCATGGTGCCGTCTCCGCCCAGAACGACAGCGGCGTCCGCGATGCGGACTGCCTCGGCAGTATCCATGTAATCGAGCGCCATCACCTCATCATGCAGCGCGTGCATGGTGCCCCGCATCTGATTGGGCAGGATGAGGCGAATATCCCTGCCCCGGAGCTGTTCGCAGACCGAAGGCAGAATTTCCCGCGCACTTTGCTTGCGCAGATTGGGGTAGATGAAAAACGTCCGCATCAGCTGTCCAGTTCCTCGTGCGCCTGACGCACAACCTCCGCCAGATCCGGAATATGCTCCTCACCCTGCTTCGCCAGATAGCCGAGGAATTCAATGTTGCCCTCCGGCCCCTTGATGGGCGAAAACGTTACGTCGAGCACCTTGAAGCCTGCCGCATGTGCGTTTTCTACATAGTTCTCGAGCACTTCCAGATGGATCTCCGGCTCGCGCACGACGCCCTTCTTGCCGACCTTGCCCTTGCCGGCCTCAAACTGCGGCTTGATGAGGTTGGCCACGCGGCCGTCCTCGGTCAGCAGGCCCGCAACGACCGGCAGCACGAGCTTCAGCGAGATGAACGATACGTCGATGACGCAGAGCGACGGGGTTTCCTCGAGCATATCCGGCGTTACATAGCGGATATTCGTGCGCTCCATGCACTTGACGCGCGGGTCCTGCCGCAGGCTCCATGCGAGCTGACCGTAGCCGACGTCGATGGAGTAGACCTTCTCCGCGCCGCGCCGCAGCAGGCAGTCGGTAAAGCCGCCGGTCGATGCGCCGACGTCCATGACCGTCAGGCCGGACGGGTCGATCGCAAAGTAATTGAGCGCCTTCTCGATCTTCTTGCCGCCGCGCGAGACGAACGCATTGTCGTTGCCGCGGACTTCAAGCTCGGCGTTCTCGTCCACCATGTCGCCTGCCTTGCCGGCCTTCTGTCCGGCGATATACACGATGCCCTCCATGATAGCGGTCTTCGCGCGTTCGCGCGAGGGGCACAGACCCTTTTCAAACAGCAGTACATCCAGTCGTTTCTTAGCCAAGACCGGTCTCCTTTCGATGTTCCATCACAAATTCCGCAATACCGTCCGCGTCCAGACCGCAGTGACGGTACAGATCGTTCACGCTGCCGTGCGGCAGGAAGCGGTTGCCCGTGCTGATGCACAGCGTTCTGCCGCTGCGGTGCGAGGCAAGCCATTCGCCCACGCCGCCGTTGTCGACCGTGTCCTCCACGACGACGCACAGACCGGAAAGCGCATCCTCCTGCGCCGCAAGCGCCTGCTCGAGCGCCGGACTCAGTTCGTTTACTTTGCAGACCTGCGTGCGGACACCGCGGCTTTCCAGCTTTTCCGCCGCCGCAAGCGTTTCGTTTATCATAATGCCGTGCGTAACGAGCGTTACCTCATGACCGACAGTCTGCCGGACACAGGCGAGCGGCTGCGACGAAGTGTCGCCGCGCCATGCGCCCTCGCCGCCGCGCGGATAGCGGATGGCGACCGGGCCGTTCTCGTGATAGACCGCGCGCGTCATCATCGAGCGCAGCTCCGCGAAGCTCGACGGGCAGAGAATGGTCACGCCCGGGATCGAGCGCAGAAACGCAATATCGAGCACGCCGTTGTGGGTCGCGCCGTCCGCGCCGACAATGCCCGCGCGGTCGATGCAGAACACGACATGCAGTCCTTCGATCGCGACATCATGCACAACCTGGTCGTAGGCGCGCTGTAAAAACGTTGAATAGAGCGCGACGACCGGGACCAGGCCCTGCGCCGCCATGCCGGCCGCCATAGCGACCGCGTGCTCCTCCGCGATGCCGACATCAAAGAAGCGGTCGCGATGCAGCGTGGAGAATCTTGTCAGACCCGTGCCCGACGGCATCGCCGCCGTGATCGCACAGATGCGCGCGTCCTTGTCCGCAAGACCGCACAGCTCCGCGCCGAAACGCGCCGAGAAGTCCTCCTTCTTCTTCGCAAGAAATTCGCCCGTCACGCGGTCGAACTGCGATACGCCGTGATATTTCTCCGGATTGTTCTCGCTCGGCGCGTAGCCGCGTCCCTTCTGCGTCATCACGTGCAGCAGCACCGGCTTTTTCATTTTTTTCGCCTGTGCCAGCAGCTCGCAGACGCTCTTGAGGTCGTGGCCGTCCACCGGGCCGAGATAGGTAAATCCCATCTGCTCGAACAGCGACGTCGGCAGCAGGAAGCCCTTGATGCGCGCCTTGGTGCGCGAGATCGACTGCGTCAGCGCCCGTCCGCCCGGAATGCGCGCGAGCTTTTCCTTGATACGCACCTTCGCACCCAGATAACGCGGACTGACGCGCAGACGCGACAGATGACGGCTCAGGCCGCCGACATTCTTCGCGATCGACATATTGTTGTCGTTCAGAACGACGAGCAGCGGCTCGCCCGACGTGCCGGCATTCGAAAGCGCCTCATACGCCATGCCGCCGGTCAGCGCGCCGTCGCCGATGACCGCGACAACGTGGTATTTCTGGTTTCTGAGCGTGCGCGCGTGCGCCATGCCGAGCGCGACCGAAACCGAGTCCGAGGCGTGGCCCGTGATGCACGGGTCGGTAATGCTCTCCTCCGGCTTCATGAAGCCGGAAAGGCCGCCGTACTGCCGCAGCGTTGAAAAACGGTCGCGGCGGCCGGTCAGTATCTTGTGGACGTAGCACTGATGGCCGACATCGTAGATGATGCGGTCGCGCGAGGAGTCGAACTCCCGCTCGAGTGCTACCGCCAGCTCGACGATGCCAAGATTGGAGGCGAGATGGCCGCCGGTCTGAGAGACCGAGTCCACGATAAACTCGCGCAGCGCCGCACACAGCACGCCGAGCGTGTCATACGACAGTCCCTTCAGATCAGCAGGACTGGTTATATTGTTCAAAATTCCATATCTTTTCATGAAAATATCCCCACCGGAACGGTAGTTTTATCTTTTATTATCCAGCTTGAGCGGCAGCACGGACAGAACGCGGCCGCACAGCGCAAGCACCTTGCCGCTCGCAGCGACAGCGATGCCCTTTCCGGCCGCCTTGCCGCCGATCGTACCCGCAGAAATCAGACCCGTGATCAGGAGCGAGACCAGAACCTTGGTCGCGCCGTCCGTACCGGCGGTGATGTGCGTCACGATCAGCGCGCCCGTCGCACCGGAGATAATGCCGCAGATATCGCCCACGACATCGTTGCAGATGCTCGATACCTTTTCCGCATTGCGCACCATCCAGACCGCCTCGCGCGCGCCGCGCACCTTGTGCGCCGCCATGGAGTGAAACTCCTTTTCCGTGCCCGAGGTCGCGGCCACGCCGATCATGTCGAACACGATGCCGAGGCCGATAAAGAAGAACAGCACCACAAACGACAGGACTGTGCCTGCGCTGTTGAGCGCTTCATTCGAGATATACGACATGACCACCGACAGCACAAAGCTGACCGCCATGATCGTCACGACCCAGCGGACGTTGACAACGGACGGCTTTTGCGGCGGCTTTTTCTTTTGCTTGTTTTCTGTTGACTCCAAAACGATACGACTCCTCAGTTCTTTTTTCAAACCGGTCACATATGGCAAACGGCTCCGCTCCCCTGTTTTTACGCAGGAGAGCGACGCCGGAAATAGATAAAAGGCAGTGACGGCAGGCCGAGTAAATCTTGCGGCTTGAGGTTCGGTTGGATTTCCCCGCGAACTGCCACGCGTCGCCGCCGTGGGGGTTTCCCATTAAAGTCCGTGCCGGGATGTTGCCATCACCGGGACCGAATTGCCACTGAGTCCGCACTGCAATCCACGGCCTGCCTCGTAAACGAATAGCCTAGGTGATTTCCACAGCAGTCAACACAATTCTTAGCCTCTTTTGCAGACATGGTTTCAACCGTCAATTCCCACGGCATTCCTGGCCGGGAAACCGCAGGCGGATACGATATTCACCATGGCCACTCAAGGCAGGCTACACTGCACACAGCGTTTCTGAACAGCGCGAGGGGGATCAATTCCTCACAGAGTCATCCGCACCGCATTGCAGGTTTCATCCCGTGCCGTTGGACATCCATCAACCCCAAAGGGATGCTATAGGTGTCCGACAGTCACGGGTCTCCACGGCGAGAGGGTCGGTACTTCATGCCATTGAAGCGCGCCCGCAGGCCTTAACCTCCAGCATCCACCCCAAACTGGGCGTAAGAAGCAAACACCAGAGACTTCATCGATATGCCCGTCTACGGATTTTTAGGCCCGTCTTGGGAATTGCATGTACTGACTAGGATACTACGTCACTGTTTTCAGTTTACCATAAATTCGAGCGTTTTTCAACATTAGACGAAGAATACGCAGAATTTTAACATCTTAAGATTTGCGGCCGGTCAGGCTGCGCGCGAGCGTTTCCAGAAACGCGCGTCCTTCATAGGGCGTGAGCGCCGCGACGGCCTGTTCGGTCAGCTCGCCTGCGAGCTTTCGGCACGCATCCAGACCGAGCAGGGACGGGAAGGTCGATTTTTCGCTTGCCGCGTCCTTGCCGATGGACTTGCCGAGCGTTTTCTCGTCGCCCTCGATGTCGAGGATATCGTCCTCGATCTGGAAGGCAAGGCCGAGCTTATCGCCATAGGCGCGCGCGGCCGCGATGCTCTCTGTATCGGTCTTTCCGGCCGCCGCACAGCCAAGCTCGCATGCGGCGCGCAGCAGGCAGCCGGTCTTGAGCTTCTGGAGCAGGCGCAGGTCGGTTTCGGAAATACGGCGATGCTCCGCGAGCATGTCGAGCACCTGACCGCCGATCATGCCGTTCATGCCGGCGTTCTCGCTCAGAATCCGGATGCAGCGCAGCGCGGTCTCCGCCGGAACGTCTGCCTGCGAAGCGGTCTCGAACGCCGCGGTCAGCAGACCGTCGCCGGCGAGCACTGCCGTCGCCTCGTCGAACGCCTTGTGGCAGGTCGGACGGCCGCGGCGCAGATCGTCGTTGTCCATGCACGGCAGATCGTCGTGAATGAGCGAATAGGTATGCAGCAGCTCCACGCCGCAGGCGGCGGGAAGCGCGGCGTGAACATCGCCGCCGCAAAGGCGGCAGAATTCCAGCGTCAGGATCGGCCGCAGGCGCTTGCCGCCCGCGGTGAGACTGTAGCGCATGGCGTCGAGCAGCCGCGCGTAGGGCTCGTCCGCAGCGACGCATTGTGCATCGAGAAAGTCCTCGACCATCGTGCGGTATTCCTCCATGCGGAGGGCAAACAGTTCTTGTTCCATGTATTATTCCTCCGCAGCAAAGGGGGCTTCGACCGGCGCGCCGTCCGCGCCTTTGGTCAGGCGCACGACCTTCTGCTCCGCCTCGTCGAGCATTTTTCCGCAGGAGGTGACGAGCTTCGTCCCCTCCTCAAAGAGCTTGAGCGAGTCGGCTAACTTCGCGTCGCCGCGCTCAAGCTGCGACACGATCTCCTCGAGCCGCGTGATGTTATCCTCAAAGCTTTTTGCCATGGCTGTTCTCTCCTCTCGTTTCGTTGACCGTACAGGCCAGGCTGCCCCGTCCGAGCGTCACGTCGATCGTCTCGCCGACGGTCACCTCGTCCGCGCTGCGGAGCACCGTACCGTTCGCCGTCCGCGCCACGGCATAGCCGCGCGCGAGCACCGCGAGCGGGCTCATCGCGTGGAGCGACGCGCACAGCGCGGCAAAGCGCTGCCGCCGCTCCCCCACCTGCTTTTCCGCAAGCGAGGCGAGATTCTTCTGTGTGTAGTCAAGCAGCAGGCGCTTGTCCGCGATGAAGGCCATCGGGTCGCGCAGCACGCGCTTTTGCTCCAAGGCGGTCAGCCGTTCGCGCAGCGCGGAAAGGCGGCTTTCCTCCGTTTTGGTCATGCCTCGCTCCAGCGCCGTGAGCCGGGCGCGGACGTCATTCCGGTCGGGCACGGCGATCTCCGCGGCGTTCGACGGCGTGGACGCCCGCGCGTCCGCGACATAGTCGGCGATGGTGACGTCCGGCTCGTGACCGACGGCGGAGATGACGGGGATCTCCGATTCGTAGATGGCGCGCGCCACGCGCTCGTCGTTGAACGCCCAGAGGTCCTCGATGGAGCCGCCGCCGCGGCCCGTGATGATGAGGTCCGCGACCTTATATCTGTTCGCGTAGCGCAGCGCGCCGGCAATCTCCGGCGGGGCCTCGGTCCCCTGCACGCGCACGCCGAGGAGCTTGACCTCCGTCAGCGGCCAGCGGGCGCGGAGGATGCGGAGCATATCATGCACCGCCGCGCCGGCGGGCGAGGTGATGATGGCGATGGTTTTCGGGTATTTCGGCAGCGGCTTTTTGTGCGCGGGATCGAAAAGCCCCTCGCGCTCCAACTGCGCCTTGAGCTGCTCGAAGGCGACGTGCAGGTCGCCCGCGCCCTCCGGCGAGAGCTCGGAGACATAAAGCTGATAGACCCCGTCGCGCGGGAACACGCTGATGCGCCCGAAGGCGATGACCTTCATGCCGTTCTCGGGACGGAAGCGCAGACGCAGGGCGTTTCCCTTGAACAGCACGCAGCGCATCGCGCCCTCGGCGTCCTTGAGCGTGAAGTAGTGGTGGCCCGAGGGGTAGAGCTTGTAGTTTGAGATCTCGCCGCGCACGAAGATCTCCTGCAGCTGCGGCACGCGGTCGAGCAGAGCCTTGATGAAGTTGTTGGCCTCGCTGACCGAGAAGATCATTTGCTGTTCCATGCGTTCTCCTGTGAAGCGTTTTTCCTTTGCAGATACCGGATATACAAAGCAGAGCGCCGCCGTGCGCGGTGCTCTGCTTCTTCGCTTATTCTGCGCTGATCTCCGCGCGCACGAACGAGCCGAGGATGCCGTTGATGAACTTCACGGTCTCGGGCGTTTCGTACTTCTTGGCGATCTCCACCGCCTCGTTGATGGCGACAGAGTTCGGCACGTCGCGGAAATAGAGGATCTCGTACATCGCCACGCGCATGATGGCGGAGGCCACGAGCGGGATGCGGTCAAAGCTCCAGCCCTTGGCGTACCTGGCGATGAATTCGTCCAGCTCCGGCGCGTGATCGGCCACGCCGCACACGAGCGCGCGGATATACTCCGCCTGCTTGGCGTTGGGCGCTTCGCTGTAAAGCTCATCCTCACCTGCCAGCTCGGCAAAGCCATCGCGGCTCAGCCGCTCGGCGACCAGCTCCTCCGCCGTTTTATCGGTGAAGCTCAGCTCATACGCCAGATGCACGGCAATCTCTCTTGCAGTATTGCGAACCATAGACGTTTCGTCCTTTTCTCTTTCTTGTTAGTTGAAGCTGATGCCGCCCACATGGACGTTGACCGCCCGGACGGAGAAGCCCGTCATCGTCTCGACCGCGCTCATCACGGCGTCCTGCACCTTGGCGGCGGTCTCGGGAATGGCGAAGCCGTATTTCACCGTCAGGTAAACGTCCAGCGTGATCTCGCCGTCCTGAATGTCCATGCGGATGCCGCGTGCGGGCTTCTTGCCCATGAACTGCTCGGTGAGCTGCTCGGTCATGGTGGTCATCATGGCGCCGACGCCCTCGATCTCGCCGATGGCCTCGGACGCGATCGCGACCACAACATCCTCGGAAATGTTGATGCTGCCGTCGCTCGCGGACTGCGTCAGATATTCGCGGTTTTCGCCCATTGCTGTCTCTCCTTGCTATACGGTAGTGATACTCAGCATACGCTATGCTCAATTATTAGTATTCTACCATCCTTTGCCGCAAATTACAACAGCTAATTTACTTCTAATATTTTGATGCAGTCGGCGGTCAGCTCGGTCTCCTGCTTGACGATGTCGGTGATCTTCGCGATGTCCTCGGTCTGAAGTCCCGCCGAGACCACCACGCTCACGCCGTCGTCGGCCATGAAGACCACGCAGTCCGTGTAGCCCTTGGCGGTGATCATGTTTTCGATCTGCGCTTCGGCGAGCGTGTAGGCTGCGAGCGTCTGGATGCTCTGCGCAGCCTCGGCTGCGGCCGCCTCATCGACCTCCGCCGCGCCGCTTGCCTCCTGCAGAAGGCTCAGCGCGCTGTCGCGGGCCTGCTGGCGCGTGAGCCGCGCGGTCGCAAAGTAGTCGCCCGGCAGCGCTTCGCCGGAGACCTCCTCTGCGTCGCCCTCCGTGCCGTCCACCAGCGTGGCCTGCCCGAGGATCTTGTCGGTCTCCTCTACCTGCTGCGCGTAGCGTCCGTTCAGAAAGATCGCCCCGCACACGAGCAGTAAGACCGCTCCCGCCACCATGTTCCGTTTCCACAGCTTTTTCATGTTCTTCCTCCCCAAAATAATGATTTTCATGGTTTCCCCTGTAATACGGTGATCTTGTCGCTCGGCAGCGCCGTCAGAGCGCTGACCGCCTGCGTCACGGCAAGGCGCACGCCCGCGCTGCCGCCGCCCTCGCAGACCACGAGCGCCCCAACGTAGCGCGGATAGACGCGGTTCGTCACCACGACCTCCTGCGTGCCGCTGCCCGTACCGACGACGACCGTCTCGCTCTTGCGCTTCATGTCCTCGCTCCCGCTGCGCTCGGCGGTCGTATCCTGCGCCAGCTCGCGCTTCGTGCCGGAGTCCACGGTGAGCATCAGCCGCAGCTCGCCCACGCCGTCGATGGCGCGCAGGATGTTCTCCATCTCCTCCTGCACCGCGCCGCGGTCGAACGCCTCGGCGTCCGGACTGCCGGCTGCCGGCTCGGCCTCCGCAGTTCCTCCCGGCAGCAGCATCAGCACGATGCCAAGGAGCGCCGCGAGCGCGGCGAGACGGTATTTTTTCAATCCCTCGAGCCACTTCCCCGCCCGCGCATCCTTCATCTCTCCGCCCTCCATTCCTGCTTCTCCGGCGCGATCCCCAGCTCCTGCGTGAGGAGCACGGAGAGCTCCGCGTTTTCCTCACCGAAGAGCACCGCGCGGTCGGGAATGAACGCGCCGTCCTCCTCGCGCACCGTGACCTCTGCCGTGACCTCAGCGCCGAGGGCGTGTGCTTTGTCCTCAATATATGCGCCCGTCCGCTCCGCTATGACCGCCGCGAGCGACTGCCCGCTCACGTCGCGGTATTGCTCCTCCAATGCCGCGCGGTCGGCGGAGAGACCGTCGAGGTCGAGCGCCAGCTCCCTCGGCTCCGCCGTCCCGAGCGGGCGCAGCATACAGAGAATGAGCACCAGTCCGCCGGAAAAGCGCGCGAGCTTCCGCGCGCTTCCCTCGGGCGTGAGCTGATCGAGAAGGCTCACGAGAAAGGCGCAGCTCACCACGCCAAGGAGCCATTGCCGTAAAAATGCCATCACATCACCACCATGGAAATGGATACGAGCAGCGCCGCGAGCAGCGCCGCCCACGCGGGCCACCCGGCGATGATCAGCA
>OLPS01002391.1_pt1 | contig 16978 bp, 7 predicted proteins | sample 1673071 | NCBI WGS metagenome assembly OLPS01 (sample SAMEA3136752, study PRJEB25190) | human gut metagenome | reverse complement strand
CGCAGCTGCCGGAGCGGTGCTTAAGCCGCAAGGCGGGAATTGTGCGGTGTTGCCCAAGGTCTACCTGAAAGCAAAAAGCGCCGGATATTTCCATTTCTCAGCTGCACCCCAACAAAAAAGCAGCGGCCAGCAATCTGCCAGCCGCTGCTCACCTTATTATAATAGCGCTCCCGGATGTTCCGCTCCGCTTCATCTCAATTACTCTTCGCTGTCATCCGGGATATCTTCCTCAAAAGCATCCATCCAGCTTTCGTTGTGCCACTTATCTTTTTCACCTTTTTCCTTGGCGGCAACCTTCTGCCGTTGTGCCTGGTCGTTCATTATGGTGCCGATCGGGTTCAGCGCGCGTTCTTCAATAATGTGGTAGAACAGCCCCATCGGGTTATTCACGTTGGGGTCCTTGGCGGCCTTTGCCCAAAACACATCAAAGTCCAGTTCATGCGCCATAGCTTCCATCAACGGGGTCAGGCTGCCATACTTTTCAATCACTTCATTCATGCAGGCCAGGTAATGCAGCCGCATTTCGTCTTTCAGCCCATTGCGCAGGCTGGAAGGCGATGGCACGCACCGCGCTGCCAGGTGGCGGTAAATTTCGTGGTAAGCGCCGCGCTGGCCGCTCGTCAACGTCTTTTCCAGGTATCCATCATCTACAAACTTTGCAAACTCTTTTCGCATATCCTGCCGTTTTACAATCGTTTCGGGAATCAGCTCTACCTTGGGCGGCTCCGGCTCCGGCAGCGTTTGCTGCACCGGCTCGTCCATCACATGGTACTCCGCTTCCAACAGCTCCTCTTTGGGTTCTGCTGCCGGCTTTGCCTTGCGGAAAATATAAATGCGATAGTTATCCATATCCTCGCGCAGCACCTTGTTCAGGTACCGCGCCGGGCTGCGCATCGTCTGCGACCGGGGAATGATCTCCTGTGCATAGCGGGGTGCCACACCGGCCAGCCAACTGGTCAGCCCGCCACAATCCAGGATGATGGCATTCATCTTTCCAAACACCGTTTTGTTGCCGCCGTCCTGCTCGCCATCGCCTGCCTGGATGGTGCAGCAGGCATCTGCCAACACATCAATGATCACTTCCACCGCGTGCAGCTCTTCGGGCGTAATCTCCGCGCGCAGCTGATCCATGCGCGCTTTTACAACAATTTCCTCCCGCAGCTCGGTGCGGTGGCGTCCAAAGGAATAGGGGATCGTTGTTTCCGGTGCCGAAACATAATCAAAGGTGATCACGCTGGGGTCATCCAGCAGCGAATCCTCAATCGCCACGGTGGGGCGGCCCTTCTTTTTGCTCTTTTTGCGCACTGTGCTGTTGATGCTGTCCAGGTTGGCCTGTGCGGCGGCATCATCCACCGGGTCAATCGTTACCACCAGCGAAAGAACCTTCTGCCCCTTTTTTTCATACACATCGTAATTAAAAATAATATCCGTCTTTTCGTTAATTTCCGCCTTTGCCTTTTCCAGTGCCAGGCGGCGGAAATCCGACCATCGGTTGGCCGTATACGAAAGCTGTTCATACAGCATGCTCAGGTTCCATACCAGCGGTTCCCCGGCCGCTTTCTTTTTCAGGTACAGGCTCTGGTAGCTCTTGCACAGCTCGTAAATGCGGATGGAATAGGTGGACCGCATCAGCATGGTGTAGGTCACATCCATGGTGGTATACAGGGTTTTCAGCTGCACCAGGTGCGGTTTCAGCACCGGATCCAGCGTGATGGTCATGCGCGCGCGGCCCTCATCAATGCGCACTTTATCGATCCAGCGGAATGTTTCCACCGTAGAAGTTCCGTTATTCTTGATCCACTGGATGGGCGCGTTGGCCAGCTCCTCAATATTTTTGCGCACCTGCTTGTACAGCGCCCCGCTGTGCGGGTCCATGCCGGTCATCTTGATAAAATCATAAATGCTCAGCTCATAAGAGGGCAGGTCCGTATCCTCCGGCTTAATCATCGAAAAAATATGCAGCATCAGGCGCTGCTGGCTCAGCGTCAGGTTGTTGCGCGTCATCTGTACAAGGTCATTGGATTTGCGAACGATGGTCTGGTCCCCGCGTTCTTCAAACGTAACGACAAACGGATCATCTTTTTTCTGTTTACTTGCCGCCATAAGCAGGGGCCTCCTATATCGGTTGCTGTATCCCGGGTGGTCACGCACATCATGCTAAATATTATAGCACATCCTGTTGTCCAGCGCAAGAATTGCAAATTTACACAGGGTTTCACCGTCATTACCCTGTGCAAAATGCAACACCCGCGTTGTAGTTTGCCATATATCCTGTGGGGGTTGCCGCCCGGGTGCAGGTTACACAGGGTTTTCTTGTGCTTTTCTGTCCTGCCGTTTCAGAGTTCTGTAACCTGATGGAATGGCAACACCAATTTTTTCCCGTTCTCCCCCATCTCACGGCTTACCTCTGGTTGTTATTATGGCTTAGATGTTTAGTTCTATATTAGTAATAGGTAGAGCCTGTGTAATTTAACAACGCAAACCTGTGTGTTCAACCAACTGCAGCCTGTGCATTCCACCACCATTTTCCTGTGCGGAAAGCAACCTGCGTAAAGTTGCAAATAAGCCAAAAACAGCCAAACCTGTGTAAATTGCAACACGGGGAACGGGCCTATCCTGTGTGGTTTTCCAACAGGTACGCGGGTCACGGCGGGGCAGGGGAGCGGGAATACCCTGTGTAAAATGCAACTGTTCCGGGGATAACCTGTGCGTTTTTCCAACGGTAAGCGGCATAGGGAAACAAGGCAATCCTGTGCGTTTTTCCAACACGTTTCGGGAATGTTCGGCACAGAATGCGGGCAATACCCTGTGCAAAATTGCAACAGCTCACAGCTGCTTCAAATAGATCAGTTGCAAATTTACACAGGGCAGCACCCCTTATATTATAAGGTAAGTGCCGCACAGAATGGCGCGTGAGGGGTTGCAGTTTACACAGGATAGATTGAAAGCTGGGAGCTGGGATCTGTCTGAAACGTCAAAAAGCTCGTCTGTTTCAGCAAACGCAGCCGGATTTTGTGCTTGCGAAAGATCCGCTATTTTCGTTGCTCTCAGATGCACCTCAGGAGCTGGCGCAAATAGAGATCGGCAAGGGGGAACCGGGAATCAGGGGCAGGGCAGGGGGGACAAAAAAGCGAATGGCATATCTGCAGCAAACCCGCACCCCGTTGTAAAGGGAGAACGGCGTCCCGTTGGCGGGCGTGCAATCCACCAAACACACACCCGCCGCCGCAAACACCGCAAACCGTTTGCAGGGGCGCGGTGTACCCATTGCACCGCAAAAAAACGGGAACCGTGCGCCGCAAACCTGCCATCCCTCCCACAAGGCGCCCACCCAGCCGCCATGCCCCGCCACAAACAGGCGCATGCGAAACAAATAATTGCGCAAAAACAGGGAAATGTAGCAAAAAAGGCGAATTTTGCTGCAAAGTTGCGCTCTGTGTGCGCAGAGGATCATAAACGCACGGTCGAAGTATATAGAAGGGACCGCTGCCAAAAAGAAAATCAGGAATAATTTATACAAAGGCTTTGAATACATTGTATAATTGGAGGAAAACGCAATCAGTAAAAGTGCTGAAAAACAGGAATTTACGTGGATTGTATTGCCTTTCTGGTATAAAGGTGCTATACTTTAACACTGAAAAGTAAATGCGCAATGAGAAGATTCGATGCGTAATTTTTTTGAAAACAACATGGCAACGGTTGCGCAAGTAAAAGAAGCTGGCTTCTCTGGCTTCTTTTATTGTTCCACAGGGATCCCCTGTGGAACAATGTGCTTTCATTAAACCAGCGCGAAAGGCGAGTGAGCAGATTGAATAGAACAGGAAAAAACACAACAGGTTGGGCGCGCCGGCTGACAGCGCTGCTTGTCACCGCTTGCCTGGTTATGGCAATGGCCCTGCCTGTATACGCCGAGGTGGATCTTCTGCCCGACGCACCTGACGAAGTAGAGCTGCTGGAGGATGAGCAGGGAACGGCCTCCGGGGAGGATACCACTCCGCCGGAGCAGAACGCCGCCACCCCGGAACCGGAACAAAGCGCCGAGCCGGAGCAGCCCGCCCCGACCGAAACGCCGGAGCCCACGGCAGAACCCACCCCGACCCCGGAACCGGCAGCCACCGCAACGGCCACCCCTGTGCCGACCGTGACCCCCACCGCCACCCCGGAACCGACCGAACAGCCGCAGAAGATGTACGCCGCAAAAAGCGTGGATAACGTGCAGGCAGTTAGTGAGCCGGGGGGAGTGCCGGATACTTACACGCTCTATTTTGCAGTGCCTAAGATTTGGATCGATTATACAGGGGTGACAATACGTGCCATTATTGGAAAAAGTCAAAATGATCCAAAATATGAACTTCCTATGAAGGAAGTTAGCGAAACGGATGACGGAAGAAAAATTTATTCTGTGGTCCTGAATCATCAAGACCACTATAAATATGGAGTGTTGGGTGGACTTGAATTTCGCGGATATAAAGGAGAAACACATACATACACAGTAACCATTGTTAAAGTAGATGATAATAATCAGCTACGGGATATATCGTTCGATCCAGTTAATCCGAATTATATCGGCGGCGACTACTATGACGGAGAGAACGGAGATGGCTGGCATCCAGAGCTGTGGAAAATCTATAAGGTTGGCCATAAGCATTTCGCTGGCAAAACGATGGCCTTTGAAAATAAAACCAGTGAAACACTAACGAACGTCCAAGCCTGGTTTTATGAACCGAAAGAAGGAGAGCTTAAGCCGGTCGGTGGCCCAATACCCTTAAATAGTATTGATTCTGGAAATAGTATTGCTTCTGGTTCCACAGCAACCTTTAAAATTCCTAACGATTATTGCTCTTTTGTTCGCTTTACCGCGGGCGATGATAATACAGAAATAAGTAAATACTACAATTTTTATAATGAGGAAGTAACAGGAGAAAATCAGAAACGCTTCCAGTATTCCGAAGGTCAATGCTATTGCTACATGTACAATGATATTGAGGATGCAACATGGGGGCGTCCCGGTGCCACCCGCATCTATTACGATGCTACTTTTTCCAAGATGGCATTGAATGGAGATACCGACGACTTTTCAATCCCCAAAGCCAATAATAATAAAGAGACCATTTATTATCGGATAAAAGGAGACGGCGTAGAATCCGAAAGCGGCACGCTGGTAAAAGATGGTACAAACGAAAATCTTTATTATATTGACATTCCCCAAGGATATCGTTCAATCATCTTTTCCGGTGATGCAATTAACGGTGACAATGCGACAAAAGGAAATGGAGTAAGTACAGAGTGGCTGACGATTCCCACAGATGACAAAAATTGCTTCTATGCGGATACGAATGACGATGCAGTATATAAAGGTACCACTCGTGGCGGCTACTGGGCTCCAAAAGGTACCCTGCGTGATGCCGAAACGTGGAAGAAAACTGGCACTACTGGCACTAAAGTAGTAGATATTAAATCCGTTCCTTTTACGGAAAAACCAAACACAAAGTATGTTACCAGTACGCTGTATGACTATTATACAGATTACGAACTGAACGGCAAGAACCGTAAGAACTACGATAATGATAATGCGGTTAATCAGCGCCACTGGGTACCCTTCCGCCAGTTCGATCAGGCAATCAGCGACTACTATCAGAGTTATGTAGATAACAATGCCGGAAAGTCCATTATATATCCCATTTATACAGGCCATTTCCAGCCAAATGATTGGGAACCAAAATTTGAGCATATTGCAAGTGCATTGAATTTGTACGGATGGAGTTCTTACAATATCTTTATCGCAGCCAATAACTCGAACTTTGATATAGGAGACACAAAAGAGAAAAAAAATTCCTACGCTTTCCAGGGCATTGTGGCAGACAAAAGGGACAGCGATGGCGACATCGTGATGAATGGAACGACCCTGAAAGAACCGCATTTCAATGAAAAGTTCCTGACCGGCCAAAACAGCAAAAATGCAAAACTTGGCGAAGTTTACCACAATGTTGAGTTCCCGTTTACCCAAGAAGAAGTTTTTATAGAACCAGCGCAAACGCCAAATGGCCCGCAAAAAGGCGAGGGCGTTAAATACTGGTGGTTTGACAGTAAAGAAACTTCTCTATATCTGCGCAAAGATACAAATAGCGATCAGTTGTACCTTGGTAATGATAGCCCAGGAGTGACAACCGCTGGATATAAGAGCGAGGCGTCCCACAACGTGGACAGTGCAAGTAGTCCAGATAATGTTTCAACGCCATACGGCTTTTTCCCGTTCAATGAAACCACAACCAGTAAGAGCGCAGTCAGGTACAATTACGGTTACGGTGCAAAACTTGAAATCCCGTTTACCCTAACCAGTACCGGAACAGTTAAGGACGACTACAATAATGAAATTCCAATTCGTTTTTACTTCTCTGGTGATGATGATGTGTGGGTTTTCATTGACGATCAGCTTGTCCTGGATATTGGCGGTGCTCATGCCAGAGTTTCTGGTGTGTTGGAATTTGACCAGCGCGATAATAAGAAAAACACCGTAACTTCCTATGTTAGCCGGGTCAAGAACAGCAAGACAGGTAATTATGGCGCTGAAAATTGTGATGAGCACAACCATACAACGGCGACAAGCATTACTTACTTAGGAACAACCGAAACGTATTATAAAAACGCAAGTGTTTCCATCCCTAATCTTTCCACCGGCAAGCACACCCTTACCATGTACTACATGGAACGCGGTATGTGGGAGTCCAACATGGCGGTGGCGTTCAACTTCCCGGATAATAACGAGCTGCAGGTTCAAAAAGAGGTTGATCTGAACAAGGTTGATCCGGACTTCAAAAAATGCTTTGAAGACCAGAAAATCTTCAACTTCACCATCCAGAACCAGGCAACCCATTATGGAGAAAAAGTGGCCGTTGGCTCGGATACAAGTACTCCGCCCCAAGAGGTGAAATTGACTGCGGATAGTATCGAGATTAAACCCGCAACCCAATCAACCGAAGGGGACTACATTTTCAAGTTGGATACAAACCCCGAGCAAGGTTCCGGGCAAGATACCGAACAGGTCCTTCACTGGTACGCACGCTATACGGATACGGAACCCGTCAGTGCAGCGCGTGAGAAACGTTATGGCATCCTGACGCTGAAAGACCCCATCAATATCAAAGACAAGCGCTTCCTTACGTTCCAGGTTTACGTTGCCAAAGAAGATGGTGGAGGTGACCTTTCCCTCAACAACCTGTATCTGGAACTGCTGGATGATCAAACACCTACCCCCGTCCAAAAAGGCAGCCTTGGCACATCAGGCATTAACGGCGCAACGTATGGCTCGGTCGAAGTGAAGACAGGCGCATGGGTCACCGTAAAGCTGGACCTGAACAAGATGAAAGCGCAGGACGGTTTTAACGGCAAGGTCAAAACCATCCGCGTGGGCGATAACTATAGCCGCCACATCTATTTCAGGAACTTTACCTTCATTCCCAAAGCGGTGCCAAAAACGATGACCGGCTTTACAACCGATCAGAAGGAAATCCCGGATTACGGCTCCGCCAAAACCGGTCAGTTGCAAAACGCCATAAACGCACAGTACACATCCACCAAGGACAACGACACCCAGTTGGTGGACGATGACGGACGCTTTGTTCTGGAAGCTGGAGAAACCGTTACCTTCAGCGACCAGTTCCGCCGCGGCAGCTACATTTCGCTCAATGAGGAACTGAACAAAAACCTGTACGACACCACATGGACCGTGTACGAGAACGGGCAGAAGGTTACTTCGATGAGCGGAGGTGACAGCGTAACTCTTCCTAGTACAATACCTTCGTTAGACGGGCAGACGGGAAGCGGCCCCGATGATGGCCGAACGGAAAAAATAAGAACGAATGATGTTCAAACGGATAATAAATATAACAAAACCAAACCCGACACCAACACCATCGTCTTCCGCTCCTATAATGACCCGGACGAAACAAGCTCCACGCTGACAAAGCTAAAGGTAAAATACGTCAACACCGTCAAAACCGGCGGGCTGAAAATCCAAAAGAAGGCCGCAGCTGGTGAGGTAGATAACATTAAAGGCACCTACAAGTTCAAAGTTACCTTTAATGATGTTGGCGGTGAGGGTCTGGAAAAAAAGGACATCATAAAGTATGTTGAGATCAACATGAGCGATGGGAACAACCCAGAGCACACCGTGACCATCACCGGCATCCCCGTTGGCACCCGCTATACCATCGAGGAAGAAACACCGGAAGATAAATCCAGACTGCAAAGCGTAACCGTTCCGCCTAATTGCCATTCCGCCCAAGAGATCGGCAACACCATGGTGGAAGGCGTGATTGTGGCGAGCGAAGATCCGGAACTTACCGCAATCTTTACCAACACCCAGCGCAAACTGATCAACATTGAGTTCGATAAGCTCTGGAAAGATGCAAATGATACGGTCCTTGGTACAACGAACCAGCCGAACGAGATTTACATCCAGCTCCAGCGCCGCCTGGCAAACAGTGCTGAGGATGCCCCGTGGGATGTTGTTGACTACCCGACCTCGGGCAGCAAATATGTTACGGTTCACCATACAGATAACGGCTGGCTGTATCCCTTTAACAACCTGGATCAGTACCCGGTTGGCGGCAGTGCGGATAATAACTATATTTACCGCATTGTGGAAGGTACGGTGGATAAGGCTGGCAACTTTACCGCGGTAAAGCCGAACGAAACCATTACGATTAACGGCAATACGTATGTTGTAACGGCTAAAGCAACAGCAAACAGCGAAACGGACAGCGAAACCGGCGCAACTACAACGCCAGCCACAGCCACCGATGGAACCATCACCGGCGGCAGCGGCAAGATTGAGCTGACCAACAAGCTGCAGAACCCGAAGTTTGCACTGGATATCATCAAGAAGGACGCGGAACCCAATAATGCGGGCGAAGAAGTATTCTTGAAAGATGTTGAGTTCAAGCTGGAAAAGCTGAAGCAAGCAAAAACTGGAGGAACGCAGTGGGAAGTAGATACTTCCTATACATTCAACAACAACGACAACCTACATTATTTGACCGGTACAACCGGAACGGACGGCGAGATTAAAAATAACCCGTTCAAGGATCTGGAACCCGGCAGATACCGGCTGACGGAAACCAAGGCACATGAGGGGTACAACCTGTTGTCCAAGTCGATTGATATCGAATTTACCCAAGACGGCAAGTACAAGATAGACGATGGTCCCGCCCAAAAAGCAACGGGCGATGCAGCCAGCGGCTACACAGTTACCTTTACCGTTCTGAACCGTAAAACGCCTGAGCTGCCCCACACGGGTGCAGACGCGCCAAGCCTGTGGCTGCTGATCGGCATGCCGCTGGCGGTGGCAGGGCTGTTGATATTCACATTCCGCTACAACAGGAAAGGGGGCCGGCGACATTAACCATCCCCCGGAAACCCAGCAACCCCCAGGATGCAGGGCCTGCCCGCCCGTGCGCGCCCGTTTACGGCAGGGCGCAGCCATAAGCCGGGGTGTATAACTGAAAAGCGGAAAATATCGCCTGTTTCTATAAGCGCAGCCGGATTTTGTGTTAAGAAGCCTTGGGGTCCGGAAAGGATTCCGGCGGCTCTTTGCCTTACATCCTGCTTGTGGCTGCGAAATATCCGTTATTTCCTTTGGTTTCAGATGCACCTTAAGCCAAGTGGGCAAGCGGCCCAGTTTTTCCTCCTTTTTTCTTCACGGCACAGTGCGGGCGGCGCGGCAGCGTTTCCCCGCTGCAGCGCCCCGCACTGCACGCCGTGCTGATGCAGAACCCTTAAGCCGGGCGGCCCCGCCGCCCATCCGATGATGATTTTTTTAAGAGAAGAGGTACTGAAATGAAAAAAGCAAAACGTTTTCTCACAGGCCTGTTGAGCGCCGCTCTGGCCCTCAGCCTGTGCGCCATGCCAGCAATGGCAGCGGAGGATACCGTAGTAGATACGCGTAACCCCCAAAAGAGCACGAGCGTGATCGATACAACAAAAAAAGGCTCTATTACTATTTATAAGTACAACACAACAACACAAACTGCAAAAGGTGAAACGGGAACGGGCGAAACCCAAACCCCGCCGGATGGAGCAACACCGCTTCGTGGTGCAGAATTTACCATTTATCAGGTTAAAAACGCTGATTGGCTGCAAAAGTATTATGGCGGGAAAGCATTAGCCAATGGAGAAAAGGCTCCTGAAGTTGATGATTACTTCAATAAAGATAATAAGGGTGTAGTTATAAGCTATGAAGCCTCTAATTTAGTTAGTGGCATTACGGCTAAGGAATCGCAGACAACAAATGATGAAGGTTTTGCTCAGTTCACAAATTTGGATTTGGGTCTGTATTTGGTTATTGAGACTAAAAAGCCGCAGTCTGTTGTGACAGCTGTTACGCCGTTCCTAGTTTCCGTACCTATGACGAGAGTGCAGACTGGTAACACGGCAGAGGGTAATCAGCTTAAGGAATGGCTCTATGACATTGTTGTTTACCCGAAAAACAGCACGGTTAAGGGAACGTTTTACCTTGAAAAGAAGGGTGTAATCGGCAACGATAAAGAACATTCAACAGCATTGCCAGGCGTGAAATTCCAGCTTGAGCATTTGAATGATGGTGTTGAACTTGCAAGTGCAACAAAAGGCGACTGGACGTTGATTCTGCCCCCTAAAAAGCAAGATGAAGTACAAAAGGATTATTTTGTAACCGGTGAAGATGGTAAGATTCAGGTTGATGACCTGACACCTGGTACTTATCGCTTTACCGAAATTGATTATGAGACAAATCAGGATGAAAAGTACATTGTAAACGCTGGGGATCATTATGTATTTATTGTGAACCAGGATGGTACGACGGTTAAAAAGCCAGATAGTGAAGAAAACAATAATGATTATGTGACAAACAATAATACTGTTACTGTTTACAACTATGTACCCGATGTAGATAAGCAGGTGCAGAAACGCGGCGATAAAAACACCTGGCAGGAAGCAGCCGATTATAATGTTGGCGATATGGTTCCTTATAAGGTTACTGTTACTGTTCCTGAAAACATTACCCGCTTGAAGACCTTTACCGTGACGGATACCCCGACAAATTTGAAAGATGATGTAAGCACTATTAAAGTCCAGTATGTTGAGGGTGAATCAGTAACAGAACTGAAGCAAAGTACTGAAACGGAAACTTATGAAATTAAAGAAATCAAACAAGTCAGCGAAAATGGTTTTGAGATTCAGTTTAACCCCGACAAGATGGCACAATATGCCGGGAAAGAAATTGTAATTACATACCAGGCGGAACTGTTGAGTGATGCTGTGAGCACGACGGATGGCAACTCGAATAAGGTTTCTTTGATCTATTCGAAGAAAGTTGGGACGGGCGGTGATCCGGATACCGAAGAGGATAAGAAGACCGTTCAGGACGAAACGGTTGTGTACACCTTTAAGATTAAAATCACCAAAACTGATGAAAATGGAAAAGGATTAAATGGTGTAGAGTTCGACCTGTATAAAGAAGTTACTGCTGGAACGGCAAATGCGATTACTGGCAATGAAGCAAAGGCAAAAGGTTTGGATGAAAAGAAGCACTGGCTCAAAGTTAATGAGCTGCCGCTAACAACAAATAAAGTTGGCGAAGTTGACGGTATTCTTGAAGTAAAGGGCTTGGCGAACGGTACTTACAAGCTTGTTGAAACGAAGACCTTGAAAGATTATAACTTGCTGAAAGAACCTGTTGATGTTTCGCTGGATATTGCTTACAAGACTACTTGGACCGAGACAAATCATTACGCGGGCGGCGTTTGGGTTAAGCGTGAGGTAACCCAGAAGAGCGAAAAGTTCGAACCTAATGAGGCACCTAAGGATGAAATGAATGGCGGTACGCAGAATGGTGGTGTCACCTCTACGACCATCATCAACCGCAAGGGCTTCAACCTGCCCACCACCGGTGGTTTCGGCACCCTGCTGTTCAGCGGCATTGGCGTGCTGCTGGTTGTGGCCGGTGTTGGCGTGCTGCTGAGCCTGAAAAAGAAGAACCGCGCCTGATGCGCCCGCCGCAAGGCAAAACAATTTTACAATTCACCAATAGGGTATAGAGGGATAATCCATCATACACAGGGGGAGGGCCGGGTTTGGCCCTCCCCCTATGGTGGGTTATTGGGAAATAAATTTTTTGGGTGTACATGGCCGTTGTTCGGTTGATTTTTAGGCCCTGCGTGGGGAACCACCCTACGGGTTAGGTTTGTGGCGGGGAACCACCCCTCAGGCCGCTCCGCGTCCAGCTCCCCTCAAGGGGCGCCAATATCTCGCGTGGGGAACCTAAAAATAAATAGGGCAAGGCCCGTCAACGGGCCGATGGCGAGCATCGGCCCCTACAAATGATTTGCAATGTTTGCGGCGCGGGGTGGATGGGCGGCAATTATTAGGCCCGTCAAACGGGGCGTCGGGGACGCCGCCCCCCTACATGCAGGGCGAGGTTTATTACAATTTTGTGGTGTGCAACGCCGTAAGGCCCTACAGATTATTTTATTGTTATTCACTACCCTAAAAACCACCCCCAACCCAATATCTCCTGAGCGGCGCAATGCGGCGCGGTCCACCACAATTATTCATTATTCTTTATTATTTATTCTTTTGCCTACTTCCAATTCCTAATTTCTAATTTCTAATTGCATCAGTTCCCAACTTCAACCCTCTCACGGAAAGGTTCGCGGTGACGCTATGGATACCACAACAAAACTAAAAGTCGGCTTTGCGGCCTTGATGATCCTGTCCGGCATTGGGGTGGCATCGTACCCGGTTATCAGCAACGCGGTGGCGCAGCGCCACGCCAGCGAAGCGATCCAAAATTACGATGATACCGTAAAAAGCATGGATACCGAAAAACTGGACGCCGCCAAGGAGGCCGCCCGCCGCTATAACCAGCAGCTGGACAGCGCCGTGGAGCGCGATGCCGCAGGCGAAGCGGAGGATACCGGCACCAGCTATGTGGACCTTGTGGATGTGGGCGAAAGCCTGGGGTATATCACCATCCCGAAAATTGACGTCAACCTGCCGATTTACGAAGGCACCAGCGATGATGTGCTGCAAAGGGGCGTTGGCCATCTGGAAGGCTCCAGCTACCCCCTTGGCGGCGAAAGCACCCACAGCGTGCTGACCGGCCACCGCGGCCTGCCCGAAGCCGTGCTGTTCACCGACCTGGACAAGCTGGAAGAGGGCGATTGTTTCTACCTGCATATTCTGGATGAAACGCTGGCGTACCAGGTGGATCAAATCAAAGTGGTGGAACCGGAGCACACCGAGGATCTGGACATCACCGCGGGGCAGGATTACTGCACCCTTGTTACCTGCACGCCGTATGCCATCAACACCCACCGCATGCTTGTGCGCGGCACCCGCATCCCTTATAATGGAGAGGAAGAGACCAACACCCCGCAGGCCGTGCAGTATCAGGCGCTGCGCACCGGAACGGTGGTCAAGCGCGTGGTGGATGCCTGGCCGTGGATCGCGGTAACGGGCAGCATTGTGATCGGCGGCGAAGCGCTGCTGCTGCTTTTGCTGCTGCACCGCTGCAAAAAGCGCGAGGAGGATGACTAAATGGGACGGCTGATTGCTAAAATTCTGGCCTGGCTGGCCATTTTGCTGGGGCTGGCGCTGTTGATACAGCCCACCGCTGCCCAGTGGTGGACCAGCACCCGCAACGCCAAAACTGCTGCGCAGTTTGTGGCCCGCGCCGAAGCCCAGCCCACCGCCCCCGCGGCGGAGGAAACCACAGCCGAACCCCCGGAGCCGGAACGCGCCTACCCTGAACTGTACGCCGCGATGCAGGACTATAACGCGGAAATTTACGCCGGGGGCCAAAGCGGCCTGACCGACCCGTTCGCCTATGAGGAAGCTCCGCTGGACCTTGCTGCCTATGGCTATGACGATGATGTGCTGGCTGTGCTGTGGATCCCGCGCCTGAACCTGGAGCTGCCCGTTTACCTGGGCGCCAGCCGCGAAAACCTGGCCAAAGGCGCGGCGCTGCTGGGCCAGACCTCGATGCCGCTGGGCGGCGAAAACACCAACACCGTGATTGCCGCCCACCGCGGCTATTATGGCGCGGAAATGCTGCGCAACGTGCAGCAGATCCAGGTGGGGGACAAGATCCAGCTGACCACCCCGTGGGAAACGCTGATTTACCGCGTGAGCGAGCTGAAAATTATTGACCCCAGCGATATCAACGCCGTGCTGATCCAGCCGGGGCGGGACCTGCTGACCCTTTCCACCTGCCACCCCTACACCCGCAACAGCCAGCGCTACCTGGTAATTGCGGAGCACGACACCGCCGCTGCGGACACCACCAAAGAGGAGGATTTGCAGGAAAGCGCCGCTACCTGGGACGAAACGCCGCGCCAGGTGACCGTGGAGGATGCCGGCGGCAGCTCCATTGCCGAAGTGGCCCCCCAGGCCCTGACCCCATTGCCGGGGGAGGGCAGCGCGGAATCCGAGGGGAGCGCGATCTCCAATACCATGATCTGGCTGGAAAACAACGCACTGTGGGCCGGGCTGGTGGTTATTGCCGCCGCCGTTGGCATTATGGTGATATGGAAAAAACACCGGGAGGATTAACCATGCAGTACACACAGCAGGCCGCCGCCGTTACGGCCGAAGTAAACAAGGCCGTGCAGGGCAAACAGCAAACGGTAAACACCATCTGGATGGCCATGCTGGCGGGCGGCCATGTGCTGATTGAGGATATTCCCGGCGTGGGCAAAACCACGCTGGCGCTGGCCTTTGCCCGCGCGCTGGACCTGAAAGAAAGCCGCGTGCAGTTTACGCCGGATGTTCTGCCGTCCGATTTGGTGGGATTTTCGGTCTACCAGAAAGAGACCGGCAAGTTTGTGTACCACGCCGGTGCGGTGATGTGCAACCTGTTTTTGGGCGATGAGATCAACCGTACCTCCTCCCGCACGCAGTCGGCTTTGTTGGAAGTGATGGAAGAAGGCACGGTGACGGTGGACGGCGTTACCCGCCCGGTGCCCGCACCCTTTACCGTAATTGCAACCCAGAACCCCATCGGCGCCGCCGGCACGCAGATGCTGCCGCAGTCTCAGCTGGACCGTTTCATGGTCTGCGCCGTAATGGGCTACCCCGATGAGGAAGCGGAGCTGGCAATTTTGGCCGGGCAGAGCAAAGGCCGCCTGCTGGACCGTGTGCGCCCCGTTGCCGGTCAGGCGGATCTGCTTGCCATGCAGCAGGAGGTCAGCACGGTATTTGTGCATGAGCTGATGTACCGCTACATTGTGGCGCTGGCCCAGGCCAGCCGCAAGGACCCGCGCCTGGCCGTGGGGTTAAGCCCCCGTGCCACCCTGGCGCTGACCAGCATGACGCGCGCGGCGGCGTACCTGGCGGGGCGGGATTTTGTTGCCCCGCAGGATGTGACCGCTGTGTTTGATGCGGTTGCCCGCCACCGCCTGGTGCTGAACGACCAGGCCCGCGCAGGCGGCGAAACGGTGGACAGCGTAATGCAGGACCTGCTGCGCACCGTGCCGCGCCCCCGCCCCGAAAAGGCTGACCGCCATGGCAGGTAAGCTGGGCCGGGCGCTGGTGCTTTTGGTGCTGCTGGCCGCGGCGCTCATCACCCAGGCACCGCTGGCGGTGTTCCTGTTAGCGTTTGCGCTGGTGCTTCTGGTGCTGCTGCGGCTGGATGCCGCCTATCTGCGCAGGCAGGTAACGGCAGAGCTGCTGGTGCCGGACAAACCCGTGATACAGGGCGAAGATTTTACCCTGACGGTTCGGCTGAGCAACCGCAGCCGGCTGCCCATCCCTGCGCTTGTGGTGCTGCTGAACGCCGCCGATGAATGGGGCGGGGGGCAGATCACCCTGCGCTGCGCCGCCATGCTGGGCAGCAAGGAGAGCGCCGAACAGCGCATTACCTTAAACGCAGGCAAAAGCGGTGTGTGGAGCATTGCGGTGCGGGGCATCACCCTGCGGGATCACCTGGGGGTGTTCACCGCGGCGTGCCCGGCTGCCGTGCAAAGCCGGAGCATCTGTGTGCTGCCCGCTGCCGCGGCTGGCAAAGCCAAAGCGGAAACCGCCCCCGATGAGGACGGCGATGAAGCCGACACCCGCGCCGCCCTGGGCGGCAGCTATGAGCTGCGGGAGTACCGGGACGGGGATACCATCAAGCAGGTACACTGGAAGCTGAGCGCCAAGCTGGACCGCCTGATGGTGCGCGAACCGCTGACCGCCCTGCGCGCTGCCCTGACCCCCGGTGGGGACCTGGACGGAGCGGAGGAATGGGGGGATTTTCCCCAACAGGCGGCGAAGCACCGCAAAAACCCGCCCAAGCGCAAAAAAGAACGTACTGCCCTGAGCCGGCGCGGCGCTGCCGACCCCGGCAGTGGGCTGAAGTTTGTGGACCGTGTGCTGGTGAGCACCCAGCGCCCCGCAGCGCACCCCGCGTTGTGGCTGGCGGCAGATGCCGCGCTGCTGCTGGCGCTCACCTTTGGTTTGCTGCTGGTGCTTTCCACCGGGTTCGGCATTGCGGTGCCGTTGTGGGTGTGGCCCGCGGCAGCCGCTTTCTGCGCCGGGTGGGCGCTGTTCCTGCGTGCGCCGCAAGCCCTGCGCCGCTGGGGGCTGCTGGCGGGGGTGATTGTGTATCTTGTGGTGTTGTTCATCTGCCAGCGGAACTTTTTGGCCGGGGCGCAGCAGTGCGCCGGGAACATTGCCCAAAGCCTGAACGCCCGCCTTGGCAGCGCGCTGCCGGTGGCCCAGGGCGGCAGTGCGGCGCAGCTGGGGCTGTTTTTGCTGCTGGCCGCCCTGCCCGTTACCGGGGCGCTGGCCGCTGCGGCCCTGCGCCGTGCGGATGCCCTGCTGCTGGATCTAATGCTGCTGCCCGTTGTTGTGCTGCTGGCGCTGGCCGGGGCCGCGCCGGCTGTGCCTGCCTGCCTGCTGCTGTTGGCCGGTTGGATGGGGGCGTGGGCGGCTTCCTGCTCGGTGCAGCGGCGGGCCTTGT
>OLPS01002387.1_pt1 | contig 17016 bp, 16 predicted proteins | sample 1673071 | NCBI WGS metagenome assembly OLPS01 (sample SAMEA3136752, study PRJEB25190) | human gut metagenome | reverse complement strand
TCTGCGCGCACTTGACACAAACTCGACATGCGCAAAAAACGTGCGCAGAAATGAGCGGAGAAAATGAGAATAGAAGATCTGGCAGCTTATGAGATCATCAGCCGACAGAAGATCCATGATTTAAGATCGGAAGGATATCTGCTGCGCCACAAAAAGAGCGGTGCGCGGATCGCACTGCTATCCAATGAGGATGAAAACAAAGTATTTTATATCGGATTTAAGACGCCTCCGGCGGACAGCACAGGTGTTGCGCATATTCTGGAGCATTCCGTTCTGGAAGGCTCTAAGGAATTTCCGGTCAAAGACCCTTTTATTGAGCTTGTAAAGGGATCTATGAATACGTTTTTAAATGCCATGACCTATCCGGACAAGACGATGTATCCGGTTGCAAGCTGCAACGACAAGGATTTTGCAAACCTGATGCATGTTTATATGGATGCAGTATTTTATCCGGATATTTATAAGCAGCCCAACATCTTTTATCAGGAAGGCTGGCATTATGAGATGGAAAACGCATCCGATGAACTGAAATTAAACGGCGTCGTATATAATGAGATGAAGGGTGCGTTCTCTTCTCCGGACGACGTTCTGGATCGGGAGATCGTGCGGAATCTGTTCCCTGATACGGTTTATGCGAACGAATCCGGCGGCGACCCGGATGTGATTCCGAACCTGACCTATGAACAGTTCCTGGATTTCCATCGTAAATATTATCATCCGGCCAACAGCTATATCTATCTGTATGGCAACATGGATATGGTCGAGCGTCTCAACTGGATGGATGAGCACTATCTGTCCCATTTTGAAAAAATTGACGTGGAGGCAAACATCAGTCTGCAGGAGTCTTTTGCTGCACCCAGGGAAGCTGTAAAGCCCTACTCGATCACCGAGAGCGAGCCGCTGGAGCACAATACCTACCTGACTTGCAGTATGACTGCCGGGGACGTTTTAAACCGGGAAGAATACATTGCCTTTCAGATTCTGGACTACGCGCTTTGTTCCTCCCAGGGTGCGCCCTTAAAGCAGGCACTTTTGGATGCAGGCATCGGCGAAGACATCTACAGTGATTATGACAACGGGACGAGACAGCCGTATTTCTCCATCGTCGCTAAAAATGCGGATGCTTCCCGGAAAGAAGAATTTTTAAGGATCATCGACGAGACACTGGAAAAGCTTGTTGCAGAGGGATTGGATCAAAAGCGTTTGCAGGCCGGACTGAATTATTACGAATTTAAGTATCGGGAAGCGGATTATGGTATTTTCCCTGCAGGATTGATGTATGGACTGCAGGTAATGGACAGCTGGCTTTACGATGAAACCAGACCGTTTATTCATATCGAAGCGGGCGATACCTACAGAAGCCTGAGAGAAAAGGTGGAGACAGGATATTTTGAACAGCTGATTGAAAAGCATCTGCTGCACAATCCGCACAGAAGCGTACTGCTGCTCGTACCCGAAAGAGGGCTGACCGATAAAAAGGATCAGGAGCTGGCAGATCGCCTGCAGGCTTACAAGGAGACGCTGACTGCAGAAGAAATCGAAAAAATTGTGGAAAAGACAGCTGCGCTGAAAGCGTTTCAGGAAGAACCCGACCGCCCGGAGGATCTGGCGAAGATTCCGCTGTTGGAAAGAAGCGATATTCGTCGGGAGATCGAGCCGATCATTCTGGAAGAACGTAAAATCGAAGACACAAAACTGATTTACCATAAAATCGAAACCAACGGCGTCAGTTATTTTCGCCTGCTGTTCGATATCAGTGAGGTTCCGGCAGAGCTGTTTGCCTATGTCGGCATTTTGAAGGCGGCGATCGGCCTGGTGGATACGCAGAATTATTCCTATCAGGAGCTGTTTACACAGACTGACCTTTTGACCGGAGGAATCGTGCCGGTTACGAATATTTATCCGAATGTCACAAACCCGTCCGAACGCAAAATTACGTTTGAAATCAAAGGAAAAGCATTCCATGCGCATTTAAAGGACGCGATGGAGCTGACAGCAGAGATGCTGGTACGTTCCAATTATACGGATACGAAGCGCCTGTACGAGATTCTGACAGAGTTGAAATCGAGACTGCAGTCCTCCATGATTTCCGCAGGACATACGATTGCGGCGGGCAGGGCAATGTCCTATACGTCCGAGACGGTAGCAATTCAGGAAATTTTAAGCGGCATGGACTTTTATCGGCTGGGGGATGGGGTCTGCACAAACTGGGACGAAGAAAAAGAGAAGCTTCCGGAGATTTTGAAACGGCTGAGCGAGTGCATGTTCCGTCCGGAAAACCTGATGTTTGATTTTACCGCAGAAGAGGAAGAACAGGAAAAGCTGTTTGAAGCAGAAGCCAAAGCGCTGAAAAAAGATTTGTTTACCTGCCCGGTGGACAGAGAGCCGGTGCATGCTGCGGTTTCGAAGAAAAATGAGGGCTTTTTATCAGCTTCTCAGGTACAGTATGTGTGCCGCGCCGGAAATTATAAAAAGAACGGGTTGGAATATACCGGAGTGCTGCGGATGTTGCGCGGTATTTTAAATACGGATTATCTCTGGAACACAGTCCGCGTCAAGGGCGGCGCTTACGGCTGCATGTGCAGCTTCGGAAAGAGCGGAGATGCCTATATCGCTTCTTACCGCGATCCGAATCTTGGCAAGACGATCGAAGCCTATGAGGGAATCGTGGAGTATGTAGCGCATTTCTCAGGGGATGAGCGCTCGATGACTCAAGCGGTCATCGGTACGGTCAGTGAAATGGATGCACCGATGAACCCGGCTGCAAAGGCGCTGCGCGCGCTGAGCATTTATCTGACCGGACAGACCGCAGAGCAGCTGCAGAAGGAGCGGGATCAGGTTCTGGATGCGACGGCGGAGGATATCCGGGCGCTTGCCGGTCACATGAAGGCATTTCTGGAAGACGACTGCCTGTGTGTTGTCGGAAATACGAAGAAGATCGAAGAGGAAAAAGAACGCTTCGGGACACTGGAACAGCTGCTTTGAAGCACGCGGCTGCCCGGACAAAAGTTCGGTGCAGCCGATGGAGCATATACACAATGGGAAGCTTAGAAGGGAGGGATTTTCATGTTGAAAAAGAAAATGACGAAGGTACTGACGGGTGTTTTAGCCTTATCCATGCTGTCGGGCTGCGGCTCGGCAAGCAAAATGGCGATGGAATCCGCCTATGATACGGCTGCGTCAAACTACAGTGCTGCGGGCGGTGTATATTATGACAGCGGCGACTATGAGTATGCCGATGAAGTATCGGAAGAAAACGGCTCGTCCCAGGCGGAAACCGTAGAAAAGGGAGAAACGACCGGGCGCAAGCTGATCCGAAATGTGGATATGGACGTAGAGACGGAAAGCTTTGACGCGCTCCTTGCGTCTGCACAGTCTCAGGCGGAGGAGCTTGGAGGCTACATAGAAAGCAGCAGCATTTCCAATAGCAGTTATGCCAGTTCAACGTCTGCTGCCAGAAGCGCACGTCTGACGGCAAGAATTCCTTCGGAGAAGCTCGACGGCTATCTGGCGGGAATTTCCAAGCAGTCCAATGTGACGAGAAAATCTGAATCCACAGAGGATGTAACGCTGCAGTATGTGGATCTGCAGAGCCACAAAAAGGCACTTCTGGCAGAACAGGAAAGCCTCCTCTCCATGATGGAGCAGGCGGAATCCATCGAGGATATCATTGCGATCAACGAGCAGCTGACCGATGTGCGCTATCAGATCGAAAGCATGGAATCCCAGCTTCGCACCTATGACAATCAGGTGGATTACAGCACGGTCAACCTCTATATCGACGAGGTGGAGCGCTACACGCCAGGAGCGGCAAAGAGCGCGGGTGCGCGGATTGCAGAGGGCTTTTCTGCAAATATTTACAGGGTTGGAAGCTTTTTCAAAAATTTCGCAATTGAATTTATTATTCTCTTGCCGATCCTGATTGCGATTGCAATCGTACTCGGAATTGCGATTCTGATTGTACGGATAATTATCAAGATAAGTGAAAAGCATCAGGTGGGAAAAAAGACATCGGCAAAAACAGAAATCAAAACCGGGGACAGATACAGACAAAAACCGGGAAAGGAACAGATACATGGCGCAGAACAAGCAGAAAAAAGCGGGCTTTGCAACGCTGGTAGGACGCCCGAACGTGGGCAAGTCCACACTGATGAATCATCTGATCGGACAGAAAATCGCGATCACATCCAATAAACCCCAGACGACAAGAAACCGGATTCAGACCGTCTATACGGGACCGAAGGGACAGATTGTGTTTCTGGATACGCCGGGCATCCATAAGGCGAAAAACAAGCTCGGCAACTACATGGTAAAGGTGGCGGAAAGCACATTTTCCGATGTGGACGTCATTCTCTGGCTGGTAGAGCCGACGACCTATATCGGTGCCGGGGAACGGCATATCCTGGAGCAGTTAAAACGCAGCAGGCTGCCGGTCATTCTCGTGATCAACAAGATCGACACCGTTCCTAAAACAGCCGTTTTGGATGCGATGGAAACCTACCGTAAAGAGATGGATTTTGCAGAAATCGTCCCGGTATCGGCACTTCGCAGCAACAATACCGATACGCTGTTGGACTGCATTTTCAAATATCTTCCCTATGGAGAGCCATTCTACGATGAAGATACAATCACAGACCAGCCGCAGCGTCAGATCGTTGCAGAGATGATCCGGGAAAAGGCGCTGCGCTGTCTGGAAGAGGAAATTCCCCACGGCATCGCAGTGGCGGTCGAACGGATGGAATTTAAGGAGCATATCGTCAATATCGATGCGACGATCATCTGCGAGCGGGATTCCCACAAGGGAATTATTATCGGCAAGCAGGGCAGCATGCTCAAAAAGATCGGTTCTCAGGCGCGCCGGGATATCGAGGATATGCTGGAATGCCAGGTCAATCTGCAGCTCTGGGTCAAGGTCAAGAAGGACTGGAGAGACAGCGATTTCCTCTTAAAAAACTTCGGTTACAACCCTGCGGATACCAGGCCGGACAGGTAGAACGCTCTTTTTTCTGAGGGAATAAAAAAGTTCAAACCGCTTATCCTATGAGGGACGTAAAAGCTGTCGGAGACGGCAGATTGGATACATGGGAGGCGGTAAGGATGAATGAAAGAAGTTACTGGGATCAGTTTTTAAAAACCGGACGTGTGGAGGATTATCTGCAGTACCGGAATCAGATACAGGAAAGAAATGCGCTCCGGAACCGGGCGAAGTTGCACGAGAGCAGCTCGTTTACTTCGTCCTTCCGTGCAAAGGCGCAGGGACAGGATGGAGAACAACATGCAGGATCGGATCAAAGTGCTCGGGATCGTTCTGAAGGCAGAACCGATCGGGGAGTATGACAGGAGAGTCGTGATCCTGACTCGGGAAAAAGGAAAAATATCCGCTTTTGCACGGGGAGCCAGAAAGCCGACAAGCGCTTTTCTGGCTCCTACCAGTCCGTTTACCTTCGGGACGTTCGAGCTGTATGCAGGGCGAAATTCCTACAGTGTCTGTGATATTTCAGCGGACTGCTATTTTGAAGAGCTGCGGCAGGATTTTGAGGGCGCCTATTACGGAATGTATTTCCTGGAGCTGGCGGATTATTGCACGCGGGAAAATAACGACGAGCGCGAGGTGTTAAAGCTTTTATATCAGTCCCTGCGGGCGCTGACGGTAAAAAGCATCCCGCGCAGGCTTGTGCGATGCATTTACGAAATCCGGCTGATTGTGGCAAACGGGGAATTCCCGGGGCTGCCGCAGGGCAATTTTTCGGAAACGGCGCTGTATGCAGTCGAATTTATCGCAGGGACGCCCGTGGAAAAGCTTTACACATTTACCTTAAAAGAAGAAGTGCTTGCAGAGCTTGTGCAGATTGCAGAAAAATACCGGAGGGATTTTCTTCCGGGTGAATTTCATACCCTGGAGATTCTGGAAACGTTATAAAATGACTTTGTAAAGTTATGGGTTGAAAAAGAAAGGGCGGTCGGCTATAATAGTTAAGATCATAGCATCGGCAGATAAAGAGCGGATGCAGATGAGAGGGAGCAGATAAATGACGCGAAAATGGATCATGCGCGCACTGTGTATCCTGTGTCTGGCAGCGATGCTGACGGGATGCGGCAGGGAGCCGGAAGTAACCGAGACCACGATTGAAGTCAAAAAAAATGGTCAGGTGGTTCACACGATTATAGAAGATTTTTCCGAAAGCTATTATAATCTGGATGAGCTGGAAAGTACGATTCAGCAGGCATGCGATACTTATAATGCTTCGGCTGGAAAAGAAGCGGTTGTGCTGAAAGCGGCAGAAGAAAATGACGATCATACGGTAACGGTAGTGATGCAGTATGCGGACGCTTCTGCTTATTCTGCTTTCAACAAACTGGCATTGTTTGTTGGAACCGTAAAAGATGCGTTTAATGCAGGCTATGATCTGAATGTCACGCTTTCTTCCCTGAAGGGAGACGGAGAGCAGATCGGCAAGGAAGACCTCCTCAAAATGGGAGAAAAGCACATTGCAGTTGTGCGGGAAGCGGTTAATGTCAGAGTATGGGATAAGGTCCGGTACGGTTCGGAGGATGTCGAGGCGACAGCGAATGCCAAAACAGTATCCGTAACCGACGCAGATATGCTGACCTATATTCTGTTTGATTAAAATCTGTGCAGTCAAAGGAGAAAAACGATGGAAAAGACAATGGACAAAATTGTATCGCTGGCAAAAGCGAGAGGGTTTGTATATCCCGGTTCCGAAATTTACGGCGGACTTGCAAATACATGGGATTACGGTAACCTCGGCGTAGAGCTGAAAAACAACGTAAAGCGCGCATGGTGGAAAAAATTTATCCAGGAGAACCCTTACAACGTCGGTGTGGACTGCGCGATTCTGATGAATCCCCAGACCTGGGTTGCATCCGGACATCTGGGCGGCTTTTCTGATCCGCTGATGGACTGTAAGGAATGCCACGAGCGTTTCCGTGCAGATAAGATCATCGAAGATTATGCGCAGGAGCACAATATTGATCTGGGAGGCTCTGTAGACGGCTGGAGCCAGGAACAGATGATGCAATTTATCGAAGATAACCAGGTTCCCTGCCCGACCTGCGGCAAACACAACTTTACCGAAATCCGTCAGTTCAACCTGATGTTCAAGACCTTCCAGGGTGTTACGGAGGATGCAAAGAATACGGTATATCTGCGTCCCGAAACCGCGCAGGGTATTTTCGTAAACTTCAAGAACGTACAGCGTACTTCCAGAAAGAAAATCCCGTTCGGTATTGGTCAGATCGGTAAGTCCTTCCGCAATGAAATCACACCCGGCAACTTTACGTTCCGTACCAGAGAGTTTGAGCAGATGGAGCTGGAATTCTTCTGTGAGCCTGACACCGACCTCGAATGGTTCGCATACTGGAAACAGTTCTGTATCGACTGGCTGCAGACTCTGGGTATCAAGCCGGAAGAAATGCGTGTCAGAGACCATGAAAAAGAAGAGCTTTCCTTCTACTCCAAGGCTACAACGGATATCGAATTTTTATTCCCCTTTGGCTGGGGCGAGCTGTGGGGCATCGCTGACCGTACCGATTACGACCTTTCCCGTCATGCAGAGGTTTCCGGTCAGGATCTGTCTTACTTTGACGATTCCAAGAATGAAAAATATATCCCTTATGTTGTTGAGCCGTCTCTGGGTGCAGACCGTGTCGTTCTGGCATTTTTATGCGCTGCTTATGACGAGGAAGAGCTGGAGGGCGGAGATGTCCGTACTGTCCTTCACTTCCATCCGGCTCTGGCACCGGTTAAAATCGGCATCCTGCCGCTGTCCAAGAAGCTCAACGAGGGTGCAGAGAAGATCTATACCCAGCTGTGCAAGAAGTACAACTGCGAATTTGACGACAGAGGAAATATCGGTAAGAGATATCGCCGTCAGGATGAAATCGGTACGCCGTTCTGCGTTACCTACGATTTCGAATCCGAGACAGACGGCTGCGTAACCGTTCGTTTCCGTGATTCTATGGAGCAGGAGCGGGTTGCGATCGCTGATCTGGACGCATACTTTGCAGAAAAGCTGGATTTCTAAGAAATTTTAAGCTGGCTGTGTATAATCGAGTACGCGCTTTGTGGGTACTTAATTCTGTGAATTAGAAAGATCCGTCTTTTCCGTGTGGATTCCACATGGAGAAGGCGGATTTTTTTGCAAATGGCGCGGGTGAATTGTATTGCGCGTGAACGGCTCCTTTTGGCAACATTTTGCTGTTTGTGAAAGATTTTGTTTGTTCTGCGACAAAATTTGGCAGGAAAACTAAAAACTGCACAAATAAAAAACGAATATATTGTTTGACTTTACATATTTTAATGTGTTAGAATGATTTTATGAGAAAAACAGTCCGGCATAATGCTAAATGACTGTAAATACAGACCAAAGGGGGACCATTACAATGGCGAAATGGGTGTATTTATTCAGGGAGGGAAATGCGGATATGCGCAACCTCCTGGGCGGAAAAGGTGCGAACCTTGCAGAGATGACGAATCTCGGGCTGCCGATTCCACCCGGCTTTACCGTGACGACAGAGGCCTGCACAGACTACTATAACCATGGCAGGTCAATTTCTGAAGAAATTCAGATACAGATTTTTGATGCACTGGCACTTTTGGAGGAAAAGCTCGGCAAGAAGTTCGGAGATACCGAGAATCCGTTGCTTGTGTCGGTACGAAGCGGAGCGAGAGCTTCGATGCCCGGTATGATGGATACGATCCTGAATCTGGGCTTGACCGATATTTCGGTCGAAGGCTTTGCCAAACGGACAGGCAATCCGAGATTTGCCTACGATTCTTACAGACGCTTTATTCAGATGTTCTCAGATGTTGTCATGGAAGTTCCCAAATCGTTATTTGAACGGGTCATTGATGAAATAAAAGAAGATCGGAAAGTTCACTTTGATACGGAGCTGACGGCGGAGGATCTAAAAGAGGTGATCCGGCGTTTTAAAGAGATCTATAAGGAAAAAATGGGCGAAGAATTTCCGCAGGAGCCGCGGGTTCAGCTGATGGAAGCGGTAAAGGCGGTATTCCGTTCGTGGGATAATGAAAGAGCTATCGTATACAGAAGAATGAATGACATTCCGGGGGACTGGGGAACTGCAGTCAATGTACAGTCGATGGTATTCGGAAATATGGGCAATACCTCCGGTACAGGCGTTGCCTTTACGAGAAACCCCTCCACCGGAGCAAAGGGCATTTATGGCGAATATCTAATCAACGCACAGGGTGAGGACGTTGTTGCAGGAATCCGTACACCGCAGCCCATTACCCGACTGGAAGAAGACCTGCCGGAATGCTATGAGGAATTTTTGAAAATTGCAAACCGTCTGGAAGAGCATTACCGTGATATGCAGGATATGGAATTTACCATCGAGGACGGAAAGCTGTATTTCTTACAGACCAGAAATGGCAAGCGCACGGCGCAGGCGGCTCTGCAGATCGCATGCGACCTTGTGGATGAAGGTATGATCACGCCCCAGGAAGCTGTCAGCAGAATTGAAGCAAAATCTCTGGATCAGCTGCTGCATCCCGCTTTCGATCCGGATGCACTGAAAAAGGGAACCGTGATGGGACAGGCTCTTCCGGCATCTCCTGGCGCAGCTGCCGGTAAGATCTATTTTACTGCAGAGGAAGCAAAAGAAGCCCATGAGACTGGCGAGCGTGTCATTTTAGTACGTCTGGAAACTTCTCCGGAGGATATCGAGGGGATGCATGCTGCAGAGGGTATCCTGACTGTGCGCGGCGGTATGACATCCCATGCTGCAGTTGTGGCAAGAGGCATGGGAACCGCATGTATTTCCGGCTGCGGAGATATTGTGATCGATGAAAAGAAAAAGCAGTTTACATTAGGCGGCAAGACCTATTTTGAGGGGGATTATATTTCCCTGGATGGCTCAACCGGTAAAATTTACGACGGCGATATTCAGACACAGGAGGCTTCGATCAGCGGCAACTTCGGCAGAATTATGAGCTGGGCGGATTCCTTCCGTAAATTGAGGGTTCGCACGAATGCAGATACGCCTGCAGATGCGGCAAATGCGGTACGTCTTGGTGCAGAAGGGATTGGACTTTGCAGAACAGAGCACATGTTCTTTGAACCGGAGCGAATTCCGAAGATCCGTAAAATGATCCTTTCCAAAACCGTGGAAGAGCGCGAAAAGGCGCTGGAAGAGCTGATTCCGTTCCAGAAGGGCGATTTTAAGGCGCTTTATGAAGTAATGGAGGGGAAACCTGTTACGATTCGTTTCCTGGATCCGCCGCTGCATGAGTTTGTTCCGACAGACGAAAAGGATATCGAAGCACTGGCAAAGGATATGAATCTTTCTGTTGAGGAAGTAAAGAGCACCTGCAGTGAGTTGCATGAGTTCAACCCGATGATGGGTCACAGAGGCTGCCGGCTGTCCGTTACGTATCCGGAAATTGCAAGAATGCAGACAAGAGCGGTGATCGAAGCGGCGATTGAAGTAAGTAAAGAAAAGGGCTTTGAGATCGTTCCGGAGATCATGGTTCCGTTGGTTGGCGATAAAAAGGAGCTGAAATTTGTCAAGGACGTAATTGTGGAAACTGCTGAAAAGGTTAAGGCAGAAAAAAATTCGAATCTGGTTTATCACATTGGAACGATGATCGAAATTCCAAGAGCAGCACTTCTGGCAAACGAAATTGCAGAAGAAGCCGAATTTTTCTCCTTTGGTACCAATGATCTGACTCAGATGACCTTTGGCTTCTCCCGTGACGACGCAGGAAAATTCCTGGTGGATTATTATAAGAGTAAGATCTATGAATCTGATCCCTTTGCAAAGCTTGACCAAAACGGCGTAGGACAGCTGATCGAAATGGCAGTCACAAAAGGTCGTTCCCAGCGTCCGAATTTAAAGATCGGTATCTGTGGTGAGCATGGCGGCGATCCCTCTTCTGTTGCATTCTGCCATAAGGTTGGAATGGATTATGTATCCTGTTCTCCGTTCCGTGTACCGATCGCGAGATTGGCTGCTGCACAGGCAGCGATTGCCAATGCAGGAAAGTAGAAGAGCGTAAATATTTTTACTTCACAACGCTGATTGTTACAAGGGATGATGTGAATGAGTACATGAAATATCATGCTGAATACACGAAAGCGAACCGATTTAAAGATATTGTTTGCAAAATCTATATATAACTCGAAAGGGAAGCGCAATGCTTCCCTTTCTTATATCTCTCGATTAGGACTAAATCCTTAAAGCTATGGCTTAAAAAGGACTTAGTCCTTTTTTATATGCAAAATAAAAATTTTTTAAAGGAGGTTCACTATGAACAGTACAGCGTTAGGAGCAGAAAACAAAAAGAAACAGACAATCAATTTTATTAGTGAAGCACATGAAAAATTCTACTATGAAAAATTAAAAGAGGTACGCTATCAGGATGTGTACCACAAGGCACTTTGCTATTGCCTTGGTATCAGCGATGATACGAGAAGAAATGTTGATAGCATCTATGATTTTAAGACGGGATGTGTAAAAACTGAGTGTCTGCATGAAGGCTGGCAGACCAGTGGCAGTATGAAGGTGGTGCGAATGGCATTTAACCTGTATTGCAACGGCACACCGAGTGTAGATGATTACACAAAAACAGAGGAACAGGTAAACGAGTGCAGGCAGTATACAGTGGAGGACTTGTTCTGCTGTGCCTATGCACCTTTCTTTTGGCAGGCGATACAGATCCGTTATCCGGAGTATGCGACTTATAACCGGGAACTGTATGCCTTGCTAAGGTTGTTTTGGGCACACATGGAGGGTGTGTCAGTATAAAAAATTGGTAATAAATTTACAGTTTGTAAAATTTTTTGCAAAAATTAATGAAGCCTTTAATCATTTGGAAAATGTCAAGCGTTATTATATATAGAGAATCACAAGGAAGGAGGCTGGAGAGTGTTAAGTGATGACAAATTGATAGATCAAATTAAATATGGAAATGAACGGGCGGCAGAAGAATTGATTACTCGTTATTATGCATCTATACTGCGCTATTGTAGGTGGCATTGCTCCAGCGTGGAAAAGGCTGAAGATTTGACGCAGGAAATATTTTATAAGTTGTTTAAAAATATATCCGGCTATCAGGGAAAAAGAAAATTTAAAGCCTATTTATACACCATTGCAAATAGAGTGTGTATTGATGAAAGCAGAAAGATACATTTTTGCCCGTTAGAGGATGAAGAAAGTATTGTTGACGAATGTAATGAAATACTCAGGCTGGAGGATAAGGAGGAGGTAAATTATCTTTTAAGTACCTTATCCCCCGAACAAAGGGAAGCAATTATATTACGATTTGGAGAGCAGCTTGAATTTCATGAAATAGCAAAAGTAATGGGATGTAACATGAGAACTGCACAAAGTAGAGTCTGTAATGGATTAAAAATCATGAGGAAGGCGAGAAAATGAAAGATAGAACATTGAAAAGCAATTTGTATCATTCTTTAGGACAGGAAGTACAACCAAAGAGACTGGAAGAAACCATAAATTACTGTACTGAAATTATGAAAGAACAAATGCTTTATAAAGAAGAGCCAAGAACAAGTTTCTTTCAGTATTTGTCAGATGTTTTTCGGTTTGAAGGGATAGCGATATTTATTTTGCAGGCGGTAACCTTATTTTTTGTTTGTCTGATGATTGCCAGCGTGGCGGATATTCCACAGAATATTCCAATTTTTATGCCGCTTTTTGTGGTGACTGCTATGCCCGTTCTTTTCAAGAGTCAGTTATATGGAATGAGTGAAATTGAGGCGGTAACGAGAGCATCCGGCGCCCAGATTATGTTGGCCAAATTAGTCTTGGCAGGTTCTGCTAATCTGGTTTGTATTACCATTGTATTATGTCTGGAAGTGTCGTTACAGAGTGATTGCGGTGAGTTAGGACAAATGGTGTTGTATTGTTTGGTTCCTTATCTGGTTTGTATGACGGGAATGCTTAGGCTGGTAAGGCTACAAAGAAAAGAGAGCATATGGACATGTGCAGTTGTAATGCTTGGTTCCTGTGTCTGCTGGGCAATTTCATCAAGGGTAATACCATGGTTATACGCCACATCCGCAATTGGATTTTGGTTGATTGCATTTGTAGTATTCGGGATATTTTTTATGAAAGAAGTTCTATTTATTGTAGAGATGAGAAAGGAAGGAAAAATGTATGGAATTATTGCTTGATCGATTAACGAAACAGTATGGGAGTAAAATAGCAGTAGACTGTGTGAGTGCAACTTTAAAGCCAGGGGTATATGGTCTTTTGGGAGCAAATGGTGCTGGAAAAACAACTTTGATGCGTATGCTGTGTGCTATTTTGGAATCAACTTCTGGTGAAGTGTTGTTGAATGGAAAAGAGATAACCTCGCTGGGGGCTGATTATAGAAATGTATTGGGATATTTACCACAGGATTTTGGATATTATCCCAATTATACAGCAATGGAATTTTTGATGTATGTTGCAGCTCTTAAAGGGATACCAAAGGATATGGCAAAGAAAAGGGCAAATGAACTGTTAGAGGTAGTAGGGTTAAGTAATGTGGCAAATAAGAAAGTAAAAACATTTTCCGGCGGTATGAAACAGAGAGTTGGAATTGCACAAGCATTATTGAATAATCCGGGTATTTTGATTTTGGATGAACCTACAGCAGGACTTGATCCGAAGGAGCGAGTGCGGTTTCGTAATTTACTTTCAGAATATGCCGGAGATAAAATTGTGATTCTTTCAACGCATATTGTGTCGGATGTAGAAGCAATAGCAGATGAAGTGTTATTGATGAAGAAAGGCAAATTTGTGTTGCAGGGAATGGTTCAGGAATTAACAGAAAAAGCAAATGGTAAAGTTTGGGAGCTTACCGTTTCCCCGTCAGAAGCAAGAAAATGGCAGACAAGAACGACAGTTGCAAATTTAAGGCATGAAGGAAAGGATATGGTGCTGCGTATTGTTTCGGACAATATGCCTAGTGAGCAGGCAGTTTCGTGTGAAGCAACCTTGGAAGACCTTTATTTATATTATTTCCCAACAGAAGAAGGGGGACAGTAGGATGGAATTATTTTTATTAGAACATAAGAAATTATGGAGAAAGCGAATCGTTAAGATTTGCGTACTGTTGTGCTTTATTTATATCGTAATTTTTGGGAGCATACTTTCCTTTCAGTGGTTTAGTTTCGGAAGTTCAGACGATTATACAAGTGCATTTGGCAATAATTTTGATGGATATGGGATGATAAGAGAAAGTCAGGAGTATGCACTTACTTTTGGAGAAGAATTAACGGATGAGACTTTGCAGCAATTAGTGAGAGATTATCAGCAGTTGGAAGCTGCCGGTATGGAAAAGGAGTTAGAAAAAACGGATTGGAGAATTATCAACAGCTGGCTTGGTACGTTGTATCCTGAGCTTCGTGAAACAGGCACATATCAAACAATGATAAGTTATGTTAATACTGATAAGCTGACCGGATTTTATGAGAGAAGACAGCAGGCGGTTGAAGATTTTTTGGAGAATAGTGGACAAGTAGGAGCTGAAAAAGAATATCTGCTTCATATGGAGCAGGATGTAGAGAAGCCTTTCCGTTATGAATGGGTAGAAGGATGGTCACAGCTTCTTGGAAGCATGGTTGCAGATTTGGGTGTTGTAATGGCATTGTTTTTGGCAATCGCTTTGTCGTCTCTATTTGCAGGCGAGTGGCATGATAATACAAGTTCTTTGGTATTAACAACAAAGAATGGCTGGGGAAAGATTGCTTTTGCAAAAGTTTTAACAGGTTTAGCATTTACAGTAGAATTATTTACGATACTAGCTATTCCCAATATTTTATCGCAGATATTTTTTATGGGGACATCAGGATGGGATATGCCGATTCAGAATATTAAGCTGATTGCAATTGCACCTATGAATATGTTACAGGCTGAAATCTATGAATATGTTTTTGCATTGCTCGGAGCAATTGGATTTGCAGGTGTTGTAATGTTTATATCTGCTACCATGAAAAATAATGTACTTGCATTGTTGTTTAGTCTGGCTTGTGTTTATGGTCCAATGATGATAGCAGAATATCTTCCGTATGAATTGCAAAAGGTATTGGATTTATTACCTTTAGTTGGCAGTGGCGCCGACATTTTCAGAACAAATACATTTTGTATCTTCGGAAAATATGTATGGTCGCCGTATCTGTTAGTTACAGTTCCTATTTTGATAGGTATTTTTTGTATGCCTTTTGCTGTAAGGAATTGGTCAAGAAGAATGAAGGTATAGAAAAATTATGGCTACAAGGGAAAAGGCAAAATGGCTTGTAAAATTATTGAAAGTAATAGTTGTAGTATATTTGCTATTAATCTTATATCAGTTAATTGGTAATGTTTATTCCAGATTGAGTAATACACATGAGATTCAGGTTCCTGAGGAGTGGAATTTAATTGTTGTGAATAGGTGGAATGAATTGCCGGAAGATTACGAAGTAGAATTAACAGAATTATCAAATGGTCAGATGGTAGATAGTAGAATCTATCCTTACTTACAGGAAATGTTTGATGCAGCAAGAACAGAAGATGTATATCCTGTTGTTCGTGAAGGCTATAGAACAGCGGAAGAGCAACAGGAGATACTGGATGATAAGATACAAAGCTACATAAATCAGGGATATTCACAGGTCAAAGCAGAAAGAACGGCGAAAGAGTGGGTAGCATTGCCGGGAACCAGTGAACATCAACTTGGGATCGCAGTAGACATCAATGCAGACAAATCAAAGTGCAGCAATGAAGATGTTTATGGGTGGCTTGCTGAGAATGCTTATAAGTATGGTTTTGTTTTGAGATATCCACCAGGGAAACAGAAAATTACCGGGACAAGCTACGAACCATGGCATTATCGTTATGTGGGAGAAGAGGCTGCAAAGGAAATTTATGAACGTGGAATATGTTTAGAAGAATATTTTAAGCAAATGATTGAGGAGGTAGGATTATAGCTAAGTTATTATTACTTTCCCTTGAGAAAAGAGGGGATGAATTGTTAAATGCTGTTATGTCAGTTTTGGATGGTTTTGAAAACACAAAGCGGGTAGTAGAAGAAAAATTATGTGCAAAATTAGTTTTTGAAGGAATAGAGATAAATATTTCTAGACGATTGATAGTTTTTATCCTTTGAATGTGTTTGGGAGAGTTATGTATTCTGAACCATTTGGTAATTGGTCGAATAATGTTACGCTGTTTTTGGATTGCGAAACAATGATTGCAACTAAATAGTTAAGAGAATTGTTTGAATTCTGATTTACACATTGTGTAATTGTGAACCATATGATATAATATACACAAAGTGTAAATGGAGATGATTGATTATGGAAAAATTTACAGATTGTCAGATTGAAATAAAAAAACTTCGCGAATCTACCGGCATGAATCGAAAGGAGTTCTGTGAGTGTTTTAATATTCCTTATCGTACAGTTACAGAGTGGGAAAGAGGAACTCGTAATGCGCCAGATTATGTTCTTAGGCTGCTGGCATATTATATTAAGATGGAAAATATGGTGAAAGATAAGAGTAACGAGAAAATATGAGAAATATGGAAATGAAAGAGGTGGAAGGCAATGCCAAATTCCAATATTTTGATGTACACAACAGAAGATGGACTGATAAAAATAGAAGCAACATTTGAAAATGATACCGTCTGGTTGTCAATTGATCAGATGGCAGAGTTGTTTCAACGCGATAGAAGTGTAATTGGAAAACATGTTAGAAATATATTCAAGGAAGGAGAGCTGAATAAAGAATCAGTTTGGGCAAAATTTGCCTACACTTCCGTTGATGGCAACAGGATGAATTGCTGTCAAATGTAGAAAATGATTTTATTCATAGTATTGAAATGCTTGAGAAAATTGAAGATAGTAATATATCCGCTGCAAAATGTGTGTCAGGTTGTAACCTCGGATTAGATGTCGCGATTTGAGGCAGTGGAATAGATGTTAAGAGAGGTTATACAAATCGAAATTGACAGAGCTCTTTGAGCGAGGGATGATTCTTGTCCGA
>OLPS01002373.1_pt1 | contig 17117 bp, 14 predicted proteins | sample 1673071 | NCBI WGS metagenome assembly OLPS01 (sample SAMEA3136752, study PRJEB25190) | human gut metagenome | reverse complement strand
CAGCAATGGCAGGTCTAGACAGATCGTCGTTTAATACAGAACCCGGCTTACGGTCCATCTCGTTTTCCGCTTTTATGCTTTCCGGCTGCCCGCATCCCTGCGGGCAGCTTTTGTTTTGTCACACTTCTTTTACCAAGCTGTTACTTTCCGTTTGTTGCAGTTTGTGGTATACTATGGGCACTGCAGGCCCTCTGCAGGCTAAAACGAAAGACAGGATGTGAAATCCTCCGATGAAAGATGGTTTTTTAAAGGCAGCCGCCTTCTCCCCCGCCCTGCGGGTGGCGGACTGCACCTATAACGCCCAGCAGATCCTTGCCGACGTGCAGGCAGCCGCCGCGCGCGGGGTCAAGCTGGCCGTGTTCCCGGAATTCTGCCTCACCGGCTACACCTGCGGCGATCTGTTCCTGCAGCACACGCTGCAGACCGGTGCGCTGGATGCCCTGCAGACCGTGCTGGACGGCACCCGGACGCTGGACACCGTCGTGCTGGTGGGCCTGCCGCTGCTGATACACGGCAAGCTGTACAACTGCGCTGCCGTGCTGTGCCGCGGGCAGCTGCTGGGCTTTGTGCCCAAGACCTACCTGCCCAACTACGGTGAATTCTACGAGAAGCGCCAGTTTACCCCCGGCAGCACCGAGGTGGAAACGATCACCGTGTGCGGCCAGCAGGTGCCCTTTGGCACTTCGCTGCTGTTCCGCTGCCGGTCCATGCCCAGCTTTGTGCTGGGCGTAGAGCTGTGCGAGGACCTGTGGAGCGCACTGCCGCCCTCCACCTTCCACGCACTGGCCGGGGCCACGGTCATCGCCAACCTTTCGGCCAGCGACGAGACCGTCGGCAAGGCCGAGTACCGCCGGGCACTGGTGTCCAACCAGTCGGCCCGCCTGCTGTGCGGCTACCTGTACGCCTCGGCCGGGCACGGCGAGAGCACCCAGGACATGGTGTTCGCCGGGCACGACCTGATCGCCGAAAACGGCACCCTGCTGGCCGAGACAGCTCCCTTTGCGGGCGGCATTGCCGAGACCGAGATCGACTGCCAGCGCATGGAGGCCGAGCGTGCCCGTAACACCAGCTTTGAGCTGAGCCGCGATGGTTACACCACGGTGGAGTTCGATCTGGAACTCACCGAGACCCCCCTCACCCGCTGGATCGACCCGGCACCCTTCGTGCCCGGCGACCCCAAGCGCCGCGCCGAGCGCTGCGAACTGATCCTGAAGATGCAGGCCGACGGTCTGGCCAAGCGGCTGGAGCACGCCCACGCCAAAACGGCGGTCATCGGCATTTCCGGCGGTCTGGACAGCTGTCTGGCCCTGTTGGTGGCGGTGCGCGCCATGAAGCAGCTGGGCCGTCCCGCCAGCGATGTGCTGGCCGTGACCATGCCCTGCTTCGGCACCACCCACCGCACCCGCAGCAATGCCGAGATCCTGTGCGATGAGCTGCAGGTCTCCTTCAAAGAGATCGACATCGCCGAGACGGTGCACAGCCACTTCCGGGACATCGGCCAGGACGAAAGCGTGCTGGACGTGACCTTTGAAAATGGGCAGGCCCGTGTGCGCACGCTGGAGCTGATGGACACTGCCAACCGCACCGGCGGCCTTGTGGTGGGCACCGGCGACCTGTCGGAGCTGGCACTGGGCTGGGCCACCTACAACGGCGACCACATGAGCATGTACGGTGTGAACGCCGGGGTGCCCAAAACGCTGGTGCGCCATCTGGTGCATTACGAAGCCGACATTGCCGCCACCGACACCCTGCGCACCGTGCTGCTGGACATTCTGGACACTCCGGTCTCCCCGGAGCTGCTGCCCGCCAAGGACGGCGAGATCGCGCAAAAGACCGAGGATCTGGTGGGCCCCTATGAGCTGCACGACTTTTACCTCTATCAGGTGCTGCGCTTCGGCTTTGGCCCGGCCAAGATCTTCCGGCTGGCAAAGGCCGCCTTTGCAGGCCGCCCCGAATACCCCGACAACGTGCTGTACAAGTGGCTGCGCAACTTCTATTGGCGGTTCTTCGCCCAGCAGTTTAAGCGCAGCTGCCTGCCGGACGGTCCCAAGGTGGGCAGCGTGACCCTTTCGCCCCGCGGCGACTGGCGCATGCCCAGCGATGCCTGTGCCGCCCTCTGGCTCGCCGAGCTGGAACAGCTTTCGATCAAGGACTGACACATGAAACACAAAAAACTGCTGACCAATCTTCTGTTTGCCGCCGTCGTTCTGGCCATTGCCGCCGTTCTGCTGCTGGTGCGCAGTGCACACAGCAGCGGTTCCAAGCTGCGGGCCGAACTGATCTACGGTGACAACAACACCACCATGAACCTTCCGCTGGACAAGAACGATACCTATGACGTAGACACCGGGTACTACACGGTGCACATCGAGGTCAAGGACGGTGCCGCCCGCTTTGTGGACTCCCCATGCCCGGACCACATCTGTGAGGGCTTTGGCTGGCTGTCCAACGAAGACCAGACCGCCACCTGCCTGCCCGCCCGCGCGGTGCTGACCATCGTGCCGGCCGACTGAGCCTTGCGCTCAAAAGGAGATTTCCTATGAAGGATGATTCCAACCGTTCCCTGCGGCGTGTGAACCGCAAGAGCCGCAGTGCGGCAGACCGCACCGTGGAAGTGGACAGCTCCGCTTTTTTTGCGGAGGACCCGTCCCCCACGCCGCCGCCCCGGAAAAAGCCCAATTCCTCTGCCCCGCGCCGCAGCGGTGCAGAGGCACAGGCTGCCGCCGCTGCACCCTCGAAATTCGGCAAGATCCTGCTGCCGGTGCAGGGCATCCTCAGCGTGGCTTCGCTGGTGCAGCTGTGGCGCACCCAGATGCTGCCGGTGTTGTATCTGGTCATTCTGGCGGCGCTGCTGCTCCTGCTCTGGCTGCTGGTCAAGCGCTGTCAGGAGTACAATGTGCCCGGCAAGGTGTCCCGGGTGTTCTCGGTGTTCCTGTGCGCCTGCATGGCGCTGGGCTGTATCTGGGCACAGCAGGGTCTGGCCGCGCTTGACAACGTGACCAACGGCCTGCTCACCGGTGCCGAGGCCAACAAGATCACCAAGGAGCCTTTCGTCATCTACCTCAGCGGCGTGGACACCCGTGGTGAACTGACCGAAAAAGCCCGCAGCGACGTGAACATTCTGGCTGTGGTGAACCCCCAGACCAAGCAGGTGGCGCTGATCAACACGCCCCGCGACTACTATGTGGATCTAGCCGGCACCAACAGCAAGGACAAGCTGACCCACGCCGGCCTTTACGGGGTGGAGACCAGCATGGCCACCCTGGGCAACCTGTACGGCGTCTCGGTGGACCACTATATTCGCATCAACTTTGCGGGCTTCATCAATATCGTGGACGCCCTGGGCGGCGTGGACGTGTATTCTGACCAGGCCTTCACCTCAGTGGGCAGCCCCGGCTACTACGACCCCACCACCTTTGCCGAAGGCTGGAACCATCTGGACGGTAAGTCCGCCCTGGCCTTTGCCCGGGAGCGCCACGCCTTTGCCTCCGGCGATATCCAGCGCGGCATCAATCAGATGAAGGTCATCGACGCCATGCTGAACAAGATCAAGTCCCCTGCCCTGCTCATGGGCTTTTCCAAGATCATGGACGCCGCTTCGGACTGCTTTGTCACCGATTTTTCGCAGGATCAGATCAGTGCGCTGGTGCGCATGCAGCTGAGCGATTTTGCCAACTGGGACATCCAGAGCTACACCGTCACCGGCTCCTCCGGCACCAGCACCCAGTGCTATTCTGCCAAGGGTCAGAAGCTCTACGTCATGAAGCCGGATGAAGCCTCCGTCAGCAAGGCCAAAGAAATGATCGCGACCGTGCTGGGCGGTGAGGGCACCGTGAGCGACACCACCCAGACCCCGGAAAAGACCGACGTCTTTACCCCCACCACCGACCCGAACGCCGCTGCTTCCATTCCGGAAGAACCGGCGGAAAGCGTCATCGTGGAACAGCCCGCCGAGAGCGTGCCGGAAGAGACCCCGGCCGAAACGCCTGCTGAGCAGCCTGCAGAACAGCCTGCCGACACCCAGCCCCAGGAGCCGGAGACTCCGGCCGACAGCGGCACCAGTGACGGCAGCACCGAAGCTCCGTCCATCTCCCTGCCCACGCAGGAAGAGGTGGAACAGGCTGCATCCTCGCTGTACAACGCAGCGTCCACCATTCTGGATGCCATCTACAATGCATCGTCCCAGAACGACGCCGCCTGAGTTCCCACAACTGTATAACTGCAACGAGGCCCCGGAGGGCAGAACCTCCGGGGCCTCGTTTTTCGTTGTCAGGATCTTATGCCTTGATCTCGTTCCACACGCTGTGGCCGTCCAGGCTGGAGGCATCCACGCCCAGATACTCGCAGATGGTCTGGGCAATGGTGCCGAAGCAGAGCTTCGTGCCCAGGTCCACACCGGGCTTCACGCCCTTGCCGCAGACCAGGTACGGCACATACTCGCGGGTATGGTCGGTGGTCTTGGTGTAGGAGGGGTCGCAGCCGTGGTCTGCGGTGACCATCAGCAGGTCGCCCTCTCGCATGCCGGGGATGAAGTCGGCCAGGAAGCGGTCGAACTCGGTGGCGGCAGCCGCGTAGCCCGCCACATCGCGGCGGTGGCCGTACAGCATGTCAAAGTCCACCAGGTTCACAAAGGCCAGGCCCTCGAAGTCGCGGGTCTGCAGGGCCTTGGTGAAGGCAATGCCGTTGGTGTTGCCGGTGGTCTTGATCTTCTCGGTCACGCCCTCGCCATCAAAGATATCGAAGATCTTGCCCACGGCGATGACGTCCTTGCCGGCGTTCTTCAGCAGGTCCAGCATGGTGGCGCGGGGCGGCTTCAGGCTCAGGTCGTGGCGGTTGGTGGTGCGGTAGAAGGTATCGGCGGTGCGGCCCAGGAAGGGGCGGGCAATGACGCGGCCCACGCCATACTCGCCCTTGAGCATCTCGCGGGCGATCTCGCAGTAACGGTACAGCTCGTGCACCGGCACCAGCTCTTCGTTGGCGGCCACCTGGAACACGCTGTCGGCACTGGTGTAGACGATGAGGGCGTTTTCCTTCATGGCCTGCTCGCCGTAGTCCTTCAGCACCTGGGTGCCGGAATAGGGCTTATTGCAGAGCACCTTGTGGCCGGTTTTTTCCTCAAACTCGTGGATGAGCTCTGCGGGGAAGCCCTCCGGGAAGGTGGGCAGCGGCTTCGGGCTCACCACACCGGCGATCTCCCAGTGGCCGATGGTGGTGTCCTTGCCCATGCTCTGCTCCTGCAGGCGGGCAAAGGAACCGGTGGGAGCGGCGGTCTTTTCCCCGGCGGTCACACCGTCGATGTTGAACAGGCCCAGCTTTTGCAGGTTGGGGCAGTTGAAGTTGGGATGCTTTGCAATGGCACCCAGCGTGTTGGTGCCCTCGTCGCCAAAAGCGGCGGCATCCGGCTCGGCGCCGATGCCAAAGCTGTCGAGCACGATCAGAAAGACACGTTTTTCCATCTTGGTTTTCTCCATTTCTTCCGGGTCAGCCCGGATAAGTGACACTTTTACCTGCCACCATTATAAGCAAAAACAGGCCCGTTTGCAAGGGCTGTCTTTCCATGCTGCACAGCTGTCCTGACGGGCAGGATCTTAGCCATTTCTTTAACGATTTCTCTGTGCAAAATCCGCAAAATTACCGCGTCCCTGCGTCAAGCATCTGTTCAAGCCTCCCGGTATGCAAAAAAGTTGTATTCATCCTGAAATTCCACTTGCTCTCTTGTCAGAAAGCGATTATAATAGTAGTTGGTAAAGTTTTGGATTTTCACTTTACCGTACATTTCAACCCACAGCACGGGGAGTTTTCCCTGTTGGTCGTGTGCGCGGGCCGTTCTGCATGACAGCAGACAGCCTGCTGCAAAATAAATGAGAGAGTGAGAACGTAGACGGAGGTATTTTGAATGAGAAAAACGAAAATCATCTGCACCCTGGGCCCTTCCACCGACAAGGACGGCGTCCTGCGTGAACTGATCGCCAACGGCATGAATGTTGCCCGCTTCAACTTCTCCCACGGCTCCCACGAGGAGCACAAGGGCCGTCTGGACCTGCTCAAGTCCCTGCGCGAGGAGCTGGGCAAGCCCGTGGCTGCTCTGCTGGACACCAAAGGCCCTGAGATCCGCCTGAAGGACTTCAAGAACGGCACCGAGATGCTGGAAGCCGGCCAGACCTTCACCCTGACCACCCGCGATGTGGAGGGCACCAAGGAGATCTGCTCCATCACCTACAAGGATCTGCCTCAGGATGTGGCCCCCGGCGGCACCATCATGCTGGATGACGGCCTGATCAAACTGCAGATCCAGACCGTGAACGATACCGACATCGTCTGCACTGTGCTGAACAACGGCAAGATCAAGAACAAGAAGGGCGTCAACGTGCCCGGTGTGCATCTGTCCATGCCGTATATGAGCCAGCGCGATAAGGACGATATCATCTTCGGCATCGAGCAGGGCTTTGATTTCATCGCTGCTTCCTTTGTGCGCACCGCACAGGACGTGTACGAGATCCGCAACCTGCTGAACGAGTACGACTCCAACATCCGCATCATCGCTAAGATCGAGAACCGTGAGGGTGTGAACAACATCGACAGCATCCTGGCTGCCGCCGACGCCGTCATGGTGGCCCGCGGCGACCTGGGCGTCGAGATCGACTTTACCGAGCTGCCCGGCATCCAGAAGAACATCATCGAGCGTTCCTTCTCCTTCGGCAAGCCCATCGTCACCGCTACCCAGATGCTGGACAGCATGATGGTGAACCCCCGCCCCACCCGCGCCGAGATCTCGGACGTGGCAAACGCCATCTACGACGGCACCTCTGCCATCATGCTGTCCGGTGAGACCGCTGCCGGTGCCTACCCCGTGGAGGCCCTTAAGACCATGTCTGCCATCGCCGAGCGTACCGAGACCGAGAACCATGCCCGCGTGGAGTACCTGACCGAGGCCACCAACGGCAAGATCAGCGTGAGCGATGCGACCGCACACGCCGCCTGCCTGACCGCCAAGGACGTGAACGCCGCTGCCATCGTCACCGTGTCCGAGTCCGGCACCACTGCCCGCCTGCTGAGCAAGTACCGCCCGCAGCAGCCCATCATCGCCTGCGTCATGAAGGAGCAGGTGCAGCGTCAGCTGTCCCTGAGCTGGGGCATCACCTCCCTGATGATGCCTCTGGCGCACAGCACCGACGAGCTGATCGAAATGTCCACCGCCCTGGCCAAGGAAAACGGCTTCCTGCACAACGGTGAGCTGGCCGTGGTGACCGCCGGCGTGCCCGTGGGCATTTCCGGCACCACCAACATGATCAAGATCCACATGGTGGGCAACTGCCTGGCCACCGGTGTGGGCGTCGGCCCGGAGAACGCCGAGGTGTCCAACGCCACCGGCAAGGCCTGCGTGTGCCGCACCCTGGACGAGGTGCGTGCCAAGTTCAAGCCCGGCATGGTGCTGGTGGTGCCTTCCACCAGCAACGAGATGCTGAACTATGTGCGCGATGCCGCCGCTCTGGTGGTGGAGGAGCCCGGCCTGAACAGCCATGCCGCCATTGCCGGCAAGGCTCTGCTCAAGCCCACCGTCGTGGGTGCCGTGGGTGCCACCTCTCACATCCGTGACGGCCTGATGATCGCCGTAGACTGCGCACACGGCAGCGTGCAGCGCCTGCAGGCCTGAGAAAGAGGGCGACACAATGGAACGCATTGCGAGCTTCTGTGTTGACCATACCAAGCTGGACCGGGGCATGTACCTGAGCCGTCAGGACGGCGACGTGCTCACTTGGGACATCCGCATGAAGAAGCCCAACCAGGGCGATTACTTGTCCACGGCCGCTGCCCACACGCTGGAGCACCTGTTTGCCACCTACGCACGCAATAGTGCCTTCCAGGATGGTGTGATCTATGTGGGCCCCATGGGCTGCCGCACCGGCTTTTACCTGCTGACCCGCGGCCTGACCCCTGCGCAGGCTTTGGAGCTGACCGTGGAGTCCTTCCGCTTTATGGCCGCCTTTGAGGGTGCCGTGCCCGGTGCCAGCGAAGTGGAGTGCGGCAACTACCGCGACATGGATCTGCCTGCCGCCAAGGCCGAGGCTGCTGCCATGCTGCCGGTTCTGGAAGCCCTGACCGCTGACCGTCTGCACTACTGAGCCTCTGTGCCGGAACTCTAGACAAACAACAAAACCCGGAACTTCCTGTCGGACAGGAAGTTCCGGGTTTTTGGTTTTGTTCGGTTTATTCGTCCGGGTCGCCGCGCTCGGGCATGGTGCGCAGCTCCCGCACCAGCATGGCGCGCAGCTGGTACTGATGCTGCTCGGACGCAAGGTCGGCTCCGGCATGCAGCTCCACCTCCGGTGCCCGCCCATCGTCCGTGTACAGCGGCACCGTGACCACGGCCTGGGTGCCCTTTTCCGGGGCACACTCCACGCTCAGCCCCCAGCCCATGCGGCGGCAGCACTCGCGGCAAAGCAGCAGTCCCAGCTGAGCCCCGCCCAGAAAGCTGCGCCGGTTTTCCAGCCAGGCTTCCTGGCTGCCCTCTGGCAGACCGCAGCCATTGTCCCGCACAGTCAGCTGCCACATGGTCTCGCTGCGGCGCAGCAGGATCCTCACCGTGCCGCCCTCGCGGCAGGCACGCAGCGCGTTGGACAGCAGATGCAGACACAGCAGCTCCACATCATCCCGGTCAGCCAGCACACGGCAGGTCGTCCAGCCGCCGTAGTCCAGCTCCAGGGTGACTCCCAGCTGCGCACGCACCATGTCGGCCTGGGCCGCCACCTGCTGCAGCAGCTCGCACAGATCCAGCGGGTAAAGCTTAGGCGGCTGCCCGGCACGCAGAAATTCCAGCGCAGACAGCAGTTCGTTGATGGTCCGTTCCAGCTTGGCCGTGGCCGCGCTGATGTCGCTGACTGCCTGCAGGGACTGGGCGTCTGCCCCCACGCGGGCCAGATGCTGCTCCAGATACTCGCAGTTGCGCCCGATCAGCCCCAGCGAATGGAAGCAGGCATCCTCCACCGCCTGCTGCGGGATGGCCTGCGCCGTCAGCTCCTGCGCTGTATTCTGCTGTGCCTGCTCCATTGCTACCGCCTCCAAGACTGTGTGCGTTATTCCCTGCTCTTCTGCTGGATGAGATACCGTTTGATTGCATAGATCAGCTTGCCCGTAGTGGGCTTTTCCGCTTCAAAGCCGCTTTCAGCCTTGAACTGCGTCCAGCCCTCGGCCGGTTTTGCTTCCAGCTGGTCGATCATGCGCCGGATACCGCTGTCCACGGCTGAGACCGAAACACCGTACTGCTCACTGACCGCCTGCAGGATCTCCTTGCGGATGGCCAGCTTCTGCGAGGTGCCGTAGACCACGCCCACCGCACTGGTCAGATAGCTGCAATTGATGTCCGGGATGCGGATGCCCCAGCTGTGGTACAGCTGCTGGCACTGCTGCTCGGTGCGCTGCCACTGCTGGCCCGGCATCCGGTACAGCTCCCGCAGCAGGTTCTTGAGCTCCATGCGTTCCACGCAGCAACAGCTGCCGGAGTCCTCCATGCGCAGTGCCGAGCTGTTCTTGCGCCGGCCCTCGTCGAACAGCATCAGCAGCGGCTTGTGCTCCAGCTTGCGCAGTTCCATCATGAACTCGATGCTGCTCATATCCTCCATCTGGCTGCACAGCACCACGATGTCAAAATTGTGGCCCTGCTGCAGCTCCTGCAGCAGTTTGTGTCCGTTCAGAAAGCAGGTACAGGCCAGCACTGGGTTCTGTTCTTCCAGATAGTTTTTCTGTACCCGAAGCTCCTTGCGGTCATAGCTTGCAAGGGCGACCTGCAGCACATCTGCCGTCCGCTCATTGTCCACGCCACGCGCCGCCTTCCTGTTCGGTCTGCTGTGCCGCATCCAGCTCCGCCACCACGTCCTGCCAGATCTCCGGCTGAACGCCATTCTCACACAGATATTGCAAAACACGGTAGCCAAGCTCCGGTGCAACGGCCATATACTTGCTGTCCATGCGCTGGCTGCTGCCGGTACGGCAAAGCGTCAGGCGACAGCCGGTTTCGCCGTCCGGGTCAAGGGAGTAAACCAGCGTATATGCCTGCTGCAACCCGGCGATGGCAGAAAAGTGCCGGACCATGGGTGAAAACGTACGTTCCATAGAAATTCCTCCTTGCTACAAGGCATTGCGACGTTTTTAGTGCATTTCCTTGTTTTTCCTTTTTTATTGTATGGAGCAGGAAGGAACCATTCAACCCTGAAAAAGTGTCTAAAAGTGTCAGGCTGTTTTTCTGTTCAATTTTGCGTCGTGTTGTTTTGCTTTCCGACGTTTTTGCAAATCATGCTGCCTGTGCCGCACCGTATTTTCATCGTTCCGGATGGTTTGCACGGCTTTTTTCAGTACCCTTACAATAACACGAACGCCGCAGGATTGCAACCCCTGCCGCCGGGTTGGGAAAATTTTCCTCTCTGACCCGGCCAGAACAGAGAATTTCTGCTTCCGCTTCCGGAAACACTTTCTTTTCCATACACAGTTTTTTCATATAGATTTGCTAAAATCATCTCGATTCTTCTGTGTAGTCTGCGCGCCTTTTGGCCCGCAGCGGCACAGCTGTCCGTTCCTCACCTCTCCGGCCCCGGCCGGAACCTTTTCCCCAGAAAGGCACACACATGCTACAAATCAAACAGATCTGCAAACAGTACAAGACCGGTGATCTCGTGCAGAATGCGCTGAACAATGTCAGCCTGAACCTGCGTGATAACGAATTCGTCGCCATCCTCGGCCCCAGCGGCTCCGGCAAAACTACCCTGCTGAACATTATCGGCGGTCTGGACCGGTATGACAGCGGCGATTTGATCATCAACGGCATCTCCACCAAAAAGTACACCGACCGCGACTGGGACTCCTACCGCAACCACACCATCGGCTTTGTGTTCCAGAGCTACAACCTTATCCCCCACCAGACCGTGCTGGCCAACGTGGAGCTGGCCCTTACCATCTCCGGCATTTCCGGGGCCGAGCGCCGCCGCCGCGCCACCGAGGCACTGGAGAAAGTGGGTCTGGGCAACCAGCTGCACAAGCACCCCAGCGAGATGTCCGGCGGCCAGATGCAGCGTGTGGCCATTGCCCGTGCACTGGTGAACAACCCCGACATCCTGCTGGCCGACGAGCCCACCGGTGCACTGGACAGTGAAACCAGCATCCAGGTCATGGAGCTGCTCAAGGAGGTGGCCCGGGACCGTCTGGTGGTCATGGTCACCCATAACCCGGAGCTGGCCGAGCGCTACGCCACCCGCATCGTGACCCTGAAGGACGGCGTCATCCGCTCCGACACCATGCCCTACGAGCCGGACACCCAGACCCTTGCGGCCCCCGTGCACAAGAACATGGGCCGCTCGTCCATGTCGGTGCTCACCTCGCTGACCCTCAGCTTCAACAACCTGCGCACCAAAAAAGCACGCACCCTGCTCACTGCCTTTGCCGGTTCCATCGGCATCATCGGCATTGCGCTGATCATCTCCCTGTCCACCGGTGTCAACAACTACATTGACGACATGGAGCGCTCCACCCTGTCGGAGTACCCGCTGCAGATCATGAGCAGCGGCATGGACTTTACTTCCATGCTCTCTTCCCGCGTTCCGTCGGACAGCTCCCAGAGCACCACTCAGGAAGAAGACATGGTGCCGGTGCGCCAGCTGCTCTCGCAGATGGTGTCGGGCATCACCACCAACGACCTCAAGTCCCTCAAGCAGTATCTGGAGACCACCGACACCACCGTTACCGACAATGCCACCGCCGTGGAGTATGCCTATAATGTGTCGCCCCAGATCTACCGGCAGGACCCCGACGGCAGCATCCGGCAGGTGAACCCGGATTCCTCCCTGTCCTCGCTGGGCATCAGCTCCGAGACCTCTTCCAACAACATCATGTCCTCCATGATGAACACCAGTGTGTTCTCGGAACTGCCCCAGACCCCGGAGCTGTATGCATCCCAGTACGACGTCAAGGCCGGCCGCTGGCCGGAAGCCTACAACGAATGCGTGCTGGTGCTGGACGCCACCGGCAGCGTGACCGACTACGCCCTGTACGCGCTGGGCATGCGGGACAACGCCGAGCTGGACAAGATGATCCAGCAGTTTGCCCAGAACCAGAACGTAGACGTGCCGGATGACTTCAAGACCTATTCCTATTCCGATTTTCTAGGCAAGCAGTTCAAGCTCATCAACAGCTCCGACCGCTATGTCTACGACGAGACCTACAGCTTGTGGCGCGATAAATCGGATGACACCCACTATATGAAGCAGGTGGTGGCCAACGGCACCGACCTGACCATCGTGGGCGTGGTGCAGCCCGCCGAGGATTCTTCTGCTGCCATGCTGTCCTCCGGCATCGGCTACACCCACGACCTCACCCTGCACGTCATCGAGCGGGCCAAATCCAGCGCCATCGTGCAGCAGCAGATGGCCGACCCCCAGATCAATGTGTTCACCGGCGAGGAGTTCGGTGCCGACAACGGCACTTCCTTCGATATGTCCTCCATGTTCTCGGTGGACACCGATACGCTGAAGAATGCTTTCCAGTTTGACACCAGCGCCCTGAAGTTTGACCTGAGCGGCGCCTTTGATCTGAGCGCCGGTTCCTTCGACCTCTCTTCCCTGCTGGACCCGGACAGCTTCTCACTGGACCTGGGCGACCTGCCGCAGCTGGACATGGACATGAGCAGCGTGTTTGAGAACATGGATCTGTCCATCTCCCCGGAGGCCCTGCAGAATATGATGCAGAAGATCCTGAACGGCTACAAGGACTATGTGGTGGGCAACGGCATCCTGAATCTGGACAAGATCAGCTTCTCCGCCTATATGCAGACCGAGCAGTTCCAGCAGCTGCTGGCCAGCTCCATGAGTGAACTGCTGGCCGACGCCAACCTGCAGGAGCAGTTCTCCGCCGCCATGCAGCAGGCCATGCAGACCGTCATGGAAAGCTACTCTGCCCAGATCAGCCAGGCCCTGCAGAGCCAGCTGAGCACCGCCATGAATACGGCCATGCAGCAGATGGGCACCCGGATCAGCCAGCAGATGGAAAGCGCCATCCAGAAGAACATTGCCCAGCTGGGCAGCCAGATGGAAAATGCCCTGAAGATCGACGCCAGCGCCTTCCAGAATGCCATCCACATGAACATGACGCAGGAAGAGCTGGCTGAACTGATGAAGTCCTCCATGCTGTCCTCCACCTCCACCTACGACGGCAACCTGCAGAGCCTGGGCTACGCCGACCTCGATGACCCCAGCACCATTTCCATCTACCCGAAGGACTTTGACTGCAAGGCCCTGATCGTGGATGCACTGGATGCCTACAATGCCTCCGCCGAGGCAAATGGCGAGGATGACAAGGTGGTGCGCTACACCGATGTGGTGGGCACCCTGATGACCTCGGTGACCAAGATCATCAACATGATCAGCAACATGCTGGTGGCCTTTGTGTCCATCTCGCTGGTGGTGTCCTCCATCATGATCGGCGTCATCACCTATATCAGCGTGCTGGAGCGCCGCAAGGAGATCGGCATCCTGCGTGCCATCGGCGCGTCCAAGCGCAACATCTCGGAGGTATTCAACGCCGAGACCTTCATCATCGGTCTGTGCTCCGGCTGTATGGGCGTGGGCCTGAGCCTGATTCTGCTGATCCCCGGCAACATGCTCATCCACTCCATTGCCGACAGTGCCTCGGTCACGGCAGCCCTGCCGCTGCAGGCTGCACTGGTGCTGATTGCACTGGCCACACTGCTCACCATTCTGGGCGGCCTGATCCCCGCCAAGAGCGCCTCCAAGTGCGACCCCGTCAAGGCCCTGCGCTCGGAGTGATTCCCGGCAGACAAAACACAAGCGGACGGTTCCCCGATCGGGCAGCCGCCCGCTTTTTTGCATTGCGGCGCATCTTGTGCTAAAATAAGAAAAAAACACAAAGGAGCCTTTTTCCATGCCCAACATCATTGAGATCACTGATTTTTCCGCGCCGGAGCTGGACGTCTACGCCCGCTTGACCCAGGCCCAGCTGCGCAATCGACTGGAGCCGGAAAAGGGCGTTTTTATTGCCGAGAGCCCCAAGGTGATCGCGCGGGCGCTGGATGCCGGCTACCAGCCGCTGTCCCTGCTCATGGAACGCAAACAGATCACCGGCCCGGCCCAGGACATCCTGACCCGCTGCGGGGACGCCCCGGTATACACGGCCGACCGCGAGATGCTGGCCCGCCTGACCGGCTACGAACTGACCCGCGGCGTGCTGTGTGCCTTCCGCCGCCCCGCGCCCCGCACAGTAGAGCAGGTATGCCGGGATGCCCGCCGGGTGGCTGTGCTGGAGGGCATCGTGGATTCCACCAACGTGGGTGCCATCTTCCGCAGTGCTGCCGCATTGAACATGGATGCGGTGCTCATCACGCCCTCCTGCTGCGACCCGCTGTGCCGCCGGGCGGTGCGCGTGAGCATGGGTACGGTGTTCCAGGTGCCCTGGGCGCAGATCGGCACCACCCCCGCCGACTGGCCGGAACACGGCATGGCACAGCTGCACGCTCTGGGCTTCAAGACCGCTGCCATGGCCCTGAGCGACCGTTCGGTGAGCATCGACGACAACGCCCTTGCCGCTGAGCCCAAACTGGCCATTGTGCTGGGCACCGAGGGCGACGGCCTGGCCCACAGCACCATCGCCGCCTGCGACTATACCGTGAAGATCCCCATGTCCCATGGGGTAGACTCGCTGAACGTAGCCGCTGCCAGTGCCGTCGCCTTCTGGCAGCTGGGCCGCGCCTGACACAATCCGCTTGACAAATCTCCTGATTCGAGTTACACTTACAGGGTCATCTGGTATGGGCCTGTAGCTCAGTTGGGAGAGCGTTCGGTTCGCATCCGAGAGGTCAAGGGTTCGAATCCCTCCAGGTCCATAAAAAGCAAAACTCCGTGTCTGCTGACACGGAGTTTTCTTTTTATTCAGGACCCGGAGGAATTCGAACAGCACGGCACTGCCGCAGGCAGGGCAATCAACAGCCCGGTGGGCTGTTGATTAGTGCGCGGGTCCCAGCCTCCAGGAATGTCTAATGGGGATGCTGCCGCATCCGGACCCGGAGGGATTCCGGCAGGGCGGCGGCTTGCCGCAACCAAAGCCTCAGTGGGGCTTTGGTTATGCCGCCGAAGGTGCCAAGGCCCTCCCCAACCACTTTGCACGCAAGCCCCTGTCCGAAACGGTCTCCTATCTGTAACATTTTCCATTTTCTCAACATGCAAACAGGCAGCCCTGTGATTCCATGAAACCACAGGACTGCCTGTTTTTCTGTTTTGCTTTCCTGTTCAGCCGTTCAGTTGTCCCACTTATCGCACAGAGCGTTGATCTGATCGGCGAACTTGGCCAGATCCTTGTTGGCACCGCCCTCGTTGTGCTCGATGACCCGCAGCAGGCGCTTGCCGGCGCTGACCAGACGCTGGAACACCGTGGCGGCGCGGTTCTGGCCCTCCGATACCTTGTGCTGGATGCGTACCTTAGTGCCCTCCTGCAGGCAGACAGCGCCCTCGGCACCGATGGCCCACTGCGCACCGTTGTAAGGTGCGCAGGCGGTGAAGCCCTGCCCGGTGAGGGTGTCGACGAAGATGTTTTCCACCTCATCCTCGCCGTGCATCACGAACACCCGCTTGGGCTTCTCGGTGAAAGCGTTCACCCAGCGCAGCAGTCCGTCCCGGTCTGCGTGGCCGGACATGCCGGTGAGCTGGCAGATCTCCGCCTGCACCTCAATGGGCTCGCCGAACAGCTTGACCGTGGTGGCGCCCTCGATGAGGGTGCGGCCCAGGGTGCCCACTGCCTGATAGCCTACGAACAGGATGGTGCACTCCGGCCGCCACAGGTTGTGCTTGAGGTGATGGCGGATGCGGCCTGCCTCGCACATGCCGCTGGCCGACAGGATGACCTTGGGCGTGCGGTCAGTGTTGATCATGCGGGAGTCGTCACTGGTCACGCTGATGCGCAGCCCCGGCACGTTGATGGGGTCGATGCCCTTTTCCAGTAAAGCACGGGTCTGGGCGTCAAAGCAATCGGGGTCTGTGTCCCGGAAGATGCGGGTGGCCTCGGTAGCCAGCGGGCTGTCGATGTACACCGGGAAATTGCCGTGCCCTTTGACCAGCCCTTTTTCCTTGATCTCACGCAGAAAATACAGCATCTCCTGGGTGCGGCCCACCGCAAAGCTGGGCACGACCACATTGCCGCCCCGGTCAAAGGTGCGCTGCAAGATTTTAGCCAGCTCGTTCACATAATCCGGGCGCGGGCCGTGCAGCCGGTCGCCGTAGGTGGACTCCATGAACACATAATCCGCCTCGCTGATATAGGCGGGGTCCTTGATGATAGGCTGGTCCAGGTTGCCGATATCGCCGGAAAACACCAGCTTGGTGGTAGTGTCGCCCTCGGTGATCCACAGCTCGATGCTGGCGGAGCCCAGCAGGTGGCCCACATCCACGAACCGCACCTCGATGCCTGGAGCCAGCTCAATGCGCTTGTCGTAGTCCACACCCACGAACAGCTTCATGGCCGCCTCGGCATCCTGCACGGTATACATGGACTCCACCAGCTCGGCACCGGAGCGCTGGGCCTTGCGGTTCTTCCACTCGGCCTCGAACTCCTGGATGTGGGCAGAGTCCCGCAGCATGATACCGCACAGCTCCACCGTGGGGTTGGTGGCGTAGATTTTGCCCCGGAAGCCGTTGCGCACCAGCAGCGGCAGCATACCGGTGTGGTCGATGTGCGCATGGGTAGCCAGCACCCAGTCGACTTCGCCGGGTGCCACCGGGATGGGCTGGTTCTCGTAGACATCCCTGCCCTGCTCCATGCCGCAGTCGATCAGGAACCGACGACCCGCGGCTTCCAGCAGCGTACAGCTGCCGGTGACCTCATGGTTCGCGCCCAGAAACGTGATCTTCATCCCAAAACACCTCCGGTTATTCAGGCCAACTTCTCCGGCCGTCCGGCGGTTTCCACGCAAAATGTACCCGGGTTGTGGCACCCGACATCCGCTTCACGCCTGAACGGCGTTCGCGTCTTGTCGGCCACTGCCCCAACAGCAGCGCCCTGTTTCCACCGCAGGTGGCGGTTGCTGCTGTTGCATTCCATCGCCCTCCCTACTGCCTGCGGCAGCAGGG
>OLPS01002366.1_pt1 | contig 17161 bp, 9 predicted proteins | sample 1673071 | NCBI WGS metagenome assembly OLPS01 (sample SAMEA3136752, study PRJEB25190) | human gut metagenome | reverse complement strand
ACAAGAAGTAATATATTATTACAAATTAAAACCAGCAAAAGTAATAATAAATTACTTAGAAAAAGATGAAGATACAGACGATAGTAACAACCAAGTTTTAGCAAATAGAACAGAAATAAATGGATATGTAGACAAAAAATACAATACAAACACAAATCATCGCAAAGAAACAATCGAGCATAATGGAAAAATGTATACGTTGGTAGAAGATAGCGAAAACACAGAAGGAACAATGTCTTTACAAGATACAGTAGTAACATACTATTATCTACAAAATACAAAAGCAACAGTAAGATATGTGGAAAGAAATCCAGAAACAGGAGAAATAGTGAAAGACCTAGAAGAACCAACTATAAAAGAAGGACTAGTTGGAGATAAATTTGTAACAAATGCAAAGAACTTCTTAGGGTATAAATTAGTAGAAAGTCCAGAGAAAACAACAATAAATTTAATGAAAGAGGAACAAACACTAATATACTATTATGAACCAGTATATTCAGGATTAGTAGAAAACCATATAGATGAAATAACAGGAAAATTGCTAGAAACAGAAGTACATGAAGTACAAGTAGGCACAGAATATAACATACCAAGCAAAAATTTTGAAGGTTATGATGTAGTAGAAACAAAACTTCCAGAAAATGCAATAGGAACAATGGGAGAAGAGCTAATTACAGTAAATTACTATTATATAAAGAAAGCAGTTTTAGAAGTAAATTACATAGATGTATTAACAAATACACCTTTAACAGAACAAATAGTGGATAATACAAAACATGAAGGTGACAAATACACTACTACTGCAATGGAATTTGAAAACTATGACCTAGTAGAAATACCAAGCAATGTAGAAGGAACAATGGTAGTGGAAACAGACGAAACTGGAAAGATAACAAATAATAAAACAGAAGTAACATATTATTATGCTAAAAAGTCAGCAGGAGTAGAGGAACACCATATAGATATTAAAACAAAGAAAGACATAGAAGAACCAATACTTCATGAAGGTCATGTAGGTGACGAATATGAAATAAAAGCAAAAGATTTCTTAAGCTACAAATTAGTAGAAAAGGATGAAGAAGGAAATAGTAAGTTACCAGAAAATAGCAAAGGAACAATGACAGAAGAAAAAATAGTAGTAAATTACTACTATAATCAACCAGCAAAAGTCGTTGTACACTATGTAGAAAAGGCAACAGGAAAAGAGCTAGAAGAGATTAACAAAGAAACAGGAGAATTGCAAAGTAGTCAAGTAGTAATAAATGGACTAAAAGACGATGAATATAAAACAGAAGCAAAAGAATTCGAATACTACACATTACTAGAAAAAGAATTACCACAAAATGCAGAAGGAAAGATGAAAGTAGAAATAGTAGAAAATGAAAAAGGTGAGAAGGTAGTAAATAACACAATAGATGTATATTACTATTATCAAGCTAAAACATTTAATATAGGAGTAGAAAAGCAAATAACAGGAATAGTAGTTAATGGAGAGAGAAGAGAAATATCAAATGGAAAAGTAGAAAAGGTAGAAATCTACAGAAAGAAAACAGAAGAAACAAGTGTACAAGTAGAATATAAAATAAAGGTAATGAACACAGGAGAAATAGCAGGAACAGCGGTAATAGAAGAAAATATTCCAGAAGGAATGAAACTTGCAAATAATGATGGAATTTGGGAAGAAAAAGAAGGAAAACTAATAAAGGTAATACCAGAGATAGGAGCTGGAGAAACAAAAGAATATACAGTATTATTAAACTGGGAACAAACTGAAGAAAATATGGGGGAAAAGACTAATGAAGTAAAATTAGTAGAAACAGGAAATGTACCAGGATTTGTGGACAACAATGATAAAGATAATACATCAAAAGCAAGCACAATAATAAGCGTGGAAACAGGAGCAGAAATACCTATAATGTTATTACTAGTGTTAGTTGGACTAATAGGATTAGAAACAGTAGTGTTAAGATACGCAGTAGTTCTAACTAAAAAACAAAAGAGAAAATAGGACTTTAGAGTAATACTTAAGGAGAAAAATGAAAGAATAAAAAAGAAATAATAATTAAGCAAAATGAACTTTGAAGATATCATTCAAAGTTCATTTTTTTGCGCTTTAGCTTGAAAAAAACACTTATAGTAATAAAATTACAAAAACCGGGATTTTAAGGAACGTCCCCGAATCCCGAGGAACGTCCCCGAATCCCGATTCGAAATTTAAAAATGTCACAATAATTTAATATTATAAAAATAAAAACAACAAAAAACGCCAAAATGGGCTTCCGTAATACAATAGAAGTAATAATTTTTTAAAGTAAATAAATGGAAAAGTATATATATTGAAAAGAAATTCTTTCTATGATAACATTTTTTTGATAGAACAAATTAAATGGGAGAGGACATAACTATGAAAAAATATGTATTTTTTATAGTAAGCATTGGGGTAATTCTAGCAGGATTATTATTTTATAATGTTTACAATGTACAAAAAGAAAATATGAAAAATTTTGAAGAGCCTGGTTATATATTGCAAAGTGCAAGTGGACAGACTCAAAAAATAGATAAGTATTATTTCAATGCAAATGAGGAGTATAAAGTTAAAAATAACCAAAAAGTTATTTTTAAAGATACTAGTGGTGATGAGGTTACAACGACAAAAGATAACTTTATTCACTATAATAATGGTGCGATAAGTAGTTTAAAAAAAGGTGTTCTAATTAATTTAGCTAATATAGATCAAGACCCAATAACATATTACAGTATATCTGCAAACCAAATAGTAAAAAAACAAAGCGAAAATTATTATATAAATCATCTTAATAATAAACTACAACTTAAAAACCTAATTTGGAAGATATCAGATACTAAATATTTAATAGCGGGAAGTGCCATGACAGTAACATTTGATGATGGAACTACAAAAGAAATTAATGGATACATAGAATTAGAATATTTAGATAATCAAATAATAAAACTATATAATCAAGAAATTATATACCAAACAATATCTAGCAAAGTTAATATAAAAATGCCAGAAAATATAGAAATAAACTTACAAAGTAAAGCTGTAAACAAAAATGGCGAAACAAAAATGAACCTTGCAAATATGGTAATAGATTCAGATGATAATGTAGAAATTGTAGAAGAAACAAAAGAAGATAAATATAAAGAAAATAAAGTAGAAGAATCTTTACGAAATGAAATAGATACAGAAAATGTAGACAACGAAGAAATAGGAAATAACCAAAATCAAAATAATCAAAATGGAAATGGTAACGGAACAAATAATCAAAATGGACAAGATTCACAAACAGGTACAAATGTTGAAGGCAATGTTCAAGATGGAAATGCAGGAGAAGGACAAAATGGTGGTTCTGGAGGAATTGTAGAAGAAGTAGTAGAAGACTTACCAGAACTAGTAGCACCTGTATTTAAAGTAGAGAGCTTTGACGTAGATTCTATAAGCTTAAATGCACAAGTTACAATACAAGATGATGAAGCAAGACTTGTAAGAGAACCATATATAAAAATATTAGACAATGCAACAGGAAAAAATGTATATGCAAAAGAAGAGGCACTAGGAACATATAATATAGATATAGCAGTTTCAACATTATCACCAGAAACAGACTATACATTAGTAATAGAGTCTGCATATGATGTGGATGGAATAACATATACTAAAAACTTTGTATACAAAATATTTAGAACAAAAAGTGTTGGAATAAGATATGAAAAAGATGTGTTTACTAACAATTCTTTAAAGTTTAGAGTATCAGTAGACCCAGACTCAAAAGTAAAAAGTGCAGAAATGTCATTAATCTCTCCAACAGGAACAGTAGAACAAACAGTAGAAGTAGGTAATGGAACACAAGCAGGAGAAACAGCAGAATTTATAGGACTTAACTCTAATACAGACTATAAAATAAGAATAGCTAATGTATTATATAATGGACAAATAATTTCTAATGGTTTTGAACAAGAAAAAACATTTAAAACATTAAAAAACAAACCACAAATAGTAGGTCCAGAATACGAAATAGATAAAAGAGAATCTACATTCAGATTAAATATAACAAATGTTATAGACCAAGATAATGGTATACAAGGATATAGATATGAAATATATGATACAAGAAATGATTTAGACGAAGAACCTGTTTATAAAAAAGAAATTGCAAGTAAAGAAGCTATTACAGTAAAAGTAGACGAAAAAATATTGTCAAGAGGTGTGCCATACGCATTTAAAGTAATAGCAATATTTAATGACAATGAAAAAATAGTAGAATATGAAAGTGAATTCAGTAATGTTATGAAAATGGATGGTGTAGAATTCCCAACAGTTAGATTCGAAAAAGAAACAATAACATTTGAAAGAATTCAAGGAAAATTAATAATAGAAGATCCAAACAATACAATAAAAACAGATGATACAAATAAAATGTTAATAACATATACAGATTCTACAGGTTATACAAGACAATTTTCATATCAAGGTGGATTAACAATACCAATAGATATAAATGACCTAAGAAGTAATGAAACATATAAATTTAGAATATTTACAACAATAGACTTAAAAGATGATAACGACCCAATAGACGAATGTTATATAGGTGGAGCAATAATTCAAACATTAAAACCAGATGCATTAATGGGATCATTTTTGCAAGATAATACAGATACTAAAAATACATTTAATATTAAATTTAAATTAAAAAAATCAAATGAAGAAAACTTTGGAAGTATAGATACAGTAAACCCAGATGACCCAACATTACAAGACTTAGAAGCAAATGTTCTTTCAAATCTAGAATTTAGAATATATGCAGGACAACCTATCCAAAATGCTGATGGAACAGTAACAATGCCAGGAACAGCAATAAGAAATGTAAAAATAAAAGACGAATACGCTCAAGACCCATATAAGAGTAAAATAAAAGAAGAATATTATGATGAAGTAAAATCTATAACTCCAGAATTTTTTGGAGCAGAAAACAAAGACTTTAAAGACCAAAAATATACAATACAAGTATTAAACGCATATGACTACACATATGCAGGCGGAAACAAGATACCATTAATAGAAGGATTAGGATATGACTACTATGTTGTAACAACAAATGGATTTATTCCAGATCTACCAGCAGATCCAGAAAAAGCTATAACTGTAACACCTGTTAGAAATCGTGATACAGACTCACCAAGAACTGAACTAAATGCAGAAACAATAGTAGGATATAAAGCACAAGCTAAATATGATAATAACCAAAACTATGCTGTAAAGATTATATACAATATGTATGACTCTACAACAAATGAAGTAGTAGGAACACAAGAGATAGAAATAGGAGAAGATGGAGTTATTCCACCAGCAATCTTTAATGTAGGTGATGGTACAAAATATAATGTTCAAGATGTAGATGAAGCAAGAAGAGGAAATAAATATTATTTTACATATAAAATGATGTTAGATTTAAACCATGATGGTGAAGGAGAAACCGAATGGCCACTTCCAAGTGATAATGTAACATTAAAATCTGAAGAAGTAGAACCAAATAAGCAACAACCAAGAATTATAATGTATCCTTCAATATCTACAGACAAAGCATTTAAATTTAAATATAAATCTTTAGACATAGATAATGCACTAGAAAAAGATGAATTAACAGCATATATAAATACAACAATAAAGAAAGATACAAAATCAATAAATCCAAATACTGGAGATCTATTTGAAGAAGTATCATTTGAAAATTTAGTTGCAGGAAATTTTGAAATAAGAACAAAACAAAGGATATCTAAAACAGGTGAAGCAGTAGACATAGGTTTAGCTTACCAATACTTTGAAGGAAAAAGAGATATACAAGACTTAAAATATAGGATAGAACTTGAAGAAAACAGTGTAAACATAACAATTTTTGGCGATCCAGAAAAGCTTTCTAAAATAGTTGCAGTTAAAGCAACATTTACAGATACAAAAACACAAACAATAAAAATAGAAAAAGACTTAAAACCAATAAGAAATAATATGTTAACAGTAAGCTTTAATGACATTTCAAATTTATTAGATGAAGAAACAAAAGTAGATGTAGAAGCATATTATGATACAGGAATTACAGGTTATGATTTAGAAAGTGACTATGTCGCATATCAAAAAGCTTATAAATCTGGAGAAGATATAAACTATTATGCTATAAATAAAGAAGGAAACGTAGTTCCAACAACAACTATAAGTGAAAATATGTATAATAGAACTAATGGAATTAGTTCAGAAAAAGGTACAACATTCAATTTAGTAAACCCTATAGATAACAAAAATTCAAACTTAGAGTTAAGCTATTCAGAAAAAGGATATACATATCAAAATGATGTAGTATTACAAAAAGAAATAGGACTAACAGCAATAGCCGCAGAAGGAAGCAATTTAATTAAATTTAACTTAATGATACCAGGGATAAGCTTGCTAAAACAAGGTAGTACAAGTGAATTAGACATAACAGAGGAGTTAGACAGAGTTAAAGTTAATGCTAAAATAATTCCAGACAATAAAGTGGAAATAAAAAACAATAGCATAATTGTAGAATTGTGGAAAACAGATGAAAACTTAAACAATAGTGAAAAAATAAAAGAAGTATCAATACCTCTGGCAGACTTAAAAAAGCAAATAACAATAGATGGCTTAGAACCAAAAACATATTATTACTTAAAATTTAGAGCAGAAATACGAAACAACAACAAAGGTGAAGCAGAGGAATTTATAGAAAAATACTTATATGATGTAGATTTTGATACAGTAGGAAAACTTTATTATTTCTCTACACTTGCAAATGTAAATATAGAAAATATAAAAGTAGAATACAGCCCTAATAGTTATGCAGATAAAGACATAAAAGTATCATATACATTAGACAAAGTATTAGGATTCCAAAAATTAAAACATATAATTTACAGACAAAATCCAGATACAGGAGCATATGAGGAAAAAGTAGCAGAATTTGAAGATGACTTACCAAAAGCAATAATGGAAGAATATGTAGAAGCAAACCCAGGAAGTATATTTACTTTTGGAACAAGATATAAAATATTTATAACGCCAATTGCAGTAATAACAAATGGTGAAGAACAAAAAGAAATTGACTTAGGAACAAAAGATGCAGAATTCTATTTAGCACCACTAAGTGCACCACTAGTTGGTATAGATGGATATCGTTTAGATACAACAAATGAAGATGGAACAACAGATATTGGAAATAGAATAAGATTTAAAGTTACAATGTATGATAATGACAGAATAGTAGTAGGAGATAAATACACTATAAAAATATATGATCAAAACCGTGAAGATATTACACCAGAAGAATATAAAGGGGAATATAGTACAGATGACGCAAACAATGTATTTGAATTAAGAAACATAGCAAGAGACCAAAAATATACAATAGAAGTAAACATGGACTTAGACTATCCAAACGATGGTAAAGAACCATATATACATGATTCTTCAAATACACGTACAGTAGAACCAGTAAATGAAAGTGGTATTTCTGTGGGAAACGTAACATCAACAAACAATCAAACAGAACCAAATAAAATAGATTTATTATTCTACAATAGTTACAAAATAGACCAAATAGACCAAATAAGATATTCAATTTATAATACAGGTGGATATAACCAAAGTGATATAGAAGATTTTGTACCAAGAGAAATACAGTCACAAGTAGATAAAGACACATATTATAGTTTTACATTAAATAAAAATTTACCTACACAAGGTAAATATTATGTAGAAATGCAATTCATAAGAAATGGTGAAATTGTAGACACAGCCAGAATAGAGCATATTTTTGTAAACGGATAAACAGGTTACAATAAACTTAAGGAGGATGTATTCCTCCTTAAGAATAAAAAATAGGGGTGAATAATTTGAGAGCTTTAGCAGCAGGAAATAAAAAAAGATTTGCACTTTTTGCAATTATAATAATCACAATAATCATATTATTAATTACAAGTCTACGATTAGCCTTAAAACATGAAACAGAACAATATAAAATAGAAAGTAATATAACATTATATGATAGTGATTATGTGCCAATAAAAACAGAAGAAGAAGCAACCATAAACAAAAAATGGGATGGAAATTATTACTTAACATTAAATAATTCTAAAAGCACTTATAAGCTAAACAAAAAAGTTGTAAGCTTTAATGAAGCAAAATCTAAAGTAACACTATATGGTGAAGTATTTAAAGTATTATTTGATGGACAAGTAGAAAAATATGTAAAAGATACAGAGATAAAAAATAACTCTGGAGACCAGTTTTATAAAATTGCAGATAGACAATATTTGTTAATAAGCGATTCTATAAGAAACGAATCTGGAAGTATAAGTACATCAAAGTATTTATATGTAATAATAGATAAATCTGGAAATACATTAATATTAAATAACCAAATTTATGCAAAAACAATAAATCCAATAGTTCTTACTACAAGTTCTTATAAGTTTGACATTGCAAACGAAAAGCTAATAGTAGGAAGTAACGAGATTGACTTAAAGAAAATAATAGGAAGTTCTAATGAATACGAAGAAAAAGAACCAGAAGAAGATACAAATGAAGACAAAGAAGATTCAAAAGATAAAGTAGAACATGAGCAAAATAATAACAACAATGAAAACCAAAATAGCAATATACAAAATGGAGAAGGTACAGCAGTAGGAAACCAAAATACACAAAATAATCAAAACAACAATTCTAATTCAGGAAGTAATGTACAAGGTGGAGGAATAACAAATTCTAACACAAATAAAACACCATTATCAAAGAGTGTATCTTTAAGAGGAGCAATAGCCACATCATCTTATATAGATATAGAATATGCAGTACAAGATCCAGAGCATAAATACCAAACAGTATATGCATTTGTAGAAGCTGTTGGATACGAAAACATGATAGCATTAGATAAAAATGCTACAACATATAGGCTAACAGATTTAGAGCCAAATACAGAATATAAAATAACACTTGGATATAAACAAATAACAGCAGATAACGAAATAGAAGACCAAATAGAAGATGTGTTATCTGTAAGAACTACAAGAATAAATGCAAAATTAGACATAACAAAAGTATTAGCAGGAAAACAAAAGGTTTATTTTAATTTAAAATTAGACCAAAACTATGCATTTGACTATGCTAAAGTTGCATTATATGTAGATGGAATGAAAGAAAGTGATTTAGTTGTAAACTTAACAGAAGCTGTAAAGCAAAATGGTTGGTCAAATGTACTTACATTTGAAAATTATGGAAGCGAAATAGTTTTACAAGTAGAAGGAACATCACATGATGGAACACCAGTAAGCACAAATATTCAAGCAAAATATAGAAATTATTAAAAGGAAGGTGAAAAACAATGGAACAAGTTTTAGTAGCAACAATGAGTAGCATTGGATGGATGATAGGTTTAACATTCTTAGGACTAGGTTTAGGAATAGGAATATTAGGGTCAAAAGTTGCAGAAGCAGTAGGTAGAAACCCAGAAACAAAAAGTGATATTGTACATTCAGTAATGACAATATTAATAGTAGTTGCAATATTCTTATTACTACTATTTGCATTTGTATTTTTACTATTATTTTACAATCCTTTAACAGTATAGTAGGTGAAAGATTATGGAATTAATAATACCAGCAGTTATAATAGTCTTAATAATGTTTATATTTACATTCTTTATGTTTAAAAACCTAGTAAAAAGAATAAACAGTAGTACTAAAAAATATTTTTTAGATAAATTACAAGATTTTGACTATATAATAGCTGAAAAAGAAAAGGAAATAGAAATATTATCTGAACAAATAAAACGTTTAAATGAAGCTAAAGATAATGGAGAAAATGGAGAAATTGTCGAAATACCAGCATATACAAAACCAGATGAAAAAATTGTATATGACATTCCAACACCAGAATTTAGAGAATCTGGATTCTTTAAAAATTACAAAAATTTAAACAAAGAATTTGAAGTAGATAGTGAAAAAATTATAAAAGACTTTATAAAAACACATGAAAATGATGAAGATAAAGAGTATAAAGAATTATCAGCATTTAAAGAATTATTTACACAAAATGCTATATACGAATCATTAACATTAACACCAGAAGAACAATTAATTTTGGTAGAAAGTGTATTAAATAGTGAAAATAAAGAATATGTAGAACCAATAATAGAAACAATAAAGAATTTTAATGTTTTAGAAATGTTAGATAAAATAAAAGAAAGAATGGACAAAATATCTCCTACAATATATGTATATGTAGGAAGAGAAAGTAAGAACTATGATTACTTAAGTTCAAAAATAAAGACAAAATTATTTAAAAATATGTCAAAAGGTATTATTATAGAATACAAAGACAAACTATATGACTATAGTATATAAACTGAACTTTATGGATGTCCTTAAAAGTTTACAAAAAATGAACTAAAAAAGACATCCAAAAGCTTCAAAGTATATAAAGAAAAGGAGAAAAAATGGGCGAGCATATTAGCAATCTTGTAGAAAACAAATTAAAGAAAATTAAAGAAGAAAAAAATGTATTTGATACAGGAAAAGTAATTAGGCTAAAGGACTATATTATAGAAGTATCTGGACTTGAAAATGTTACTTATTATGAAAAAGTAATAATAAGAGGAAAAGGAATGGGATATGTTAACGAAATAAAGGAGAACTCTGTAATAATAGCTGTTGTAAAAGAAGATGAACCAATAAAAATTGGCGATACAGTAAATACAACAGGGGAAAGATTTAGAGCAATTTTTGCAGAAGAAGCTCTAGGTAGAGTTACAGATTTATTCGGGATAGATTTATTAACAGGAAGAGCATTCGAAAAATTTAAATATATAGATATAGAAAAACCAACAGTGCCTATAATGGACAGAACACCTGTAAATAGACCTATGATGACAGGAATTGCTGGAATAGACTTAATATACCCAATAGGTAGAGGTCAAAGACAATTAATAATAGGTGATAAAAAGACAGGAAAAACCCAAATTGCTTTAGATACTATAGTAAACCAAGGAAAAATAATGAAAGAAAAGTCTAACAAAAATGATATTATATGTATTTATATAGCAGTTGGTAAAACCAAAAAAGAAATAAAAACAATATATAATGAACTATTAAGAAGAAATGCATTATCATATACAATGATAGTAGCAGCAACAAATGATGATAAAACTACAGTACAAAGCTTAATACCATATGTAGGATTATCAATTGCAGAAGAATACATGATGCAAAAGAAAGATGTAGTAGTTGTAATTGACGATTTAAAAAGTCATGCAGAAAGCTATAGAGAAATAAGCTTAATATCTAACAAAGCACCAGGAAGAGAGGCATATCCAGCAGACATATTCTTCTTACATTCAAGATTATTAGAAAAAGGATGTCAACACAAATGTGGTGGATCTATAACAATTCTTCCAATAGTAGAAACAAAAGGTGGAGATATAACAGATTATATTTCTACAAACATTATATCTATAACAGATGGACAAATTGTATTATCAGAAAAACAATTTAAAAAAGGTCAAAAACCAGCAATAAATTATGGTGTATCTGTTTCAAGATTAGGAGGAGCAGTACAAACAAATGAAATGAAAAAATTAGGCTCTAGTGTAAGACTTAAACTTTTAAGTTACTTAGAAACAAAAGAAGTGTATGAACTTGCCAATATGGATGAAATGAGCCAAGAATTAAGAGAGAAAATGAAAAAAGGAAAAGAAATAGAACAATCCTTAAGACAAAATAAATTCTCTCCATTATCACAAGAAGAAATAAAAGAAAGATTCAAAATGTTAGGTGAGGATGCTAAATGAAAATAAGAAATGTAGTAAAAGTAATGAATTTTCATTCTTTACTTAGAGTAGATACTGCAAGAAAAAATGCTGAAAAGTATTTTGAATATGAAAGAGAAATTACAGACTTTGCAGACAATATACTAAACAACAGAAATTTAATATTAGACAAGAAAATTTTAAAATTAAATAAAGAAGATAAACCTTTAAATGTATATATTGGAAATGACTTAGGATTTTGTGGAAACTTTAATACAAATGTAAATGACTTAGCAAAAGCAGATGCAAATGTAGATAAAATTGTTATAGGAAAGAAAATTACAAACGAAAAACAAAATGTAATTTTATCAATGACAAAAGATGAGTATCCAAATAAGATAGGGGAGATTGAAGATATTTTGTATGATGCAATATTAAATGCAAAATATAGTGAAGTAAATATCATTTATAATCATTATTATAACATAAGCAAAATAGAACTAAGAAAAAAGAAAATACTTCCAATAGAAAACATAAAAGAAGAGGAAATACAAAGTAAGAAGCAACATTTAGAAGACTTTGCAATAGAAGGAGATATAAACAGTATATTAAGAAATATAATTGTACTATATTTATCTTATGAAATAAAAATTGCAACAGAAAATAGTTTTGCTTCAGAAAATATTATGAGACAAACCATAACAAAAGAATCTTTAAAGAAATTAGATGAAATAGAAGAAGCTAATTTAAGAAAAGAAAGAAAAGTTATAAAAAATAAGAACTTTAAAAAAGTCTTAGAAAACTTTACAAATTTAAATTTTAAAGAAGAATAGTAGGAAGGTGTAGATATAATGACAAAAAAAAAGGAAATAATAGGAAGAATAATTGGTATTTCCGAACTTAATGTTAAAATATTATTATTTAGCGATAATGTTAAAATTAATGACATATTAACATATGAAGATGAAGAAGGTATAAGAAAATTTGAAGTTGTTCAAATAGATAATAATATAGCATCTACAGTACCTTTTGAAAGAGTTATAGGACTAAAAAAAGGTGGAGCTGTAGCCTTACAAGAAGGTGGACTACAAATAGAATATTCAGATGCAATGTTAGGAAAAGTATTTAATCCATATGGAGAAGTAATAAACCATAAAGAATTAAAAACTGTAAAAACAAGAAATGTATATGACAGAAAACTTTCTTTTAAGGAAATAAATATAAATAATGAGCCATTATGGACAGGAATAAAAGCATTAGACTTTTTTGCACCACTTCAAAAAGGTTTTAAAATGGGTCTTTTAGGTGGAGCTGGAGTTGGAAAAACAGTTTTAATAAAAGAAATTATAAACAATGTTTACAAAAGATTAAAATCTAATGCTGTATTTATAGGTGTTGGTGAACGTTCTCGTGAAGGACAAGAATTAATAGAAGAAATGCAAGAATCAGACTTACTAGATAAAATGTCTATGGTATTTGGACAAATGGGTGAAAATCCATGTTCACGTTCTAAAGCTGTATATAGTGGGTTAACACTTGCAGAGTACTTAAGGGATGAAAAGAATCAAGACGTATTAGTGTTTATAGATAACATATATCGTTTTATTCAAGCAAAATCTGAAATATCAACAGAAATGAAGAGAGTTCCAATAGAAAATGGATATCCTACAACAATGGTGTCAGATGTAACAGATGTAGAAGAAAGAATAAATTCTACAGACAAAGGATCTATAACATCATTTCAAGCAATATATATACCAGCAGATGATATAACAGATGAAGCTGTTCAAGCTGTTACAACACATATGGACGGGCAAGTAGTTCTTGACCGTAAAGTTGCAGAAAAGGGTATTTACCCAGCAATAAATGTATTTAAAACTACAAGTAAAGCTGTCGACAGCGAAGTTGTAGGTCAAAAACATTATGATTTAGTACAAGAAACATTAAGATATTTATCTAGATACGAAGAACTAGAAGAAATAATTGCAGTTTTAGGTATAGATGAACTATCTGAAGAAGATAGAATGATATTCTATCGTTCTAGAAAATTAAGAAATTATTTTACACAACCAATGTTTGTTTCAGAAAACTATACAGGAATAAAAGGGGTTATGGTAGACATAGAAGATACACTTCGCGATGTAGAAGATATCTTAAATGGAAAATATGATGATGTAGACGAAAGTAAATTATTATTTAGAGGTACATTACATGAATAATGAAAGAATAGAAGAAAAAGTTGGTCAAGTTGCCAAAATGAAAGTAAAAATTTTAAACATACAAAAAGGTTTAAAAACCTATGAAAATGTTTCCATAATAAAAATAAAAAGTAAAAAATACAATTTAAGTATTATGGAAGATTACTTACCAGTAATTGGAGAAATAGATGGAGATGTAGAAATAATTTCTATAGATAATTTTGTTAAATTAACAAATATAATAGGATATTATATGTTAAAACATAATGAATTTAAATTATTTATAAAAGAGGAATAAAATGTTAGATACAATACTTTATGAATTAAGCAAAGTTGCATGGGTATTGCCAATATTTTTAGGAATAATATTATTATTAAGTTTTATAATGTATTTAGTAACTAAAAAATTTAACATACACAAAAAGAGTGTAATATTAAGTGGAATGTTTATGGGACTTAGTAATAAGCAAATTATAATGATTATATCAATTTTTATACGAACATTTTTAGTAATATTTACTGCTTGCGTATATACTAAAAATATATTATTATATTTACTAATGATAGCTATTTCATCTATAATATTTGCGATACTTAATTATAAAAAAGCAATTTTAGAAATAGTAAGTACAATAGCACAAATTATTGCGCTATATTTAATAAATATACTAACAAGTTATATGATAGAAGAAAGTAATGATCCATATGTACTTGTAATAAAGATATGTTTAATAATATTTTTAATAGTATATGCAATATATTTCTTCTTAAAGAATTTTGAAGATATTATTACAAACCATAAAAGGAGAACGGTTGATGAAAGAAGAGAAAGAAAATCAAAAGAAAAAAGAAGAGGAAGTAGAATTAAAGAAAACAAAGGAAAACAAAACAGCAGAGAAAGAATCCAAAGCGAAGAAAACAGTAGCGAACAAGGAAACAACGAAGAAAGCGGATTCGAAGACGACAGATTCGAAAACGGATTCGAAAAAGACAACAGTGAAGAAAAAAGCGACAACAAAGAAAGTGGACACGAATAAAGAAGAAACAGAGAAAAAGACAAAGAAGGATAAAGAGCGAGAAGAAAATATAGAAAAAGTTGCTGTAGCTGAAAACGATACAAATGTGTCTAAAGAAAATTCTAATACAGAAAAAAAACAAAGTGAGGTAATTATGCCTGAAGATAATACTAAAGAAGAAAAGCCAAAAAAACAAGTGAAAAAAAGTACTGCAAAAAAAGTTAGTACAAATACAAAAACTAAGAAAAGGGCAACTAAGAAAACTACAGAAGATAAAAAAGAGCTTGAAAATGAAGCAGACAAAATTAACGAGATAACTACGGAAGAAGCTCTTAAAGAAGATATATTAGAAAATGAAAATTCTAAAAAACAAGCTAAAAAAATAAAAACAAACAATGAAATATTAGAAGAAAATATTGCTAAACTAAGAGGTAAAAAAACAAAAGAAGAAAGTGAAAATTTAGACAAAATGGCAAAAGATAAAAAAGAAGGAATTACTAAAGAAGAAAACTTAGATGAGGCTAAGGTAGAAAAAGAAGAAAATTTAGATAATGCTAAACTAGAAAAGAAAAGCAAAAAAGTAAATACTTCTGTAATAGAAAATGGGGATAGCAAAGAAGATATCATAATTAATGAGCCAGAAGAAAATGAAGAAAGCCAAAAAAGAAAAGAAAAGCTAGAAAAAGAAGAAAAGTTATTAGAGAAAAAGAAAAAAAGAAAAAATACAATAATAACAATATCAATTATTTCAGCATTAATAATAATAATAATTGTGGTATCAATAATAATAGCAAATTTAAATAGTACAAAAACAGAAAGCCACAATTTCTTCCAATGGTATTCTGGTCAAAAAGTAGAATATAAAGGAGAATTAACTTTTACTAGAAAAGAAGGACTTACAGAATTAAAAGCAACAGACAAAAAAGTTACATTAGATTCTACACCAGTATATTATGCAGAAAAAGAGAATAAAGTCATATTCCCAGAAGATATGGCAATAGTATTTCCAAACAACAATGGAATGATGTATAGAATAAATCACTTTTCAAATATTATAGAAGAAAGTAATGATGTTTACTTAGAAACAAACTTAGCAGTAGAAACTAATAAAACAAAATTAGACCAAGCATTTTTATATGATGGACAAGATTTATATTTCTTTTTAGAAAGATGTAATATAACTGTAAATGGAACAACATATGAAGTATCTCCACTATCATATGCAATAGTAAGATATAAACAAAGAGTAGAAATATATAATTATGAAAAAGATGAATATCAAGTAATAGATATACAAGATGGTCAAGAAGCAAAAGTAATAACAGATACTTACACAATAAATATGAGCTTCGATTCTTTACAAACAAAAGAAAAAGAGCAATTATTAATACGTGGATTAAGTTATCTTACTCCATATGGAGAAAATAAGAATTAATTAAAATTGAAAATGGATTGAGGGAAGGTTTTGTACTGTCCCTCATTTTTTACTTAAACTACTTGAAGTTTAAATTCATTTGAACACCTTTTATGATTATGTTTCATAAGTGTCTTCCTGTAAAATATATTTTACAAAAAATGGAGACCATTTTTTTACTTAGAAGGAAACTAGTTCGTAATTTGTCGAAAAAGCAAAATGAAAAAAGCTTGAAAAATGTAGAATAAGATGATTAAATAGAAGTACTTAGGACATTGCCTAAAGATATTATTAAATCCTAATTTTTATTAATCTAATTAGTTTTTTCATAACACAAAGTTTTACATTTAATTTTTTATGTATTTGAAGATTATATTTAATTCAAAAATAAGAAATTCTCTAATTATATATATTATTTAATTGAGTTCACAATAATTAAATCTGAAATTAACTTAAAATGATGATTTAAATCTTTAAAAATTTATTCTTTATAAAATTCCAAAATAAAAAATATGAAAAATAGATATAAACAAATTATTTGTACGGGGTAATGCCTTAAGAAATAAATTAAATTTTACCAAATGGTTGAACGAAAGATTAATATTTGGTAAAATAGAAGGAGGAAAATGAACAAAAATGTAGAATTACAACTTACAAATGATTACATATTTAAAAGATTGTTTAGCAAAAAAGGAAACG
>OLPS01002361.1_pt1 | contig 17194 bp, 9 predicted proteins | sample 1673071 | NCBI WGS metagenome assembly OLPS01 (sample SAMEA3136752, study PRJEB25190) | human gut metagenome | reverse complement strand
GAACAGCTCTGAAAAGACCCTGAACAAACTCATGTGAGCCTTATTTCATACATACGCTGACAGCCTCCGGGCTGTCAGTTTTGGTTATAGAAGGATTCCGGTCTGTATTTGCTGCAGACCGGATTTTCGTCTGCGGTTTCAGAGCCGCTCTTACTTCTCAGTCTTTTCGGCGCCGTCCTCAGGATTTCCGCCCCTTCCGGTTCGCCGCCTTATGAACAGCTTCACCGCCTGAGCCGCAGTCTTGAAGTTGATAGCGCACAGGATAATAAAGAGAATGCAGTTGAGGACGTTGAGTAGCAGACCCTCGTCAAGGGTCATGATGCACACCGACATGGTGGATATGAGCATAATGTTGATCGCCATTTTGAGGTAGTCAACGTTGACGGTAAGGAACTGCCGCGTATCAATAGCGCGAATGATGTACACCAGAAGGTAGCACGCCAGCGTAGCCACAGCCGCTCCGATAACGCCGAGCGGGGAGTTGAGCAGTACCAGGTTCAGCCCGATGTTGGTAGCAGCTCCTATGATACTTGTGACAAGGGAGTGCGAGGTCTTGTTCTTCGCCTCGTAGATGGAGCTGAGGAAGTTGTTGAAGCTCTGGAACACCACCGCCAGCACAAGGAACGGAACGTGCATATACGCCATTTCAAATTCCTTGCTGCCGAAGAACGGCATGATTATCGGGCGCAGAACCAGCAGGATACCCGCCGCGGTGATGTACATAATAGTCTGCATCATGCTGAACACGTTGGAATAGAACTCGCTGACCTTTCGTGAGTTCCGCTCGGTTATCGCGGACATATGCCATGCCTGTGAGAATATCCCGACCACCAGCGCGGCGAGGTTCGGGAACTTGTACGCGAAGGAGTAGACGCCGTTTGCGGCGCTTCCGTGAATAGCCGTGACCATGAACGTATCGGAAACGTTGATTATCCACCACATGACTGCGGTAGGCATGAGCGGTACGCTGTACTGTATCATGCCCTTTGCAAGCTCGCGGTCGTTGCCGAGAGGTCTGTACTGCCTGAGCAGTCCGGCTCTCCAGGTCAGGAATACGATGGAGATCATGTCGCCGAGGGAAATGGAAAGCACGTAACCCACAACTCCCAGATGGAGCACGCCAAGGAGCAGGATATTCAGCAGGATAACCACGATGGTGGTAAGGGTGCCGTCGATGGCGTACAGCCCGACTCTTCCCCGCGCCCGCACGTAGATGGCGCATATTCCCTTGATGCTTCCCGTTGCAACGTACATATAAATGAGCCACTGATATCCGCTGAGCATGTCGATCATTCCGATCAGAGGAACGAACGCCGCGAATATCACCAGCCCGATCAGAGCCACGTTTATGCCTATCGAGAGGACGTGGTTCTTCTTTCTTATGGTATCGTCCAGAGCATAGCGAAGCACACCCTCGTTTATCGAGAGCGTCACCACCGATATCAGCAGTGCCGAGGCGTTTATAATGTTGTTGACATCGCCGAATCCGTCCGCGCCGAGCCAGCTCGTATAAAAACGAAGCATGACATACACGAGGAACTTCGAGCCAAACTGCCCCAGCGCCAGAACAAAGGTGTTGCTTGCCAGCTTCTGGTACTTATTCATGCAGACATTCTTTCATTGTAGATTTATTCGTCATCCTGGGACATGCGGAGTTCCCTGAAGAACTCGGTGAGCACCCCGCCGCACTGCTCCATAAGAATGCGGCTGCGGACGAACGGAATATGCGTGAACCGCTCCTCAAATAGGTTCACAACGGAGGAGCACGCACCGTTCTTATCGTCGAACGCGCCGTAAACCAGCCGTTTCAGCCGGGAGTTCATCACAGCCCCGGCGCACATCGGGCATGGCTCCAGCGTAACGTAAAGCGTGCAGCCCGTGAGCCGCCAGCTTCCGAGGCGCTTCGCCGCCTGCTCTATCGCCAGTATCTCCGCGTGAGCCGTAGGCGACTGCAAATGCTCCCGGAGGTTCCAGCCCTCGCCGATGATGTTTCCGTCAGGGTCGACGACTATCGCCCCGACCGGTATCTCTCCAAGCTCTGCGGCGCGCTGGGCGCGCTCCAGAGCCTGGGTCATATATTCCTCGTCAAGGGTCATGCTATATCCGCCTGAAGGACTGCACCAGCATTGTAAGCAGCAGCCATACTATATTGTATCCAGCGATCCAGAAGCCGTTCAGCAGAGAATAGTTACGGAAAATCGCAAAGATGAACACAAGCAGAACGCCAAGCGCAATGCCGAATATCTCCATGATGCAGCCGAGCCTGATACGCTCGCTGAGCGCCTTCGCGCCGTTTATCGCGGAAGCGAGGGAAGAGAACGTACCGTCGCAGGATACCGCGGCGCTTCCCTTTCCGGCGTACTTCGTGTGCTCGTCGAAGGTATCGTGAGCCTCCGCCGGGAGGATACGCACGTTATCTGCGTAAATGTCGAACATTTCGGAGATAACGCCCTCGGTAAGCGCGCCGTCAACGGTCTTGACAACAAGGCTGACGTCGTTGCGTGCGAGCTTCTGCACCTGGTGCTTCACCTGCGGATTCGCGGTGAGCGTAACGAAGAACAGCATGCAGACCTCTCCGGCGACCGCAAGGTAAATGACCTCGTCGTTTTTCTTGTTGAGCGCGGTCTCCTTCTTGCTGTCGGGAACGGTGATGCCGTGGGACTTCATATGATCCCTGCTGCCGAGCAGGACGCGCCTGCTGCCTATCCAGCCGGAAACTCCCAGTCCGCTCTCATAAACGCAGTTGGAAACCTTCTTGAGCAGGGCGGGCTTGTAGTTGAGCATGTTGAACAGCGGGTCGGCGAGTATGCTGTCGGAGCTTACCGCAAGGCTTGCGGCGTAGATGATGGCCTCGTCGATGGTAACGCGCTGAGAGCCGTTCTTGCCGTTCTTGTTGTAGTCCCAGATGTTCCTTATGGAAACCGAGCCAGCCGGGAACAGCGTCTTAGCCTCGACCAGCACGGAATTAACCGAGCTGAAATCCTCGACCGCGCTGTAGCCAAGGATAGCCGCGCGGCGCTCGTTGGTCTTTCGTGACGCGCTGAGCATCGGGAGCATAACTACGAGCGCGCCCGTGAATGAAGCGCCCACGCATAGCACTGCGGAGAATACAGTAGCCGCAAACGACCACTGGTTCATTATATTAGAGGTAACTCCTGTCTCAGCGAAGAAGCCGAGCGCGCCCGCAGCCAGGGAAACTCCTATCATGATGGGGGTAAGCACGCGGGAAATGCGGTCGGAAACGTCCTCGCAGTAGGTGGAGATGATGAAGTCGCAGAGCATTTCGGTCTTTCTCATGGAAGCGATGACCGGTATGCCGTGACCCGCGCCCCTTGCAAGACGTTCCGCGTCCTCGCCGTCGGTGCACTCGACGAAGTACTTGTCGGTGTCGCCGGAGATGAACCGGAAGTTGTTCTTAGCCGCATGAACTGTGCACAGCTTGGAAACGGTGTTGAAGCACAGCGCCAGCATGGAAACCAGCAGGTAGCAGAACGAGCGGTTCATTGCGAGGTAGTTGGTCTCCGCGAGGTACATCACGATAGCGCCGAGCGCTCCGAGATGCGCGAACGCGCACAGCGTGTCGCCGTCCGGCTTACCCTTGAACAGCCTTGAAAATCCGTTTGTGATAACGCTGGAGCATGCTCCGAAGCTGAGTATGCCGATGGTGAGATTAGCATACAGGAAGATATCCGGCTTGATAAGCTCGGACAGTATAGGTATACTGTCTATCTTGAAGAAATAGAACACTGCCGCGATAGCCGCAGCGGCGGTCAGCAGAGCCAGGATCGTCAGGCGGCCCGCAAGACCCTTACCAGCTCTCGCAAGTCTCTCGGTTATGACGTTCTCGTCGTCGAGGTCGATGATCTCGTCCTCGTCGTCCTCATCGTCGTAATCGTCGTCCTCTGCTTCCTTTTCCTCGGCGTCCTCCACCTCGTCGTCGATGTCGGCGAGCATGAAGTTCGCTATCTTGCGCTTCTTTCGCTCCGCAAGAGCCTCCGCCTCGCGTACCGCCGCCACCGGGTCGGTCTTGGGCAGTATGCTGGTGTCTATCACCTTGTTGTCGTAGTCGATGTTGAGCGCCCTCGGCGGGAGATTCCTCGGGTCGGAGAGGTCGGTGATAGTCACAGTCCGCTCCTCGGCGCGGTCTTTCTCACGCTGCTCCCTGAGTTTCTTGTTGAGGGAAGCCACCAGAGCCTCGCTGCTGCGGTCCTTCTCCCCTGCCGCGTCCGACTTCTTCTGCGCGCCTGGGGTGAACAGCACCTCGTCTGCCTTTGAGCCCTTCCTTCGGGAAGTCACCGGAGAATACTCCTTGACGTGCTCGGCCCCGCCGCTGGACATCTTCTTGCGGTGGTTCCCGGAGACAGCCAGGGTATCTCCGATGTCGCCCTGCGGCTCCGCGGAGTTTTTCAGCCCGTCTACCGCCTTCTCGCGGGATTCCATCGGATTGAGGGAATCCAGCAGCTCCTCCGGCTCCTCTGCGGCGCGGTCCGCCTCGAGGAGGGCGCGGTTGATCTCGTTTATGCGCTGGAGCTTCTTCATCTGCATGGTTTCGGAGGTCACGAGGTCGCTCTTGGTGTGGAACACGATATCGTCGTCCCCGCCGGAAACCTTCGGCTTCACATACGGCTGGACATACTCGCTCTCCGGCTGAACGACGCGCTCCGGCTTTGGAGGCTCCGGCTCTCCGAACAGCTTTGCCGCCTCGGTCGGCGACGAAAGCTCGGATGTGTAGCCGCTGTGCTCCGGTTCCGCCGGCTTTTCCGGCTCGCTGAACTGCATGCGCTGTTCCTGCTCGGCGCGCTCCTGTTCAAGCCTTCTCTGCTCCTGCTGGCGCTCCTCGCGTTCGCGCCGCTTGTTCTCAGACTTGCGGCGGTTGGCTTCGGCGGCGCGGCGGATACTTTCCGCGCGCTCCCGGGTTTCCTCGTCCTCGGAGACAGGCTCCGATTCCTCCGCGGAGGGCATGCGCGTATGCGACGTGCTGTTCATGGCGCTGTGGAGTTCGGTCTCTGAGATTATTTCGGTAACGCTCTCGGTGGATTTGGAACCTCCGCCGCGCTTTCTGTCTATTTCTGCAAGAATATCGTCAATGCTGTAATTATCAGACATCAATATCTCTCCTAAATCCTGTGATCCGGCGGTATCAGCCGCGGTGCTTTACGACCTCATACATGATTATTCCGGCGGAGACCGACGCGTTGAGCGAGTTGACCTTTCCGAACATCGGAAGTGAAAGGGTCATGTCGCAGTTCTCCCGAACCAGCCTGCCCAGCCCGAAGCCCTCGCTTCCGACCACCAGAGCCACTGCGCCGGAAAGGTCAGCCTGTGCGATGGGAGTTCCGTCGGCTTCCATGCCGTAGACCCACACGCCGGCTTCCTTGAGCCGCTTTATGGTGTCCACGAGGTTAGCGACCCTTGCCACCTTGAGCCACGCAGCGGCCCCTGCGGAGGTCTTGAATACGGTGGCGTTCAGGGAGGCGCTGCGGCGCTTGGGGATTATCAGCCCGTCAGCGCCGGCTGCCTCGGCGGTACGGATTATCGCGCCGAGGTTGTGTGGATCCTCGATCTCATCGGCGATGATGATAAACGGAGGCTTCCCGCGCTGTTCAGCGTTCGCGAGGATATCCTCCACCGTGGAGTAGGAAGCGGCGGCGAGTTCCGCAGCGGTACCGCCGTGCTTGGGGGTTCCGCAGATGGCGGTGAGCCTCTCATCGCTGACTTCCTTGATAACCACGCCGTTTTTCTTGGCGAGGGCGACTATCTTCGAAAGAGCCGCACCCTTCTGAATGTAGACCGTATCTATTTCCCTGCCCGAATTGAGTGTCTCAGTTACGGCGTTTTTGCCATAGATCAAATTTGTTTCCTGATTATCCATAATATTTCCTTTAAAAATAGTGGTTTTGCACAATGATATACATTTTACATTATAGCACATTTTCCGCACTAATGCAAGCAGTCCGGACTATATTTAAATGAAATTTTAGTGTATATACGCCGCATGGCCATATCAGTCAGGGGTTATTTAGGGCAATACAGCACAAAGATCGTGCTGTATTGCCCAGTCAGTTTTGCCAATAATACGCTTCGCTTATTGGCAAAACTCGATTTTTCGTCAGATTGTACAATGAGGAGTTGTTGACGGAAGCGATAACGTTTTCAAGTCAACAACTAGCGACGCAAGGCTGACGCCTTGCAAGGGCGAATTGTGCAATATGCAAGTTTGGCGCAACACGAAACATGTTTGTTGAACAATCATGTGATTTTTTGCGCCAAACTAGAAAGATGCAAGCAAGACGCGTACAAAATCCAATAAATGGTCTTTGCGCGGTGTTGCCCCAAAACAATGAGGTGATAATAATGAAAATAAGTGAAAATTGCTACAAGCTGGAAAATACGGCAAATCCAATTTCGCCGAATGTATTCTGCGCCGACCCGACAGGCGTTGAGTACAACGGCAGACTGTATATTTACGGCACTAACGACCATCAGCAGTACGAGGCAGTCGGCGATGACGGAAAGAACGACTATGTTCACATAAAATCCATCGTTATGCTGTCAACTGACGATATGGTGAACTGGGAATACCATGGCGTCATAGACATCGCAAAAATAGCGCCTTGGATAGTGAATTCATGGGCGCCGTCCGTAGCTTCCAGAGTTGAGGCGGACGGAAAAACTCATTTTTACCTTTACTTTTCGAACAGCGGCTGCGGTGTAGGAGTGCTTACGGCGGAACACCCTCTCGGACCGTGGAGCGATCCTCTCGGAAAGCCGCTAATCTATCAGAATATGCCGGGGCTTGAAAACTGTCCTGCGCCCTTTGACCCGGGAGTATGCCTCGACGAAAACGGCACAGGCTGGCTTGCGTTCGGCGGAGGGACCCCACCTGAAAGTAATACGCTGCACACATGTATACCTAAGATAGTGCGGCTGGGAAAGGATATGCTTTCGTTTGACAGCGATTTCGTTCCGATAGACGCTCCGTATTTCTTAGAGGCAAGCGAGCTGAACTACGAAAACGGAACTTTTATCTACACATACAGCACGGACTGGCAGTCAAGAGAAAACTGGAACAGAACGGACATTCCGGCGCCGGGAATATGCAGCATGGGCTGTCTGACGAGCAAAACTCCCCTTGACCCGGATAGCTGGCAGTTCAGGGGCGGATTCTTCCTAAACGCCGGTGATTCCGGAATGGACTGGTGCAACAATCACACCCACCTTATCGAATATAAGGGAACAAGGTACATTATTCACCACACACTTCACATTCAGGAGCGCACGAAAACAAAGGGAGGATTCCGCTGTATGTGCGTGGATCTACTGCCTTACACGGATACGGAATTCCCCGTCACAAAGGCAACACGCGAAGGCGTCACGCAGACTCAGCCGCTCGACCCGTATAAAGCTCACAGCGGTGCGGAGATGTTCACCTGCGCAGATATGTGGTACGAACAGATATCAGCCGGCAAAATGGCTGTGAAGTCGCTGGCAGGGGGCGCATGGACTTACATAAAGGGCGTGGATTTCGGCAAGGGCACAGAAAAGCTGCTCGTTACCGCAAAGGGCATGGGCGTTATCGAGCTTCGTCTTGATGACAGGAATGCCGAACCGTTGGGAGTGATCGAACTCGCAAGTGATGGATTTGATAAAATTCCTGTGGTTCTTCCCACAAAAATAGCAGGAATTCACAATGTATATTTTGCATTTTCCAGCAAGGACATCTGCCTCGAAAGATGGCAGGCTGAATGAAAGGAGTAACCATGAACAATAAGATAACATCTTTGATTATTGCGGCGGTTATGATGCTTGTTTCCGGCTGTTACGGGCAGAACGGCTCGGGTGATTCATCTTCGCAGACGGAAAGCTCTGCCGACAGCGTAGACAGTGTGAGTAAAGCGGAAATAATCGACAGCCTTAACAACGGAATAATAATCGACGAGGTAAGCGGAAATGTCTACAAAGACGAGCGTAACGCCAATCCCATTTCGCCGAATATATTCTGCGCAGACCCCACCTCAGTCGAATACAACGGCAGACTGTATGTATACGGCTCGAACGACACCCAGCAGGCGGAAAATGATACCGTCAATGATTACGACTATATAAAGTCACTGGTGGTTTTATCCACAGACGACATGGCGAACTGGATATACCATGGCAGGATAGAAGTCGACGAAATAGCGCCGTGGATAGCAAATTCATGGGCACCGTCCATCGTTTCCCGCGTTGAGGAAGACGGTCTTACGCACTTCTATCTGTACTTCTCGAACGGCGGCGGCGGTGTGGGAGTTATTACCTCCACCGACCCGGTAGGTCCGTGGTCTGACCCTCTCGGCGCACCGCTGGTTTATCAGAATATGCCGGGGCTTGAGAATTGCCCTGCGCCGTTCGATCCGGGCGTCTGCATTGATGAAAACGGCACAGGCTGGCTTTCTTTTGGCGGCGGAAATCCTGCGGACGGCGGCGGTGTTATACATACCAATGTGCCTAAGATAGCACGTCTGGGCGCGGATATGCTTTCGTTTGACAGCGAGTTCGTTTCTATTGACGCCCCGTATTTCTGTGAGGCAAGCGAGCTGAATTACATCGACGGCACCTATTATTACACCTACTGCAACGACTGGCAGAACCGCAGCAAATGGGACCGCAAGGACATTCCTGCGCCGCCTACATGCAGTATGGCATACATGACCACAAAAACTCCCCTTGACGCAGACAGCTGGGAATACAGGGGCGCATATTTCTACAATGCCGGTCAGAATGCCGACGGCGAATCCGGAATGCGCTGGGCCAACAATCACACGCATTTCTGCGAGTATCAGGGAACGAACTACATTGTCCACCACACGCTCCTTCTTGAAGAACTGACAGGCGGCACATCAGGTTTCCGCAGCATTATGGTTGATTATCTTCCGATGAATGCGGCTGACGGAGAGATCCCGATAACTGCCGCAACGCGTCATGGCGTATCTCAGATAAAGCTTCTTGACCCCTACGCTGAAAACAGCGGCGCGGTTATGTTCACGTCTGCCGATATAGGTTACACCGATGGTAACGACCCTGCCGCAAAGAGCAAGGCAGACGGCGCATGGATCTATGTAAAGGGTGCGGATTTCGGTTATGGCGCTTCCGCTTTCACTGCTGATGTTAAAGGCAAGGGCAGAATCGAGGTTCGCCTTGACAGCATTTCCGGCGAGGCAGTATCTTTCATTGAATTTGACAACGCTGATTATGCTAAGGTTCGTTCTGCTGAATTCAGTCAGTTTGACGGCAGAAATCACAATATCTATCTGGTATTTTCCGGCGCGGATATTGAACTGAGATCGTGGCAGTTCACAAAGGGCAGCGAGAAACTCCGTCCCGAGGAGAAAATCTCAGATACCAAGATAAAGTACGAAAATCTTATACTTACCGGGCAGGCTGTAAATCCCGGTCCAAGTCCGTCGGCAGTTGTCGAAATGAGCGGTGACGGTGAGTATTCCGTGAAGTCCACCTCATTTGAAAAAGGCAGCGAGTTGCTTAACTTCGGCTTCATCAACGTTGACCCGGACGCGAAATACAAGGTACATGTCAAGTCCATAGGTCTTGAAACGGAAAACGGGATCGTTGAAGTCCCTGTAAACGCAGAGCTTGACCCGTCAAGCGAATCCGCAAATGGGCTTGCTAACGGCTGGATGGGCGCTGAGATAGGTTCCGTGGTTTACGGCACCAAGAAATGCGGAATAGTTGCCGCAGAAACCACTGTCGACTGGATAGGCTACCGTTTTGCACTCGTAATAAACGGTAAGGAAGTTCCCTTTACATCAATAACCTACAATCTTGAAATAAGTGATCTTATCCTTGATTAAGGTGAAAAATCATAATTTTGGAGGATCTTTAATGAACCGTGTTTCTGTTGTTAAAATCATAGGAATCATAGGATTGGTTATTTCAATGCTATTGAGCGGATGTACCACTAGCATTACGGATAACAATGGTTCCGGAAACGACCTTACCGCAACGGAGGTTATCCGGCTCATGGGCAACGGAATAAACCTCGGCAACACGCTGGAGGCATACAATCACAAAAGCTATGTGGATTCAGGGGTAAACCCCACTTCCTTTGAAACGCTCTGGGGACAGCCCGTCACCACAAGGGATATGATAGACGATATGAAAGCCCTGGGCTTCGATACTCTCCGCATTCCTGTGGCATGGACCAATGGCATAAATTACGAGAGCGGAGATTACACCATTGACGAGCGGCTCATGAACCGTGTCGACGAGGTTGTCAATTATGCTCTTGACGCTGATATGTATGTTATACTGAACGACCACTGGGACGGAAGCTGGTGGGGAATGTTCGGCTCCGGTGACGAGGCAGTTCGTGAAAATGGAATGGCACTTTATAAGTCCATATGGACGCAGTTATGCGAGCATTTTTCCGATTATTCCTACAAGCTGATATTTGAATCCGCAAATGAGGAACTTGGCGACAGACTCAACGATGGCGAAGTCACCGGAACAGACGGAGTTCTCAGCGAGGACGAATGCTACGAAACAACGAACAGAATTAACAGCGAATTTGTTAAGCTGGTACGTTCGACCGGCGGCAAAAATGCAGACAGATTCCTGCTTATCGCAGGGTACAACACCGACTTCAGGAAAACATGCGATGACAGATACCAAATGCCGGAGGACACTGCAAAGGACAAGCTTCTGCTTTCAGTACATTATTACACGCCGTGGGACTATTGCAGTGACAGCACTGTAAACCAGTGGGGATCTCCCGGCGATTACGAGGAGCAGAATTCCCTTTTTCAGATGCTGACTAAATTCACAGACCAGGGATACGGCGTGGTTATAGGCGAATATGCCGTTATGGGTGCGGCGGATAAACCCGATAGGGATAAGTTTTACGCCAATCTTCTGGATAACTGCGACCTGTATAATTACTGCCCCGTCCTCTGGGACTGCAGCGATTTTTACAAAAGGGTCCTCAGAAAAACTACCGATGAAAACATAGCAAGGCTGTACAGCGACAGACGCGCTTCGACCGAAGAAGGCAAGGATTATTCTGAGATCCGGTCTGCCGCAAGGGAGAGAATGGACAAGTCGATAAAGGCGCCTGAAGACGAATTTATGGCGGGCGTATCCATTCCGGCTTCTGATGATACCGCAGTGGCATGGATAATGTACCAGAGTCTTGATTATTCAGTTCAGTACTGTGTCGGCAACAAGTACGACCCGACGGATATGACCCTGGGTATCGTTGCAGACAATGCTGAGATAACCGGTGAGGGAACCTACACCGTCAGTCTGGATTTCTCGGATTGCGGTATTGCAAGGGGAGTGTTTTTCTCGGCTCTCGGGATTTACAACGGCGAGAAGCTCTTCCCGGGTTATACTATCTCTATTGATGAGGTTAAGGTAAACGGCGAAGTCCGTGAGCTATCCGGCAAGGAATATACCTGTTCCGACGACGGTAACTGCACGAGAGTAAACCTCTATAACCAGTGGGTAACATCTGTCCCCGATGACGCCAGATGCGCCGACGGCGACAATTCCGGTCTGTCTGCGACTGTTCTTTCCGTCAAAGACGATGAGATACTTTCGACGCTGGAAATAACATTCACTTATTCAGCGCCATAAATCAGAATCCCTGTGATATTCAAAATCTAAGCCGACGGATTCCATCAGCACAGTGATCCGTCGGCTTATGTGTCAAGGCATTGGAGGAACCGTTATGAATTATACAAAATCAGTTGAAAAATGGGGCGTTTTCGAATTTTACTCTGAGGGAACCACCGCTGGCAACCCATTCCTGGAACGCGGTATCACTGCGCTATTTGAAAGCGATTCCGAGCGCAAAACCGTCAATGGTTTTTACGATGGGAACGGAATATACAAAGTAAGATTCATGCCATCGTTTGAGGAAGAATACCATTTTACGGTCTGCGGGAATTTTTCTGACAGGAAATACGAAGGAACTTTTTCTGTCACGCCGCCGTCGGAAAATAATCACGGCTGCGTAAAGGTACATAACAAATATCATTTTCAGTATTCCGACGGAACACCTTATTATCCTGTCGGCACGACCTGTTATGTATGGAATCTGCAAAGCGATGACCTTATCGCGCAAACTCTTGAAACTCTGAGAAATTCCCCGTTCAACAAGATACGTTTCTGCGTATTTCCTAAAAGCTACTGCTACAATTCACGTGAGCCGCGCTCCTATCCATACGAGGGTACTCCGGTTGACGGAAGTGCTATCACAGAGGACAATGTGTGGGGCTACGGTCCGGACTCCAAGGGCAACAACTGGGATTTTGAGAGGTTTAACCCCAAGCATTTTCAGCATATTGAATACTGTATCTGCGAGCTTCAAAAGCTGGGTATTGAGGCAGATATTATCCTCTTTCATCCGTATGACCGCTGGGGCTTCTCAACAATGACACCGGAGTGCAACGAACTTTATCTGAAATACACGGCGGCAAGGTTTTCGGCTTTCAGAAATGTATGGTGGTCATTTGCTAATGAATATGACCTGATAAAAAGCAAGAGCATTGAGGACTGGGAACGATATGCGCAGATAATCGTAGAAAGCGACCCGTATGATCACCTGCGATCAATACATAACGGTAATCAGTTTTACGATCATACAAAGTCATGGATAACGCACTGCAGTATTCAGCGTTCTCCGGAGGGAACATCCGAGTGGAGAAAAAGCTATGGCAAACCGATAGTAATTGACGAAATGCTATACGAGGGAAATATTCAGTATGCGTGGGGGAATATTTCGCCGCAGGAGCTTGTTCGGAGGTTCTGGGAAGCACTTTGCCGCGGCGGCTACGGTGGTCACGGCGAAACCTACATAGACGATAAGGCGATATGGTGGTCTCATGGCGGAGAGCTTAAAGGTGACAGCCCGGAAAGAATAGCTTTTATGCGAAAAATACTTGAGGAAGCTCCGGACGGCGGATTGCGACCCAAAAACATGGAATGGGACGAGATATGTGTGGTTCCGGAAGATGAAAATCTAGCTGATGAAACCGGTTATCACCTGTTTTATTACGGGATTTCGCGTCCGGGATTCAGATATTATCATATTGACGATAATAATATATACACCGTCGACATTATAGACACATGGAACATGACGGTTGAGAATGTCGGAAGTTTTAAGGGACGTTTCAGAATTGATTTGCCCACAAGAGAGTATCTTGCGGTTAGAATTAAGAAAGCAGAGGATGAGAGAGAATAATGTTCGCCACGATATGTTTTTGGCTGACAGACCTCTGCACGATAAATCGGAGGCTGAATGCATTTTTTCCTTATGGATAAGCCATTGGCGAGATATTCGTCCTCCAGATTGAAGCGGATTTCAAGCTGTTCGACATTGAAATCTGCCCGGAAATTTCGCAAAGTGCGATTAAGTATGTAAGGATTATCTGTGCGACGGCTTCGCCTTTGGCATTATGTCTTTGGCACGGCGGTGTTCGGTGCGCCTTTGGACATACATCTGTGCAAGGTCGGGATTATTCCGAAAAATATCGTTCACCTCGTCAATCTTTGACCGTAATACACGGCAGTTATTCTCTGCCCGCTGTAATCGCTCTTTCAGAGTAGGTTTGAGCGCCGATAAATCCTCGCGGGAGCCGCTGTATTCAATCAGCTTTGGACGGCAGCTTAACGGCACATCATTATTCCACTTGCAGAAAACGTCTACAAGTTATGGTCTGTAAATAAAAAATATAATTTTTTTTATTTTTTTTTGAAAAAAGTATTGACAAATTAGACTTCTCGTGCTATAATAATATAGTCGTCAGGGACAAGAGATAAAAACTTAAAAACCTGATGGAATAAAAAAATGAGATGCTGCTATGGCTCAGTTGGTAGAGCACATCCTTGGTAAGGATGAGGTCATCGGTTCGACTCCGATTAGCAGCTCCATTTTTTTTGGAGAGGTATCGAAGTGGTCATAACGAGGCGGTCTTGAAAACCGTTTGGGGGCAACTCCACAAGGGTTCGAATCCCTTCCTCTCCGCCATAGAAAAGTTGGCTTAACGGCGCGGATCCGCACTGTTAAGCCATTTTCTTTGATTTGCAAATGTTAACCAATTGACGTTTAATATCAATCGAATGAGCCGTTTTGTCAATGATTTGAGCACAAAAGACAACAGCAGACAACAAAGAAATCTCCGAGGTTATGCGCCCCGGAGACTTTTTTATTTAATCGTGCAGCCCAAAGCCTCTAGTCTTTAAAATTTTACTTGTTATACTCGACGTGCAGGAGTTCGTGCTCCCTGCCCTTGAGAATACCGTTGTAGAGGGATTCGATAAGCGGGTTCTCCTCGCTGGACTTTATGCTGCACATTCTGTCTGCGTCGTAAAGCCCATTGGAGCGCGCCTGCTTTTCCGCCTTGTGCACGAACGGCTGACCGGCTCCGTTGATACAGCCGCCGGGACATGCCATCACCTCGACGAAATCGAAATGCTCGCCGCCCTTTATGCGCTGAATGAGTTTTTCGGCGTTTCCGAGACCGCTCACGACGCCTATATGCAGCGTTGTGTCACCGTAGGGAATATTGACTTCCTTCACGCCCTCAAGACCGCGGAGCGGCTGGTACATAATTCCGTCGCCGCGCTTGTTGTCGGAGATACGGCGGAGTACTGCTTCGGTAACGCCTCCGGTTGTTCCGAAGATAACGCCTGCGCCTGCCATAGTGCCGAACGGCATGTCTATAGCCTCCGGGCGGATACTCGTGAGCTGGATTCCGGATTCCTTCACCATCTGCACGAACTCCTGGGTGGTCAGAACATAGTCTACCATATGAGTGCCGTCAGCGGCGCGGAACTCCTCCCGAAGAGCCTCGCGCTTCTTAGCGGTGCAGGGCATCAGCGCAATATGGACGTGCTTCTTCGGCTCTTCCCTGAACTGCTCGCGGATAACCGCCGCGAACATCTGCATGGGCGATTTGCAGCTTGAAACGTGTTCCATAAGCTCGGGGTGCTTGGTTTCAACGTAGCGTACCCAGGCAGGGCAGCAGGAGCTGAACAGCGGGAGTTCGTTTCCGGCAGTGACATGCTCCAGAAGCTCGGCGGACTCCTCCATAACGGTGAGATCTGCGGCGGTGGAGGTGTCGTAGATCTCGTCAAACCCCATTCTGCGGAGCGCTGCAACGATAAGTCCCATCGTGTTCTGACCGTCCTGGAGCCCCAGTTCGCGGCCGATAGCAACGCGCACCGCCGGAGCGATCTGTATAGTTACCATAGTATCCTTGTCGGAGAGCGCCTTCCACACGTCGGAGATGTTGTTCTTTACAACGATCGCGCCGGTGGGACATACCGCCGAGCACTGACCGCAGCCAACGCAGTCGGTCTCGCCGATGGGCTTGTGGAACGCAGTTCCGACTACCATTCTGGAGCCGCGGTTCATGAAGTCGATAACGCCGACGTTCTGTATCTCATTGCAGGTGCGCACGCAGTCGCCGCAGAGAATGCACTTGTGGTGGTCGATGGTTATGCAGGGGGAGCTGTCGTCAACGTCGGGCTTGGAAGCCGCATTCGGAAACCGCACTCCCTCAATGTGAAACCGCCTTGCTATGTCCTGGAGCTTGCACTTTTCGTTGTTGTCGCAGGTGGTGCAGTCGCGGCAGTGGTTAGCAAGCAGCAGCTCGAGTATAACCTTGCGGTACTTTCTCAGGCGCTCGGTGTTGGTGCGTATCTCCATGCCGGGTTTTGGCGGGGTAGAGCAGGAAGCGTGAAGGGTCCCCCACTGATCCTCGACCATGCACATGCGGCATGCACCGTATGTTGAAAGCTCCGAATGATAGCAGAACGTGGGCATTTTAATGCCGACCTTCTGGATAAGCGCCAACAGGTTCTTTTCGCCGTTTATTTCAACGGGTATACCGTCGATAGTCAAATATCTGTTATTGTCCATTTCACTTCACCTCTATCGCATGGAACGGGCAGTTGGTAACGCACGCCCCGCACTTGATACACTTGCTCTGGTCGATAACGAACGGTGACTTGATCACGCCGCTGATCGCCCCGACAGGACAGCCGCGGGAGCACTTGGAGCAGCCCTTGCACTTGTCGGGCTGAATCTCGATGCGTTTGAGCTTCTGACAGACTCCCGCCGGGCAGCGCTTTTCGTTGATATGCGCCTCGTATTCCTCGCGGAAGTTCTTTATCGTGCTGACAACAGGGGAAGCCGCGGACTTGCCAAGACCGCAAAGCGCAGTCGCGGAGATGGTCTCTGCAAGCTCAAGGAGCAGGTCGATGTCGCCGGGTTCGCCGTTGCCTGCAACAATGCGCTCGAGTATCTCAAGCATGCGCTTTGTGCCTTCGCGGCAGGGAACGCACTTGCCGCAGGATTCGTTCTGCGTGAAGTTCATGAAGAATCTTGCGACCTCTACCATGCAGGTCTTGTCGTTCATGACTACCAGACCGCCGGAGCCTATCATTGCTCCCGCCTTCTTGACGGAATCAAAGTCGAGCGGAAGGTCGAGATCCTTTTCGGTCAGCGTGCCGCCGGAGGGACCGCCGATCTGGACCGCCTTGAACTTTCCGCCGCCGCGTATGCCGCCGCCTACGTCGTAGATGACTTCGCGCAGGGTGGTTCCCATCGGGACTTCGATAAGACCGGTATTTTCAATGTCGCCGGTGATGGCGAACGCCTTGGTTCCCGGGCTTTTCTCAACGCCGATCCCCTTGAACCAGTCGGCTCCGCGAAGCACGATGGAGGGTACGTTAGCGTAGGTCTCAACGTTGTTGAGCACCGTCGGGCTGTCGAACAGACCGTGCTCAACGGTGCGCGGGGGCTTGACCCGCGGCATTCCGCGCTTGCCCTCGATGGATGCTGTCAGCGCGCTGCCCTCGCCGCAGACGAACGCGCCTGCGCCGCGGTTGATGTGAAGCTCGAAATCAAAGCCGCTGCCGAGTATATTCTTTCCGAGCAGACCTATCTCCTTTGCCTGGGCGATGGCGGTCTTTAAGCGCTCAACTGCCAGCGGGTACTCGGCGCGGACATATATGTAGCCCTCGGTGGCGCCGCATGCTGCGCCCGCTATCATCATTCCTTCGAGCATTCGGTGCGGGTCGCCTTCCATAATGCTTCTGTCCATGAAGGCTCCAGGGTCGCCCTCGTCGCCGTTGCAGACAACGTATTTCTGTTCGGCTTTTTGTGCTTTGACCTGTGCCCCCTTTT
>OLPS01002359.1_pt1 | contig 17207 bp, 13 predicted proteins | sample 1673071 | NCBI WGS metagenome assembly OLPS01 (sample SAMEA3136752, study PRJEB25190) | human gut metagenome | reverse complement strand
CTAACGCCGCCGGGATATGGGGGCACCTGTCTCCCTGCGGGTCGGTCGGTTCGCGGGTCTGACACGCCACCGGCGTGTCATTCAACACCGCGGACCCCCAGGGGGAAAGCTTGAGGGGGCGGCGGGTGTTCAAAGAAAGTTCACGGTTTTTCTGCAAAACTTAAAGGTAGAATTAAGGAAAGCGAGTATGCTATAAAACAGAAAGAGCGATGAGCCCCTTCGAAGCAGGCACCCTTCTTCATGTCTGCTTTCTCCATCATACCACGCTTTCCCCTCGGCGGCAAGATGGGAGAGTGCTCCTTATACGAAACTGCGACACAGGAGGTCATTACGATGTATAACGACGAATTCAACAACAACGATATGTACCGCTTCACCAACCGGGAGGTGCCCCGCGACGACTACGCGCCCGCACCCCGGCAGGAGAACACGTATACCGCGCCGGTGAGGAAGCAGGGCTTCTTCCACAGGACGTGGGTGAAGGTCACGGCGCTGGTGCTGGCCTGCGCCGTGGTGGGCGGCGCGGCAGGCTACGGCGGCGCTGCGCTGGCAGGCGGCAGCATCTCCGGCGGCAAGACCACCATCAATGAGAGTGACCGCACGGCCACTGCCGTGCAGATTAAGAAGGTGGACGGCAAGACCAAGATGCAGCCCGCCGAGGTGTACGCCTCCACGGTAAACTCCACCGTGTCCATCAACTGCTCGTCACAGAGCACCAACATCTTCGGCCAGACCACCCAGTCCGCCTCCAGCGGCAGCGGCTTTATCATCAGTCAGGACGGCTACATCGTCACCAACTACCACGTGATCAGCGGCGCCTCCTCCGTGAAGGTAACGCTGTATAACGGCGACACCTACGACGCCACCGTCATCGGCGGCGACAGCGACTACGATGTGGCGGTGCTGAAGATCAACGCCGCCGGCCTGACCCCCGTGACATTGGGCAACAGCGCCGACGTGAACGTGGGCGACTCCGTGCTGGCCATCGGCAATCCCCTGGGCGAGCTGACGTTCTCCATGAGCGGCGGCTATGTGTCCAGCTGCAACCGCGCCATCAACGTGGACGGCACTCCCTTCAACATGATCCAGGTGGACTGCTCCATCAACCCCGGCAACTCCGGCGGCCCCCTGATGAACCTGTACGGCGAGGTGGTGGGCATCGTGTCCGCCAAGTACTCCACCTACTCCTCCACCACGGTGGAGGGTCTGGGCTTCGCCATTCCCATTGACGATGTGAAGTCCATCATCACCGACATTATGGAGAACGGCGCCGTCACCGGCAAGGCATACATGGCCGTGACCGTGGGCACCATGAACTCCCAGATGGCCGCTCAGTACAGCATCGACATCGATCAGGGCGTGTTCGTCTACTCCGTCGTCAAGGGCGGCGCGGGCGACAAGGCCGGCCTGCGCCTGGGCGACGTGATCACCAAGATGGGTGACACCACGCTGACCAGCCGTCAGGATCTGTCCGCGGCACTGAAGAGCTACCGCGCCGGCGACACCGCCACCCTGACCGTGTTCCGCGACGGCAGCTACATCACCACCGACATCACCTTCGACCAACAGCCCCAGATCACCGGCACCGACACGGAGGAGGACACCTCCTCTCAGGGCGGTAATAACGGCGGTTACAGCGGCCAGATCCCCGAGAACTGGCAGGAGTTTTATAACTACTTCTTCGGCAACCGGGGCTGATATCGGTCCCGCGCGGCGGCGCAGCTGACCACTGCGCCGCCAGGATACCACGATCTTCTTCACATTCTTCATGTTTCCCAGCACACATTCGCTTCCCCCGCACCGTCCCTGCCGGAGCTACCCCGCCGGCGGGGACGTTTTTTTGCGCGGTTGCAAGGCGTTGACAGATATGGTATAATTCTTTATTGGTATACTATGTGGAAAAATGAGGAAACGACTATGGATGTAACACAGGGCGCACCGTTTGAGAGCTTTGGCCTGTCAGAGGCCACCATGCGCGCCATACGAAATAAGCACTACACCGTCAGCACCCCCGTGCAGGCCGGGTGCATCCCCCCCATGCTGGCGGGGAAGGACGTGATCGCCAAGGCTCCCACCGGCACGGGCAAGACCATGGCCTTCGGCATTCCCATCATCGAGCGCATCGACCGGGAGAGCGAGGAGGTGCAGGCGGTCATTCTGGCCCCCACGCGGGAGCTGGCCATGCAGATCACCGACGAGATGCGGGACATCGCCGTGTGCCACGAGGGCGTTCGGCTGGTATGTCTGTACGGCGGACAGCCCATTGGCAAGCAGATCGACGCGCTGAAGCGGCGGCCCCAGATCGTGGTGGCCACGCCGGGGCGGCTGAGTGACCACATGAAGCGGCGGACCGTGAATTTGAAGAGCGTGCAGACGGTGGTGCTGGACGAGGCGGACCGGATGCTGGACATGGGCTTTATCCACGACGTGACGCGTATTCTGGACAAGATCCCCAGCCGGAAAAACCTGGGGATGTTCTCCGCCACCATCTCGCGGGAGGTGATGGACATCTCGTGGGTATACCAGCGGGACCCGGAGGAGATCACGGTGCAGGCCACCAAGGAGAACAAGCCGGGCATTCTGCAGTACCGGCTGGAGGTGCCCTCCGACGGGAAGGTGGACGCCATTGCGAAGATACTGGCACACGAGAACTATGACCGGGTGATCTGCTTCTGCAACACCAAGGGCAGCACGGAACGGCTGACAAAATTTTTGCAGATGCGGGGCGTGGATGCCCAGTGCATCCACGGGGACATCCCCCAGCGGAAGCGGGAGGAGGTCATGCAGCGGTTCCGGGACGGAAAGCTGCGGGTGTTCGTGGCCACGGACGTGGCCAGCCGGGGCATCGACGTGGACGATGTGGATGCGGTGTTCAACTATGAGGTGCCGGAGGAGAACGAGTATTACATCCACCGCATCGGCCGGACGGGACGGGCCAAGAAGCACGGCGTGGCGTACACGCTGCTCAGCGACTTCCCCAGCCGGCTGCGGCTGGACAACATCGCGCGGAACACGCGGAGCACCATCGTGCCCGCCGTGCTGGGCGAGGACGGCAGCGTGACTGTCGGCGAGAAATGAGAAAAGAGCGCACTTCAGCAGGCGGGTCCTTTTTTACGGAACGGCAGCAGGTGGGCGCCGTTGGGCCGCGCGGGTTGCTATTTCGCGCGGTGTGTGGTACAATATACATATATAACCGCAAAATCCCGAAAAGGAGCGAAGATAATGAACGAAGAGTTGAAGAATATCCTCTCCCGCGTGGACCACACGCTGCTGGCACAAGGTGCCACATGGAATGAGATCAAGGCCATCTGCGATGACGGTATCAAGTACGGCTGCGCCAGCGTGTGTATCCCCGCCAGCTATGTGAAGCAGGCGGCGGATTATGTGGACGGCAAGATCGCCGTCTGCACCGTTATCGGCTTCCCCAACGGCTACGACACCACCGCCGCCAAGTGCTTCGAGGCTGCCGACGCGGTGAAAAACGGTGCGTCCGAGGTGGACATGGTCATCAACATCGGTTGGGTGAAGGATGGCCTGTATGACAAGGTGCTGGAGGAGATCAAGGCCATCAAGGGTCACTGTGACGGCAGACTGCTGAAGGTCATCATCGAGACTTGCCTGCTGACCGAGGCGGAGAAGATCGAGATGTGCCGCGTGGTGTCCGAGTCCGGCGCGGACTATATCAAGACATCCACCGGCTTTGGCGGAGGCGGCGCCACCCGTGAGGACGTGGCGCTGTTCAAGGCCCACGTGGCGCCCCATGTGAAGATCAAGGCCGCCGGCGGCATCGCGGATCTGAATGACGCCAAAGATTTCATCGCCCTGGGCGCGGACCGTCTGGGCACCAGCCGTATCGTCAAGGCCGTGAAGGCCATGGAACAGTAAATATAAGGAGGAACCACTATGCCGACTCCCCACAATAACGCCAACAAGGGCGATTTCGCCAAGACCGTTCTCATGCCCGGCGATCCGCTGCGGGCCAAGTTCATTGCCGAGACGTTCCTCACCGAGCCGAAGCTGGTGAACAACGTCCGCGGTGTGCAGGGCTATACCGGCACCTACAAGGGCGTGCCGGTGTCCGTGATGGCCAGCGGCATGGGCATCCCGTCCATCGGCATCTATTCCTATGAGCTGTACACCCAGTATGATGTGGAGAACATTATCCGCGTGGGCAGCGCCGGCGCCATGCGTGCCGACCTGGAGCTGGGCAGCGTGGTGGCCGGCCAGGGCGCCTGCACCAATTCCGACTTTGCCAGCCAGTATGAGCTGGGCGGCTCCTTCGCCCCTATCTGCGATTTCGACCTGCTGATGGCCGCCGTAGAGAGCGCCAGGGAGCTGGGCGTGAAAATGCCCGTTGGCAATCTGTACTCCTCCGACACGTTCTACGACGCCGCCGGGCGCAACATGCGCTTCGCCAAGATGGGCGTCATGGCCGTGGAGATGGAGGCCGCCGGTCTGTACTGCACCGCCGCCTATACCGGCAAGCGGGCGCTGGCCATCTGCTCCATCTCCGACAACCTGGTCAACGGCACCGAGCTGTCCGCCGATGAGCGCCAGACCACCTTCACCAACATGATGAAGATCGCCCTGGAGGTGGCTGTGAAGATGGCCGCCAAGAAGTAAACAACGGTCACGACAGCGCGGGAGGATATCTCGCGCTGTCGCTATGTGTGATACATTTGTGCATTTCGCGCAAACAAAATGTAAATTTTTGATGACATTTGTTTACATTTCTACCGCAAAATGCGGTTTTCACTTGCCAAAGGCGAAAAAGTCTGCTATAATGCGCAAGGCACAGAGGGAGGAAGACCCCGTGCCGAAATGATGGTTTTCCCGCCGCAAGGCGCGAAAATAAAAAAATTGAGGAAGGTAGAATAACCATGAAGAAGTTTCTTGCTATGATCCTGGCTCTGGTTATGGCGCTGTCCCTGGTCGCCTGCGGCGACAAGAAGGACGACCCCAAGACCGACGACAACCAGGGCGACAACCCCGAAGTCACCGAGATCACCAACGCCGACGAGATCGCCGACGAGATGACCTCCGAGGATGGCAAGTACGAGATCGCTTTCGTCACCGACGTGGGCCAGCTGAAGGATAAGTCCTTCAACCAGGGCACCTTCGACGGCGTGAAGCTGTACGCTGCCAACAACGGCCTGAGCTACAAGTACTATCAGCCCGCCAACGGCGACCAGGCTACCGATGACGACCGTTACGATGCCATGAAGGCTGCTGCCGAGGGCGGCGCCAAGGTCATCGTGGCTGCCGGCTTTATGCAGGCCACTGCCCTGACCAAGGCCGCTGCTGAGTTCACCGATGTCAAGTTCGTGTTCGTGGACCGCGACAGCGCTGTGACCCTCGAGGACGGCACCGCCCTGAAGAACGTTCTGGGCATCTGCTTCCAGGAAGAGCAGTGCGGCTATCTGGCCGGTTACGCTGTTGTTAAGGAAGGCTACACCAAGCTGGGCTTCACCGGTGGTGGCGGCGGCGACAACCCCGCTTGCTGCCGTTACGGCTACGGCTTCGTGCAGGGCGCTTCCGCTGCTGCTGCCGAGATGGGCGTGAAGGTCGAGATGAACTACTCCTGGCTGTATGGCGCTTCCTTCTCCGCTTCCACCGAGCTGCAGACCATGGCTTCCGGCTGGTATGAGAACGGCACCGAGGTCATCTTCGCCTGCGGCGGTAATATGTTCCAGTCTGTCGCCGCTGCCGCTGCCGCTAACGACGGCGCCGTGGTGGGCGTGGACGTTGACCAGTCCAGCCAGTCCGATACCGTTATCACCTCCGCTATGAAGGGCCTGTCCGCCTCCGTGCAGTGGGCTTGCGGCAAGGTCTATGACGGTTCCTCCGACGAGATCGGCGGCACCTTCGTGACCCTGGGCGCCAAGGACAACGCTGTGGGCCTGCCCACCGCTACCTGGTCCCTGACCAAGTGGACTGTGGACGACTACAACGCCATGCTGGCCAAGATGGCCGATGGTTCTCTGGTCGTCGACAACGACTACTCCAAGCTGGACAGCACCGACAGCCTGACCCTGAACCTGGTCAAGTAATCGGAACCGTACTTAACAAAAAAGAGACGCCTACGGGCGTCTCTTTTTTTTGCGTCAAGCGCGTGATGCGAGGCGTAAAACGCCGCTGTTTTTCTTGCAATCTGTGCATATATGCTATATAATAAATTTATGCCTTTATCGCCATTAGGCAAAATAATAGAGGAAAGTAGGTGGCGGCATGGATAAGACTCCCACGTATGTGATCGAGATGCTTCACATTACCAAGGAGTTCCCCGGCATCAAGGCCAACGACGATATCACCCTCCAACTGAAAAAGGGAGAGATCCACGCGCTGCTGGGCGAAAACGGCGCCGGCAAATCCACGCTGATGAGCGTGCTGTTCGGCCTGTACCAGCCCGAGGCGGGCGAGATACGCAAGAACGGCCAGACGGTGAAGATCAACGATCCCAACGATGCCACGGCACTGGGTATCGGCATGGTCCACCAGCACTTCAAGCTGGTGGAGGTATTCTCCGTGCTGGACAACATCATTCTGGGCGCCGAAACGACGAAGTGCGGCTTCCTGCAGAAAAAGGAAGCGCGGAGGAAGGTCGAGGAGCTCTCCAAGCGGTACGGCCTGCACGTGGACTTGGACGCCAAGGTGGAGGATATCACTGTGGGTATGCAGCAGCGTACCGAGATCCTGAAGATGCTCTACCGCGACAACGAGATCCTCATCTTCGACGAGCCCACCGCCGTGCTGACGCCCCAGGAGATCGACGAGCTGATGGCCATTATGAAGAACCTGACGGCGGAGGGGAAATCCATCCTCTTCATCTCCCACAAGCTCAACGAGATCATGGCGGTGGCGGACCGGGTGACGGTTCTGCGTAAGGGCCGCTATGTGGGTACCGTGAACACCTGCGACACCAACAAGCAGGAGCTGTCCAACATGATGGTGGGCCGCCCGGTGCAGCTGGAGGTCGTAAAGGAGCCGGCCAAGCCCACGGATGTGGTGCTGAAGGTCCGGGATCTGTGTGTGCCCTCTCATACCCACAAGCGCAACGCCGTGGACCACGTCAGCTTTGATGCACGCGCCGGCGAGATACTCTGTATCGCCGGTATCGACGGCAATGGACAGACGGAGTTCATTCACGCGCTCACCGGCCTGGATAAGAGCAATGGCGGCACGGTGACGCTGTGCGGCAAGGATATCTCCCACGCCAGCATCCGTCGCCGTGGAGAGTGTATGAGCCACATCCCCGAGGATCGGCACAAGCACGGCCTGGTGCTGGATTTTACGCTGGAGCAGAACCTGGTGCTGCAGCGGTATAAGGAGCCGGAATTCGAAAAGGGCGGCTTTATCAAGAAGGACGCAGTGCGTGCCTACGCCGAAAGGCTGATCGAGGAATACGATATCCGCAGCGGACAGGGCCCCGTGACCACCGCCCGCAGTATGTCCGGCGGCAACCAGCAGAAGGCGATCATCGCCCGCGAGGTGGACCGCAACAAGCCGCTGATCGTGGCGGTCCAGCCTACCCGCGGCCTGGACGTGGGCGCGATCGAAAACGTACACAAGGAACTGGTGAAGCAGCGTGATGCCGGCAAGGCAGTGCTGCTGGTATCCCTGGAGCTGGACGAGGTCATGAGCCTTTCCGACCGCATCCTGGTCATGTACGAGGGTGAGATCGTGGGTGAGTTCGACCCGAAGCAGATCACCGTGCAGGAGTTGGGCCTCTATATGGCCGGCGCCAAGCGGGCGGACAAGAAAGAGGGTGAGACGGCGTGAAGCAAAAACTGACAGATCTGTATGCCAAGAATGGCACCAAGAAGGTCCTGGCCTCTCTGCTGTCCATCCTGGCCGGCCTGCTGCTGGGCAGCATCGTGGTCATTATTGTGGGCCTGGCGGAGCAGAAGATCACCACTGCCGGTATGTGGGAGGGCGTCCGTCTGATTTTTGCCGGCATCCTCAGCACAGGCCGCGACGCTGCGGGCGCGCTGACCTGGGGCTTTAACGCCCAGAATGTGGGCAATATGCTCTTCCGCGCCATGCCGCTGATCATGACCGGCCTTTCCGTGGCGGTGGCCTTCAAGACGGGCCTGTTCAATATCGGCGCACCCGGCCAGTATCTGATGGGTACGCTTGTCTCGCTGTCCATCGCGCTGGGCATCCCCTCCGAGTCCGTGCCCGTGGGCATCATCTGGCTGCTGGCCTTTCTGGGCGGTATGCTGGCTGGCGCCCTGTGGGGTGCGATCCCCGGATTGCTGAAGGCGCTGCTGAATATCAACGAGGTGCTGGCCTGCATCATGACCAACTGGATCGCAGCCAATCTTGTCACCTGGATGTTTGATATCAGCAGCTTCAAGAACGTAACAGAGGGCACGAAGTCCGGTTACATCTACAAGACCACCTTCAACGGTGTGGCCACACCCAAGCTGGGACTGGATCAGCTGTTTCCCGGCTCCCAGGTCAATGCCGGTATTCTGGTGGCCATCATTCTGGCCATCGTGGTGTACATCATCATGGAGAAGACGGTGTTCGGCTATGAACTGAAGGCCTGCGGCGCCAACCGCCATGCGGCCCGCTACGCCGGTATCCCCGATAAGCGCAATATCGTGCTGTCCATGGCCATTGCCGGCGCGCTGGCCGGCGCCGGCGCCGCGCTGTACTGGCTCAGCGGCAACACCGAGTTCTACTGGAACACCTATCAGGCCCTGCCCGGCGTGGGCTTTAACGGAATCCCCGTGGCACTGCTGGCGGTGAACAACCCCATCGCGGTCATTTTCACCGGCATCTTCATGGCCATGCTGGATATCGTCGGTCTGCAGCTGACCAACTTGACTGCCTACAACGAGTACATCACCGACGTGATCATCTCCGTCATCGTGTATCTGTCCGCCTTCTCTCTGCTCATCCAGATGATGCTGACCGGACGGAAAAAGAAGCCCGTCGTGGAGGCCAACAAGACCACCACGGCGGATATACCGGCAGAGGCGGAGACACAGCCACTGGATGCGCCGCCGGAGGACATACCGATGGAGGAAGCACCGCAGGTACCTGAGCAGCCGGAGGAAGGAGGGGAGCAGGCATGACATTTCTGATCCAACAGACCATGATCTACGCCGTTCCCCTGATGATCGTGGCGCTGGCCGGCGTGTTCGCCGAGCGCAGCGGTATCATCAACCTGGCGTTGGAAGGTATTATGATCCTGGGTGCGTTTATCGGCGTGCTGTTCGTGAACATCATGCAGACCAACCACGTCTACGACGCGGCCAAGGCTGCCGGCGACTGGGTGGCTTTGCAGGGCTTTGAGCTGCTGGCTATGCTGGTGGCGGCCATATTCGGCGCCATTTTCTCCCTGCTGCTGAGCTTTGCCTCCGTAAATCTGCGGGCGGACCAGACCATCGGCGGTACGGCGCTGAACCTGATGGCTCCGGCCCTGGTGCTGTTCCTCATCCGTATCATCGCCAACCAGAACACCCTGCAAATGGCCACCGGCGATGCGGCCAGTTGGTTCATGATCAAGAAGACCACTCTGGGCTACGCAAAAACGGACGACCTGGGCTTCCTGGGCAATACCTTCCTGCACAAGGTGTACCTGGCGACCTATGTCTGCATCATCATTTTCGTGGTGCTGTCGATCCTGCTGTACAAGACCCGGTTTGGCCTGCGGCTGCGCTCCTGCGGTGAAAATCCCCAGGCGGCGGACTCCGTGGGTATCAACGTGTACAAGATGCGCTATGCCGGTACGACCATCTCCGGCGCGCTGGCCGGCATGGGCGGCTTTGTCTACGCCCTGACCACGGCCAACTGCACGGCCAACGGCGATGTGGCGGGCTTCGGCTTCCTGGCGCTGGCCGTTATGATCTTCGGTAACTGGAAGCCCCTGAACATCGCCGGGGCGTCGCTGCTGTTCGGCCTGTTCAAGTGTATCGCCGCGGCGTACTCCAGCCTGGATATCAACGGCGACGGCGTGTATTGGCTGGCGGAGATCGGCATCAGCTCCCACGTGTACCGTATGCTGCCGTACCTGATCACGCTGGTGGTGCTGGCCTTCACATCCAAGAAATCCCGCGCACCCAAGGCGGAGGGTATCCCCTACGACAAGGGCCAGCGGTAAAAGAAGCATAAAAAAGAGGCACCCGCGCGGGTGCTTCTTTTTTGCGCTGTTTTACATGGATTTTACAAAAGATGACCTGTGAACTTGACATTTATACCGTACAATGTAGATGGACAATAAGGTGACATCTGAGAAAATGTAAAGTTGAGGGAAAGAAAATGGATATTTTTCATGCGCTGACCATGCTGGGCGGGCTGTGCCTGTTTCTGTTCGGCATGAATTTCATGGGCCAGGCGCTGGAGCGCCGGGCCGGCGGCAAGCTGCGGACGCTGCTGGATAAAATGACCGGCAGCGTGGGTGCCGGTTTCCTGACCGGACTGGGCATCACCGCCATCATTCAGAGCTCATCGGCCACCACCGTCATGGTGGTGGGCTTCGTGAACTCCGGGCTGATGACCCTGCGGCAGGCTATCAATGTTATCATGGGCGCCAACGTGGGCACCACGGTGACGGCCTGGCTGCTGAGCCTGGCGGGGATCGACGGCGGCAGCGTGTGGCTGCAGCTGCTGAAGCCCACCTCCTTTACGCCGGTGCTGGCGCTGATCGGCATTATTTTCTATATGTTCTGCAAGGACAGCCGGAAAAAGGAGACCGGCTCCATTCTGCTTGGCTTTGCCACGCTGATGTTCGGCATGGACACCATGAGCGCCGCGGTGGCGGGGCTGAAGGACGTGCCGGGGTTTGCAGAGCTGTTTTTGGCCTTTACAAACCCGCTGCTGGGCGTGCTGGTGGGCGCGGTGCTGACGGCGATCATCCAGTCGTCCTCCGCCTCGGTGGGTATTTTGCAGGCGCTGGCCTCTACCGGCCAGGTCAGCTACGCCGCCGCGGTGCCCATTATCATGGGCCAGAACATCGGTACCTGCGTCACGGCGCTGATCTCCTGCGTCGGCACCAACAAAAACGCCAAGCGGGCGGCCGTGGTGCATCTGATGTTCAATGTGATCGGCGTGGCGGTGCTGCTGACGGTGTTCTGCATCGTCAAGGCCATCTTTGCCCCGGTACTGCTGAACAATGCGGCGTCTATGGCGGGTATCGCTGTGGCCCACTCGGTGTTCAATATCCTGTGTACGGCCATACTGCTGCCCTGCGGCGACCTGCTGGAGAAGTTGGCTATCCGCCTGGTGCCGGATAAGGCCCACGCGGCCGATAAAACGGTGGAGCTGGACCAGCGCCTGCTGACCACACCGGCCGTGGCGCTGGAGCGCTGCCGGGTCGTCACCTGCGAGATGGCGGAGGTTGCCGTGCGGGCGCTGCAAAACGCCCTGCGGAGCTTTGACCACTACACCGAAGCGCTGGCCTCCGCCATCCGGGAGGATGAGAGCCGCTGCGACCACTACGAGGACGTGCTGGGCACCTATCTGGTAAAGCTCAGCGCCCAGAAGCTGGGTGAGCAGGAGAGCGAGGAGTCCGCGGAGCTGCTGAAGGCCATCGGCGATTTTGAGCGTATCTCCGACCATGCGGTGAACGTGCTGGAGTCGGCGGAGGAGCTGCGGGAGAAGGGGCTGGCCTTCAGCGACGAGGCGAAGCGGGAGCTGAGCGTGCTGTCCGCCGCGGTCAACGATATCCTCATGCGGGCGCTGGACGCTTTCCGGCAGCAGGATATGACCGCCGCCCGGCAGGTGGAGCCGCTGGAGCAGGTCATCGACGATCTGAAGGAGCAGCTGCGTACCCGACATATCCTGCGGATGCAGCAAGGCCAGTGCAGCATCGAGGCAGGCTTTGTCTGGTCCGACCTGCTGACGGATCTGGAGCGTACCTCGGACCACTGCTCCAATATCGCCGGGTGCGTGATCGACGCCGCCCACCACGACCTGAATATGCACGCCACGCTGGATGCGGCGCGGCGCCGGGACCCGGACTTCCGGGAGCAGTACCAACGCTGCGCGGCGAAATATCAGGTGTAAACAAAAGAAGTCCCTCCCGCCGGGAGGGACTTCTTCTTATGCGCTTACAGCCCGCGGGAGGCGCGCTCCCGCGCCTCGGCCTCCGCCCGCTGGCGGCAGACCTCCACCCAGTCGGGCAGCTTGTCCAGCTCGGCGGCAAAGGCTGCCAGTTCGTCGGGAATGACGATCTTCTGGGGACAGACAGCGGCGCAGGCGCCGCAGCCCAGACAGGCGTGAGGCCACTTGTTCGCAGGCACCGCGTCCAGCTGCATCTTGATGGTGCTGCCGCTGCCGGTGCGGAGCTGGTTGTACTTGTGCAGCAGATCCGGGATATCCAACTGCTGGGGACAGCCGTCACAGCAGTAGCGGCAGGCAGTGCAGGGGATGGAATTCTTCATCTTATCCGCCGCAGCAAAGAGGATCGCCTCCTCAGCGGGGGAGAGGGGGTCGAGGTGCTCGAAGGTGGCCACGTTGTCCGCCATCTGCGCCATGTCGGACATACCGGAGAGGACCATGTGGACGTTATCCAGTCCCTGGAGCCAGCGGAAGCCGAAGGAGGCGATGCTGGCGTTGGGGCGAAGGGCGTGGAGCTGCTGTTCACTGTCGGCATCCAGGGCGGCCAGCTTGCCGCCGCGGACCGGCTCCATGACCCAGACGGGGATATGGTGCTTTTCCAGCAGCTCGTATTTCTCCCTGGCCCGCTGGATGGTCCAGTCCAGATAGTTCAGCTGGATCTGACAGAACTCCATCTCCTTGCCATAGCGCTCCAGAAAAGCGGTGAGGCAGGGAAGGTCCGCATGGGTGGAGAAGCCCAGGTGCTTGATACGGCCCAGGCGCTTCTGTTCCACAAAGTAGTCGATGATGCCCCACTTGGGGTCGGTGTAGATATCCACATCGTTTTCATAGACGTTGTGCAGCAGGTAGAAATCGAAGTAGTCCACCTGACACTTCTCCAGCTGCTGGGCAAAGGTGTCCGCCGGGTCCGGGTCGCAGGTGAGCGTATGGCCGGGGTATTTGGTGGCCAGGTAAAAGCTGTCCCGGGGATGCTTTTTCAGGCAGCGGCCTACCACCGTCTCGGACAGATTTTGCATATAGGCCCAGGCGGTGTCGAAATAATTGACGCCGTGGGCCAGCGCATAGTCCACCATCGCCTGGGTGGTGTCCTCGTCGATGGCGCCGTCCGCCGTGGTGGGCAGACGCATGGTGCCGAAGCCCAGCAGGGACAGGTGCAGGTCCTGAAAATCACGATAGATCATGGCATTGCCCTCCTTTTTTGTGGTGCTATTTTACCGTGAAAAATGCCGGAGCGCAAGAGTGGAATTGGCCGTGCGGTACGCCTGCGCCGCCGCTGCACCCGGGAGAGGGCCTGCGGCGTGATGGAGACGGTCCTGGGCGACAGGCTGCACCAGCTGAAATGCGGGCTGGAGATGACCTTCTGAAAAACAGACCGCCCCCGGCTCCTCGCCGGGGGTGGTTTTGCTTGCTCAGGGCAGCAGTGTTTTCTCCAGGAAGTCGTAAACGGCCTCGGCGGTCTGGTGGACGGAGTCCAGCAGGACGTATTCGTCGCTGCTGTGATAGTTCTCGCCGTCGGCGCCGAAGATGATGGCCGGCGCGCCCAGCCGTGTGCCCAGGTAGTTGAAGTCGCCGATGCTGGCGAAGTAGGAGATGGTGGGTTCCTTGCCGGTGACCTTGCGGATGGACTCCAGCAGGGAGACGGTCATGGGTTCGTCCTGGGGGACGGTGTAGGGCATGAAGCCCCGGGAGCCCTCAGACGGTGCTTCGCGGAAGCAGATCTCGTACCGCCCGGTGATACCGGCGCGCTGCACGGCCTTTTCGATCTCGCGGACGATGGTGTCCGGGCTCTCGCCCACCACGATGTGCCAGAACAGGCGGAGCACGGCGAAGTCCGGCACGCTGCACGCGCCCCCGTCGGCGCTGATGCCTACCACGCAGCAGGTGCCCTTGCCCAGGTGCGGGTCCTCAACATAGTCCACCTGCTCCAGAGCCTGCGCCACCTTGGCCGCGTCCAGCAGAGCGCTGTGGCCCTTTCCCGGGTTGGCTGCGTGGGCGGACTTTCCGTAGAAGCGGATCTCCAGACCGTAGCCGCCCCGGGCGCCCAGGCAGACATCGGGGAAGGGCTTGCCGTCAAAGCCGGCGCTTGGCTCGGTGATGATGGAGAAGTCCACGTCAGAGAGATAGCCGTCCTCGATGAGGGCATTGGTGCCCAGGCCGTAGGGGCCCTCCTCGTCAGAGACCAGCGCCAGCTTGATCTTCCCGGCGAAGGTCTTGTGGGCGGCGGCGAAGCGGGCAGCCGTGACCATCAGCGCGGCGCAGCCGGATTTCATGTCCAGCGCGCCCACACCATAGAGCCTGTCGCCGTCCAGCTCGCCGTAGGGATCGCGGGTCCAACCGCCGCACAGCTGCACGGTGTCCAGATGGCCGTTCAGGCAGATGACCGGTCCGGGTCTGCCGCCGTCGATAACGGCGATGACATTTTTTCCATGGAAATCTGTGACCTTGGCATCGTGGTATTCGTGCAGCTGGGCGGGCAGTTCCTGCCGGCACAGCCAATCCCTGGCGAATGCCATGATCTCGTCCTCGTGGAAATATTCGCTTTTGATGGCGGTGAGCTGCTGCAAAAGTGCTGTGACCTCAGCTTTTTCTATCATCTGTATGATCGCTCCTCTCTGCTGTGGGGCCGGAAATATGCGCTTTCTCCGTACAGTATAGCGGGCAGGCGTTTAACGCCTGTTGGTCCGGGCGTTTTTCACTTATTGCTCCACGCGCCACAGCGCGCCGAAGTACCACGCACCCATGCCGTCGGACACCACGCCGGTCACGTCGCCGCGCAGGGCGTAGGCCTGCTCCTTCTCATACAGCGGTATCACGTTGGCCATGTCCAGCAGCAGCCACTCCGCATCCTTCAAATAGGCGTCCCGCGCCTCGGCGGAGGTGCTGGCCGCCGCCACCCGCATCAGAATGTTATAGGCGTTCATGTAGATCAGCGCGTAGTTCCGCGTGTCGCCGCTGCGCCACAGGTCCAGATAGGCTGATGCATCGTTGTACAGCGCGTCCAGTTCCGTCAGGGCCAGGGTGAACGCACCGCTGCTGAGCAGCTGCTGATACGTCTCCGCATCCTCACCCTGCAGGGTCACACTCAGTCCCAGTTTTTCCTGCCACACCTTCTGCAGCCGCTGGGCCAGCGCCGTCTGCGCCGGCGTATTCCGGTACAGCAGCGTCACCGTCCCCAGGCTTATCAGCGCCTCCGGCCGCCGCAGGCCCGCCTGCGTCATCATCTCCAGCGCCTGACTGCACCGGTCCGTGTAGGTATCCGCCTCGCAGTCGATCACCGCGCCGTTGACCGCCCGGAACTCCTCGCCCCCGGCGGTGCGTATGCCGTGAGGCACCAGCCCCTCCGCGGCGGCATAGTCCGCGCCCAGAGCGCCGGCCGCCGCATCCCGGTCGATGACCAGACTCATGGCCTGCCGCAGCTCCGTCCGGTCCATGTTGGTGGCCATCTGGTTGATGAGCAGCACGCCCACGGTGCTGCTGCCGCCGTAGGTACCGTCCTCTCCTGCCGCGCCGATGACCGCGTCCGCGGTGCCCGCGTCCTTGGCGGCCTCCGCCGCGCTCTTGAACCGGATCTCGATCCGGTCCGCGCGCACCTGCCGCGCGTTATAGTGGTCCTCCTGCTTCACCAGCGTGGCGAAGAGGCTGTCGCTCCAATCGCCGGTGCGGCGGTACGGCCCGTTGCCCACGAACCACGTCCGGCTGGCGCTCCAGCCCTCGCCGCCTTCCACAGCCTTCTGCTGCACCGGCATGGTGGCCGCCGCTGTGCACACCGCGTCCACAAAGTACGGGCACATCGTGCTCAGCGTCACCACGAAGGTGTGCTCGTCCTCGGCGTATACGCCCAGCGCCTCCGGGTCGCCCGCGTGGGCGTCCTCATAGCCCGCCACCATGGACAGGATCTCCGCCTCCTGGCTGTCCGTCTCCGGCGATACCAGCCGCCGCCAGGCGTACACGAAATCCTCTGCCGTCACGTCGCTGCCGTCGGACCACTTGCCGTCGCGCCGCAGGTGGAACGTGTACGTCTGCGTGCCGTCCTCGTTGTCCGTGCAGTCGTAGGTGTGGGCCGCTGCGGGCACCGCGCCCTCCGCCGTCCAGCGGTACAGGTTGTCGAACAGGTGCAGCACCAGGGTGCGCTCCGCCGGTGTGGCGGCATAGGCCGGGTCTACTGTGGACACGCTGCCGGTCATCACCACCGACGCGGTGCTCTCGCCGCTGCGGCCGCGGCCGCAGCCGGCCAGCAGCGCCGTCATCATACACAGGCACAGCAGCATGGCCGCGCCCCGCTTCCATCGTTTCATAGGACTTCCTCCGGGAATAGACTTTTCCCCATTATATATGGTTTTGCGCCAAAAGTAAAGCCGCCCTCCGGGCGGCCTCACTTTGTTTACAATTACTCCGCGATCAGCAGCTGGGCGATCTGCACGGCGTTGGTGGCCGCGCCTTTGCGTACCTGGTCGCCGCAGCACCAGATGTTCAGCCCGTTGTCGCTGGTCAGGTCGTCCCGGATACGACCCACGAACACCAGGTCCTGGTCGCTGGTCTCCAGCGGCATGGGATAGCGCTTGTTGGCCAGGTCGTCCACCAGCCGGCAGCCGGGGGCTGCGGCGATCAGTTCCCGGGCGCGCTCCACGCTGATCTTCTCCTTGGTCCGCACCACGATGGACACGCTGTGGCTCCGCACCACGGGAACGCGGACGCAGGTGCAGCTGACCTTCAGCTCCGGCAGGTGCATGATCTTGCGGCCCTCGTTCTGCATCTTCATTTCTTCGCTGGTGTAGCCCTCGAACTGCTCGCCGCCGATCTGGGGGATCAGGTTGAAGGCGATCTGGTGGGAAAACACCTTCGGCTCGTAGGTCTTCCCCTCCCGCAGTGCCTCCACCTCATTCATCAGTTCAATGGGGCCGCCCGCGCCAGCGCCGGAGACGGCCTGATACGTGGAAGCGGTCATGGTGCGGATGGGGGCGATGGTGTTCAGGGCGTTCCCCGCCGTGACGGTGATGATGGTGGAGCAGTTGGGATTGGCCACAATCCCGGTATGAAGAGCGGCATCCTGGGGATTGACCTCCGGCACCACCAGGGGGACGGTGGGGTCCATACGGAAGGCGCTGGAATTGTCCACAAACACAGCTCCTGCAGCCCGG